>WNGK01008411.1_pt1 | contig 17634 bp, 17 predicted proteins | sample 5400601 | NCBI WGS metagenome assembly WNGK01 (sample SAMN13153376, study PRJNA577476) | soil metagenome | isolation source: 60 cm soil or saprolite under Garry oak tree replicate 1 | place: USA:California | collected 2016-06-15
CGGCCTGGTAACTGCGGCCAAACGCGAGGGCAATTGTGAATTCACTGCTCTCTCGCACATCGATTTCGCCAGTCAGTGCGACGTTGCCTCTCTCGGCTGTGCGGAACTCCCAGTCCATTTTGAAATCGTGCATCAGGTCCTGCCAGCCGTCGCTGAAACCGGCGTAGCCGACTGACCGGCGAGAGAAACCAACGCTGCATGCCATGATCAGGTGGACGTTTTCGCGCTGAGCGTGCAACAGTTTGACACCGCCGATTTCAGAACACCACGCAGAGTTGTCCGCTCCGCATCCGGCTATGTGAGGAGCCAGTAACGCGTAAAGGCGCAACTTTTCGCTCAGGGATTCATCAAGGACTTCGACTCTAGTGTGGACTAGCACGACCGACAGATGCGGATCCGTAAGCACGTGTTTGATGAGCCGGTAACGTCCCAGCAGTTCCGAGTTTGTGAGCCGGTAAAAAAGACAATCGCGCTCCGGGTAATCGATCGCATGGATCAGGTCGCGTTTCTCTTCGTGACAAAATGTTTCTCCGTCGCTGATGAGGAATTGAAAGTCGCGCGTGTTCGGTTGATCGACGTGCGGGTAATAAATCTCGTTGACGATTCCGTGACTGAGCGTGAACCAAACGCGGCAGCTGGTATGGTAAGCGGTGCCGACGCCTTCTTTCGCGCTTGAAGTCCAGCGTGGCTCGATCCCGGGTGCGCCAAATGCCACTGAATTCTCAGCCGGATTCATCAACCCACGGACGCTGTACGCGTGACGGTCGCGGAGACATATTTTGCGTCCTGCAGGGGAAACTTCCGCAGTTCCACCGTCACTTTCTGTATCGGAAAAGTCGTGAGTAAATACGCTGCGAGACGATCGGCCAGGGTCTCGATCAGGTTCACGGATTGATTACGCACGAAGCTCTTCGTCTCCTCTGCCACGACTGAATAATTAACTGTCTGATCGATATTGTCTGCCACATCGCGTATTTCCTGATAAGGCCAGAATGAGATGCTGACAGTTAACCGTTGCGGATTTGCGCGCTCTTGTTCCGGCACTCCAACATGAGTGGAAACCTCAAGTTGTTCGATGTGAACTTCGTCACAAAACCGGTGGGGATCGTTGGGCACCGGGCAAGATTAACGCAGCGCGAGTGAAGATCACAATGTGTTTCGGAGGTGAAACTAGGCGATTGAGGTCAACGCGCGAATGCGTTCGGCGTCAACCGCCGCTACCTTGACGTGATGATCTGCGCGTTGAGTTTGATTGGGCAATGAAAACAGTCTGGCGTGTTTTTTCCTATCTCAAGCGGTATCCATGGCTGGCTGCGGGAACGTTGACCTGCGCCATCCTGAGCACGCTGATGGTGATCGTTTTCCCGGCGGCAACGAAGTGGATCATCGACGATGTAGTGCGCGCGAATCGGCCCGACAAATTGTTGCCCTTGATCATGCTGGCGGCTGGCGCCTTTCTTGTTCAACACGGACTTAACGCGCTCCGGCTCGTACTGAATAACACGTTCGAGCAAAGAGTTATCTTCGATTTGCGCAGTGATCTGTATTCGCACATTCAACTGCTGCCATTGCGCTGGTTCGACAATCGCGCCACTGGCGACCTGATGACACGAGTCATCGAGGACGTGAACTCGGTCGAGCGCGTGTTGATCGACGGCATCGAGCAGGGCGTAGTCGCCATCCTGCAAGTGGTGATCGTCGTCAGCGTAATGTTCTATCTGAACGTCAAGCTGGCGTTGCTCGCGCTGGTACCGTTTCCTTTGCTTGTCGCCGGTGCGCTCACTTACACGCTCACCGCTCATCGGCGGTACCGTTCACAACGCCGGGCCGCGTCTAGCATGAACGCGCTCCTGCACGATAATCTCGCCGGCGTCCGGCAGATCAAGAGTTTCGTGCGCGAGCAAGAAGAACACGCGCGCTTCAACCGAGTAAGCGATCAACTGCGGCACGCCACGCTGGTGGTGATGCGGGTTTGGTCGATCTACAGCCCATCGATGTCGATGGTTGAAGCAATCGGCGCACTCTTCGTAGTTGGTTTTGGCAGTCACGCGGTGCTGACAGGCTCAATGCAGCTGGGCGATCTGGTTGCCTTCCTCATGCTGACAGCATTCCTCTACGATCCGATCAGCCGCCTGCATCAGCTGAATCAACTTGTCCAAGCCGGACGCGCTGCCGGCGAACGCGTGTTTGAAATTCTCGACGAACCCGTGGAGCCCGGCGCAGTAGCCGGGATCGTCGATCCCGGTATTGCGATCACGGACGTGCGCATTCTCGGCGATATTCTCTACGAGAATGTCAGCTTCAGTTACGTGGAAGGATTGCCTGCGCTCAGGCACCTTTCATTTCATGCGCCGCCGGGCGCGACGATTGCGCTGGTCGGCGCGACCGGCGCTGGCAAATCGACGCTGGTGAATCTCTTGGTGCGTTTCTACGAATTCACAAGCGGAGAAATCTACATCGATGGAAAGCCAATTCGTGAATATGAACTGCGCACCTTGCGCCAAGCCATTGGAGTTGTCACTCAGGAAAGTTTTCTATTCAACGGATCGATTCGCGAAAATCTTTTGATGGGAAAACCAGACGCAACTGATACCGAATTGTGGCGCGCCGTGGATGCAGCGAACGCGCGCCAATTTATCGAACGGTTGCCGGAGGGATTGGAGAGCGTCGTGGGCGAACGCGGGGTGAAATTGAGCGTGGGCGAGAAACAGCGCCTATCGATTGCGCGGGCGTTGCTGAAGGACCCACCGATCTTGATCCTTGACGAAGCTACCGCGAGTGTGGACACGGCAACCGAGCGCCTGATTCAGGAAGCGCTCGACCGCTTGATGGCGAACCGCACATCGATTGTCATTGCGCACCGTCTTTCCACAATTGTGCACGCCGATCAAATTCTTGTGCTCGATCACGGCCGCATCATTGAGCGTGGCACGCACGACGAGTTGTTTGCGCTAGACGGAAAATACGCGCGGCTATGCCGGCAAAGTCTGCTCGACGCCTCCCCATTGCGGGAGACAGAGCCGCGGGCGGAAATCGTGACATCGGAATTGCTCGAGAAAGAGGAGCAATTGCCGGTCTAGGAGAATTTTGCCTTATCCGGGCGTAGGCGTCGGCGTCGCAGACGTTGGAATCGAGATCGTTTGCCCGGCCTGCAATTTACGGCCGTCTTCGATGTGATTGGCTTTTTGCAATTCATCGATCGTCACTTTGTACATTTTGGCTATGGACGTCAGTGTCTCCCCGCGTGCGACGATGTGAGTGTTTCCGCCAACCGGGTGTGATGGAGGTGCGCCTGCAGCGACAGCGCTTGCTGGCGAGGACGTACTCTCTCCGATCATGACCCCGGGCCGAATCTGTGAGATGTGTTGTTCGAGCTTTAGGATTTCCTGAGAAAGCGCATCAATTTTGGCGTTCTGTTCGTCGATTTTTTTCGCCAGCTCTTCGAGTTGCGCAGTCTCGGCTGATTTTGCGGGCTCTGGCGCAGCGGTCTGAGCAGAAGCAGTACCGAACGCCAGAACAAACGCCGCACAAAAAATCGCTGACAGCTTCATCGGGCCAAGACCTTGCCACCGGCAGATTTGTCTGGCAAGCGCGCGGAATGATGAATGACGAAGGAATTCCAAATGAGGAAGTCCGAAATAACGACGCAGGGCGTTGCTACCATTTGTCATTCGCTGCTTCGTCATTAATTCGTCATTCGTGCTTCGTCATTTCTCTACGGCTTGCCTTTCGAATATTTGCTCTTAGATTTTTTTATGCCTGAGCGCATTCAGAAGCCACCTGAACCGGCTCCGTGGGGTCCAAAACAAGGCGACGGTGGAGGTCCACGTTCTCCGGATATTTCGCGGCCAGACACGAAGGACCTGTTGAAGAAAATGCGCAAGGTCGATCCCAACCAATCCAAGCGCTATCGCCAGCGCACGGGTCAGTAATGGAAGGCTCACCGGTTGCGCTCGACCAGGATCTTTCTGGTGCGGCTGGCGATTTCCCTGCGCTGCTGCGCCGCAAAGGGCTGCTTGCAACAGCGGTCATCCCTCCAATGCCGCGGGGTGGAACGCCCCAAAAAGAATGGCAACCCACCGAGGCCACCACAATTCTGGCTTTCAAATTTTCAGGCGGCGTGCTGGTGGCGGGCGACCGCCGTGCGACCGCTGGCAACACGGTCGTCTACGATCGTGCCGATAAAGTTCTCGAAATTGATCGACACTCCATCATGGCAATTGCCGGCGTGCCGGCGACGGCCTGGGAAATGGCACGCGTACTGGAACACTCATTCCAATACTTTCGGCGAACTCAGCTGCAGGAAATGAGTGTTGATGGAAAAGTGCGCGCTCTGTCCAAGCTCTTGCGTGATAATTTCGGGTTGGTGATGCAAGGCGTCGGAGTTGTCGTGCCGATTTTCGCAACCTACGATTCTCATCCGAACCCAGAGGCGCGTCTTTACTTTTACGATGCGATGGGCGCCCAATTTGAAGCGACCGATTACGCTGCAACGGGATCGGGAGGGCCTGCCGTGCGGGGGATTCTCTATTACGAAAACAATTGGGGCGCGAAACCTCTGCACAAGTTGAGTGAAGAGGAAGCGGTATCGATCGCATTGCGGGCGCTTGATACCGCTGCAGAATCCGACACGGCCACAGGCGGTGTCGATCGCGGCGGAAAGATTTATCCTCTGATCAAGGTTGTCTCACGCGAAGGCATTACTACTTTGCCGGAGAGCAAAATTGCTGCCGTATTCAAGGAAACGGTTGCATGATCGAAGAGCCTTATCGTTGGGTCGAGGCGATCGCCAACCGACGCGAGTACATCGAAGCGCAGCTCGCTCCGGGCAGCCCGATCGCGGCGCTCGGTTATCGGGATGGCATTCTTTTTCTGACTGTCGGTCAGTCGCGGCAGAAAATCTTCGAGATCTACGACCGGATCGCAATGGGGGCCATTGGCCATCCCGGAGACATCGAGCGGTTGCGAATGGCAGCGATTGAATTGGCGAGCACCGAGGGGTTCACCCGCGCGGCTGCGGATGTTTCACTGCGGCGCCTGGTGCATTATTCGCTCAGTCCTGTAATGAAGGGCGCGTTTGAACAGGTTTACGGCCCGCCTTATCTGGCGCGGATGCTGTTCGCCGAGGTCGGCGAACGCCCCGACAAAGATCTGTTTTTGCGGGTGGAGTATGACGGAGAGATTGCGACTAATGGCGCAACGCACGCGCAAGCGCGGCAGGACTTCGCAGTCCTCAGCGGCAGACGACAATCGGGAAAACTGATGGAAGCATTCCTGAAAACACAGCATGCGGAGGATGCAAGCTTCGAAGCTGCATTCAACTCTGCGCTGGACGCGTGGAGTATCGGCCACATGTCTTTGCAAGCCACCGATGCAAACCAGCTGCCAGAACGCGCGGCTGTTCTAAAATACCGGCAGGAACAACTCGCCAACCGCGGAATCGAAGCGGCATTGCTGGAGCGCGACGCGAGCAGGGCAATTCGTTTTCGTTTATTATCAGATACGGAATTGCGCTCTTTGATTCACGATTAAGTTATGAAGAGAAATCTTCTCTCAAAAGTAACGGATGAAACGAGCTTTTCAGAATGTGCTGGCGCTGTCCGGCTTGTTATTGATGGCCGCATCTTTCATATGGATGCAATTCCATCACACCGAGCGACCTGTTGCCAGAATCGAATCCAGAACGGCCCAGAGTTCAGCTGTTTCCAAGCCTTTTGCAGTAGTCGTTCTTGATCCCGGCCACGGCGGCCAGGACTCAGGCGCGATGTGCGGCGGTGTGTTGGAAAAAGATCTGACTTTGGATGTGGCGCGCCGAATCGACCGGCTCCTGGACTCGGAAGGGATCGCTACGTTGATGACGCGCTTGGGAGACACGTACGTCTCGCTGGCGGATCGCGCAGCATTAGCGAATCGGGCGAGAAATTGCATTTTTATCAGCATTCATTTCAACGAAGATAACAAGCCGGTGGCTAGCGGCGTGGAGACGTACTATGCCGCGCATCAAATTACTGCCGGTTCGTTTCTCGCCTCGTGGCTGCCTTTTTTATGGCGACCGCTCTCGAATTCGCCGAATCCCGAAAGCCAGGATCTCGCTGGACTTATTCAGGAAGGATTGGTTGCGCGCACCCGGGCCGCAGATCGCGGCGTACAAGCCAGACAGTTTTTCGTAATCGCAAACGTGACTTCTCCTGCGGTTTTGATCGAGGGCGGGTTTCTCACGAACAAAGAGGACATTTCAAAACTCGCGAGTGAGGATTATCGCGATCAGATTGCCGCAGCTGTTACGGACGGCATTTTGCGGTATCGTGACGCGGCTAGCCGGCGGAAGTCAGCGCTGGCGGTGACCGCGCGAGGAAGTCGCTGAATAGACAAAAACGCAGGGCGTCAAAATAGCATCAAGGATGAACACGAGGATCGCTGCACTGATCTTCCTTGGATCGATGATGCTGACGCGCGCCGATCAGTTGGTTGAACGTGTGCAGCAGGCCCTGAAGGATCAGGGCTTCTACTATGGCGAAGTCACCGGTGAAATAAACGCGAATGTAACTGCCGCCATTCGCCGCTATCAAATTCGGAACGGATTACAGGTTAGCGGCGAGCTCAATAGCGAGACACTTCAGTCGCTTGGAATGGATTCTTCGGGCTCAGGGCGACCAGCAACGAAGCCAGCGTCACCCAGCCCTGCTGCGCCCTTGAAGCCCGACGAACAATCGCCCAACGACAGGGCAAACGTTGCTCCCCCGCCACCGACTCAGCCCTTCGGAGGCGCGCCTGAAGACCAACAAATCTATCCATCCAATCCGGTGGCGCCGGGCACTTCGACCGGAGGAGTGCTTGCCGGCACGCCATTCGAGGCCGCGCCCCCGGCCGTACAACGCAATGTGGTGCTCTCGGCCCAGATAGCGTTGGCCCGCCGCGGCCTTTATCATGACGAGATTAATGGCGTCTATGGATCCGCAATGGATTATTGCCGGGGCCACGCGGGCCGGCTTTTCATCCACCGCGCTATGGACGTCCTCGCCCACCAGTTCGCGGTGAATGGGTTCCTGAATACTAGCTGATCTTGCACGAAGATTCTGCCGTCATACCTCTCACGACCGTGGACTGTCGAAATGCACCGATTGTAGTTCGGCGAAAACTGTGCCGACAAAAATTTGCGCTTCAATCCGAAGCAAAAGTCGGTCCGCATCATCCGACACCCAGATTGTGGCGCGACGAAACTTTCGGTGCGGCTCCAATTCGAGACGCTTGTTGATACGCTCTAGTTGCAAATCGAGTTTGATTGCATTGTAAGTGCCGGCGTGCTCCGAGATTTTCTCCCTCCCGACGACTGTGACAGTAGCAAGATAAGCACTGCTCGTCGGGAAAACCGCTATGCGATAAACACTGCGATCTTTGAGGGGCTGACTACGCAAATAAAGCGCCGCCGAGTGGAGATCGAACAGGTTGGGTAAACTAAACTGGCGAGTCTTTGTTCCGGCAGCACCACGTTCCCCTTCTGTGGTGGACCGAGTTACTCCGCTGTTTGTAAACGTGAGATGGGTAACGATTTTTTTTGATCGATAATTTTCTGTTTGGTGAGTTTCAATCGGGTGCACCGTTTGTGCGTTGGCAATCGCGCGATGGCTTACATCCAATTTCCATAGTGCCCGAACGAAGCCGATGGTTCGGCCGGTTCCATCAAACTGAAATTTGTCTCCAGAAGGCTTGTTAAAGTGAACGTCCCCGGTAGCTGCGGTAAATCCAGACCACCCGAATCGATAGGAGGCATGCAGTGGGCGAAGCTCTGGGAAAGTCCCAGGCGGTTCCTTACTGATCGTCGCCTGCCAATTTGCCGCAGATGAACCGGTGCCGAACGCGAATAAAATCGCCGCTATGCATTGCGTCGGTCGAATTTTGGTTTGCATAGGCATTGTCGCAGTTCACTTCCCGTTCCCCAAATGATGGCCCGGGGAAGTTGCTCTATGTGTATGCAAAAATACACGCGAGTTTAGCACGCGTGTATTCGAATTGTGGAACGTTGGTTACGGCTTCGAGGCTCTTGCCGGCGTGGCAGAGGCACTTGTCGAAGTTTTGACAGCCGCAGCTGTGGCACGGCCAGGCTTGTTGAGCACGGCGATCACGTCGTTGGTAAAGTCGATGTTGTCGTGGGAGAAAAGCAAAACCGGCACGCCATTAATGCTCATGCCTGATTTATCGAACACCAGGTCCAGATTATTGGCTTTGACCTTCTCCATCACGACTTCCGTGATTTCCTTTACGATTCCCTCACGCACACGCATTAGCTGCTCTTGCAATTGCCGTTCGCGAGTTTGGCGGAAATCGCTGATCTCCCGCTCCATGCTCTTGATTTTGGCAATCTTATCATCGCGTTCCTTTGCCGTCTGCGTCTTCTTATCCGCACTCAACGCCGGGGACTCGAGTTGCTTGTTCAGATTATTGATTTCGTCGAGCGCTTTTTTGTAATCTTCCGCCCGGTCGTCATATTCTTTCCTGGCGGCGGTTTTGGCGTCGTTGATCTTTCCTTCGGCTTCCTTGGTCTTGTTGTAATCCTTAAATGCGCGCTGCATATCGACCGTTCCGATTTTCAGTGTGCCCTGTGCGAAAGCCGCAAGCGGAAAAGCCAGCGTCAGCGCAAAGAGTATGGACAGAGATTTTTTCATAAAACAGACGATACGGTGGGCGGAATCGCGTTAGACTGCAACCAGATATATTCGTTCAAAATTGATAGCCTACATTGAAGTTGAAATGACCTCCGCCGTTATATCCGTCGCGCTGTATCGGGTATCCATAATCGAGCCGCAGCGGACCAATTGGCAAATCGAGGCGAAGACCCACACCAATATCGGACGCAATATGGTTGAAACCAAAAGACCACTGGCTCGTGTTCACGAACCCGGTGTCGTAAAAAATTGCCCCGCGCGCTTTTTCAATGATAGGAAAAGTAATTTCGACAGTGGTGCGCGCCATTGTTTTGCCGCCAAGCGGCTCGCCGTTCTCATCCTGCGGACCGACTTCGCGATACGGGAACCCGCGGAGATTATTTGAGCCGCCGAGAAAGAGTCGCTCGAAAATTGGCACATCGGTTCCGCTCCCCCATTGGCTTACCGTCGCGATTTCGCCATTAATCAGCAGGATGAGGTCCTTGGGCAGATGAAAATACTGCGATCCTTCGAGATCGAGTCCATAAACCTGCGTATCGCCTCCAAGAAAACCGCCGCTAATAAAGGGTGAAAACGTAACGCGCTGTCCATTGTGCGAGAGCAAGGGATTGTCGCGTGAATCAAAGACGACGCTGCTAAAGACCTTGCTTTCGACAAATGAACCTTTTTGCGACAGGATGAAGTCAGACGCGGAGGGGTCCACATTAAAAATATCGATGTCTTGGATCGTGTATCCCAGCGATGCGTACATGTAAGTATTGATCGGCTTACGCAGCTCCATCGTGAATCCATAATTGCGCTGGTCATATTGGGCGCTCAAATAATTCGCCTCGGTAAAAAAAAGCTGCCCGCTTAGCGAAAGGCGTCGATCAAAGAGGTACGGTTCGATCAAGTTCAGAAGAAAATCCTTTCGCTGCGTGCCGTACTGGATGCGCAGCCGGAATTTTTGGCCTCCCCCGGTAAACGAAGGCCAGTTGAAAAGATCGAAATTGCCTTGTGTGAGTTCCGCAAACCCGACCAACTGATCGACGGTGCTAAAGCCGCCGCCAAAGCTGAGCGAGCCCGTCCGCTTTTCCTGCACAAGGATCGTGAGATCTTTGCGGCCAGGTATGTCCGTTTCCTCCGGATAGGTCTCAACTTTCGCGAAGTAGCCGAGGTTATCGAGACGTTTCTTGGTAATGTCCACGCGAACGGTGTTAAAGACATCTCCCGGCGCAACGAGCACTTCGCGACGGATCACCTTGTCTTTAGTACGTGTGTTGCCCTCAATATTGACGCGGTTGACGAAGGAGCGCGTGCCCTCCTCGATTTTATACGTCACGTCGATCAGCGCGGGGCCGGCCGGCTCGCCTTCCGGCAAAATCACCAGATCGACGTACCCGCCGCTGCCGTAGGCGTCCGCCACCGCCTTTGCATCATCGCGCAATTGTTTTGGCGAATAGACGCTCCCTTCTTTCATTTTTAACAGCTTAAGGATTCTCTCCTGGTTGGCGACCTGATAGCCGGAGACGGTCAGCTTGCGCACGTGATATTGTGGGCCTTCCGCGATCACGATTGTAATAATCATCGGACCTTTCTCAGTGCGGCCCCTGCGCACCTCTTTTACTTCCACGTCGATGTAGCCGTGGTCCTGGTAAAACTCGCGGATTTTATCCAGGTCCTGCTGCAACTGGGCCTCATCGAGGCGCCCGGTTTTGTCCATGAAATAAATGAGCGTTCTGCCGCGCGTTTTCATTTGTTTGCGCAGCACAGGTTCGCTGAAATGCGCGTTTCCCTCGAAGTGAATCGCGCGTATCGCTCCTTTCACGCCTTCGTTGACCGTGTACACCACGCGTGCCGTGCCGCGTTTCTCGTCAATTGGATCGACGCGAAATTGAACGCTGACATCATTGAAGCCTCGACCCTGATAGATTTCGATAATCTTTTGGCGCGCTTCCTCCAGTTGCTGCTCGTCAACCGTCTGGTTGAGTCTTAATTTGATTTCTTTTCGGATTCGCTGTGGTTTGACGCGTTCGGCTCCGGCAATTTCGATCTCGCGCAAAATTGCCCGCGTCTGTATCGCAACGATCACCTTCACCCCGTCCCCTTCCGGCTGAGCAAAAATGCGGACGTTCTGAACGGCGCCCGTCTTGTATAGCGCCTCGATATCCTGCTCGACTACCTGGTTGGAATACGGCTGGCCCACCCTTGTGCGCATGTGCGCCAGAATGCGGTCCTTGCTGACCGTTTGGGGGCCGGTGTATTGCACGTCGATCGAACGGATGATCGGAGGACCCTGTGCCGCTTGCGGAGCTTGCGCATGGGCAAAGGCCGGGGCCAGCAACGCGCAGATGGCGGCCATCCAGATTGCAAATGGCGGGGGGCGCATCCATCCAGAAAAATATCTCATAGGTTAAGAAGCGCAGGCCCGCGCAACGAACCCACGCAGGACAGGCGAGCTATATCGGGAAGAAGATGGGGATCGTCAAGGCGAGATTTTTCACAGAACCAGGCGGTTTGTCCACGATGGCTGACTTTAATTTTTAGTTTAAAAGTTCGTACCAATTATTTCGCCGGCGCGGTTCGTACCCCGCGTCGCAGATGAGCGATTCAATTTCCGCGGCATTTAACCGAAACGTTGTTCCGGCGCTGCTCACGACGTTCTCTTCCATCATCACAGAGCCGAAATCGTTTGCGCCATATCTGAGTGCGATCTGGCCGATCCCCGGACCTTGCGTGACCCACGAGCTTTGCACGTTTTCAACGTTGTCGAGGAAAATCCGGGCCAACGCTTGTGTACGCAAATATTCCGACACTCCTGTCGGCTGTTTCACCTTGAGCACGGTATGCTGCGGTTGAAATGTCCAGCAAATGAACGCAGTAAATCCGCCGCTGCGGTCCTGTTGATCACGAATTCGTCCCAAATGCTCTACGCGATCTGCGATCGTCTCGACATGACCGAACATCATCGTCGCACTCGATTTAAATCCAAGCTCGTGGGCAATCTGCATCACTTCTAACCATTGATCGCTATTAATTTTCAACGGCGAAATCTTCTTCCGTACTCGATCCACCAAAATTTCACCGCCGCCTCCAGGGATTGAGCCGAGCCCAGCCTTTTTAAATTCCGAAATCACGTCTCGCAAGGGCATGGAGAACGTCTCAGCGAAATGCTGAAACTCCGGCGGACTGAATCCGTGAATATTAATATGCGGGTACTTTTGCCGGATATGCTGCAAAAGATCGATGTACCATTGGAACGGCAATTTTGGATGATGCCCACCCTGCATCAGAATTTGAACCCCGCCCGCTGCCGAAAGTTCGTCGAGTTTCTGATCGATCTGCTCGAACGAAAGCACGTAATGATCTTCGTCGCCTTCCGTCCGATAAAATGCGCAAAATTTGCAGTAAACATTGCAGACGTTTGTGTAGTTGATGTTTCGATCGACGATGTAAGTCACGATCTCGCGTCCGCGTCCGCGGTAACTTTTTGCCTTTGCCAAATCCCGCCTGGCATTAGCAAGCGCGCCCAATTCTTCCAGAGGCCACCGATACAATTCGAGCGCGTCGTCGGTCGAAATCCGTTCGCCGGCAAGAACTCTTTCCATCAGCGCATCTCGATTCAATGAAACCATCGCCGGTCATTTTATATGACGGTGCGACCCATTGCACGTAGATGATTCTGATCATGGATCATGTAGCCATCATTGGCGCGGGCGTTTCGGGACTAACCTGTGGCGTGGTTTTTGCCGAACGCGGGTACCGTACCGCGATCTTGGCGAAAGAAACCGGACAGCAAACGACGTCCGGTGCGGCCGCTGCGATTTGGTTTCCCTACGACGCCGAACCAGCCGAAAGAGTGATTCCGTGGGCGCTCGAGACCTACAAAACGCTGGTCGAATTGAGCAACAATTCGCGCACCGGCGTTTCCATCATCGAGCTGCACCAATTTTCGCGCGCCGGCGAAATTCAAATCCCGGATTGGGCTATACCGCTCGGGGCGCAACCTGTCATCCCGAACTTCCCTTTTGTCATGTCGAGCGAAGTCGAGACATCTCTTGCTGTTAATTCTTGCTTCTTCCGAAGTGGTTTTTCGATGCGCGTTCCGCTGACGGATACAACCATTTATCTCGATTATCTGGCTGCGCGTTTTCTAAAAGCGGGTGGCGCAATCAATACGAATGTTTGTTTTGAAAAACTTGAAGACGTCGATCGTAAGTTCGATCTGGTGATCAACTGCGCAGGAATCGGCGCGCGTGATCTGGTGCAGGACCGAGATCTCGAACCGCATCGTGGTCAGGTCGCGATCGTGCCCAGAATCGAAAATCTTTCCTGCGCGATCGTTTGTGATGACGCACCGCTCATGTACGCAATCCCACGTCCAAACGATTGCGTTTTCGGCGGCACAAACGATCTCAGCAATGATCTCACCTCGGATCCCGCAACAACAGATCGAATTGTCGCTGAATGCTGTCGCGTACTGAACATCGAGAAACCGACTGTTCTCACTGAGCGCGTCGGGCTACGCCCATTCCGGAAATCAGGCGTTCGGCTCGAGCGCGATCAGTTCAGCGATGGCCGCACCGTCATCCACAACTACGGACACGGCGGCGCCGGCTTCACACTTTCCTGGGGCTGTGCACGGGACGTGCTCAATCTGGCAACGTTGTAGTGGCGCTTGTGTCAGCACCAGTAGATACCCAACGAATGCGGACGACGGCTACGTCAGGGCGATGCACTGGAAGGAGCTGACGACGTCGTCGGGACCTTTTTCAGCAAAGAAACTTTCGTAATAGCCGGGGCCCAGATCCCAGTAGGGACCCTTGTAGTAATCGTCCCGGTAAAAACGCCAGACGCCGTTTACCACGATGAGACAACTGATGCGGTCGTTCCAATAATCGCCGATGTAATGGAAGCTCAAGTTCGTACGCGCAGAGGCTCCGCCGAACCCGGCGTGATCGTAAAGGACCAGTTCCGGCAGGCGTATGGCCTCCGTCACGAGCTGTGCAGCCTCTTTCCCAGACGCCGAAGAGTGATAGCTCAGCGGACCAAGTTTCCATTTCATGTCAATGACGCAGCCGTTTTCCGGCAACAATTCAGTTTTGGATAATCGTGGCATAAGCGTGTACGGCGATGGTTTTTCTTTATTTGATCAAATGAAATTTACTGTGTCGAGCAAAGAGATTTAGGAAGGATTTTCCGGGAGGGCTGATAACGGCCAGGACGGTCAAGCTCAGCGATAGAGTTGCGGTCACTGGCTTTTTGCCCGGCCGATCACGCCACAAGCAATGCGCGCCCCCGAGTCGCCGGATGGCTGAGACTTCAGATCGTCCGCTTTCGCATGCACGACAACGGACCGCCCGATCGCTGACTGCTGGTCGTTTGTCAGCGAAATTTGATGGTCCACGTACTCCAAGGTCGCCTTGCCGGAAGCGTCTGCCTCCACATTCCCCATGTCGCCCACATGGCGCTCGGGTGCGTCCGGCCCGGCGTGTGGTTTGTTAGTTGGATTAAAATGAGCGCCGGCCGAAACGGCATCTGCCGCGCTGCAATCGCCGAATTCATGAACGTGAAACCCATGGTTGCCGGGAGCAAGGCCTGTAAGGTCTGCATGAACCTTCACGCCATCGGCCTCTTCGGTGAAGGTAACCGTGCCGCTGACTTTGTTGCCCGCTGTGGGATGAAGCACGGCGATCGCCTTTAATGGAGCCGACGGTTTTTCCTCCGTCTGCGCCGGTACACTGAAACCTGCGAACAATAAGAATGTCAGTACAATCAACGAAGCTCGAGACGGATTCATATAAGCATCTCTATTGCGCAACCCGCGGAAAGTCCAGCCGCATCAACTCAATCTTCGGATAGATCCAGGCGCCGCACCCACAACTGGCACCGCGTCCCGCGTGCAACCTAGACGCGGTCTTTCAGGTTGGTTTTGCCAGCCGTACGCGCGCAATGAACGCAGCAGAAGATTTGTCCGTCGGCTTCAACGCCGTGCCCCACAATTCGGCAGTTACAATGCGGACAAACCGGGGCGAGGGCGTGGATTGCGCACTCGAAGCTGTCGAACGTGTGGTGCTTCCCGCCAACCACAACTTCAAACGCCTTGTCATATTCGTTTTCGCAAACTTCGCATTTAGCCATACATCAATCTTTCGCACGCCGTGAGCTTTGCGGCGGTGTTCACTTGATTTCGAGAGAGGAAATTCTGTTCGTTTCGCGCTGCCGCCCGAACGCGTTCTGCACGGAGACCTTGTGGGGGGAAGCTGTCAGCTTCCCCTACAGGTACGGCTCATTCGCAAAAGTAGAGATGCCGCGGGAAAGTGATACTTTTCCCTTGGAGTCGGTGATGGAAATACCAAAGCGACTGCTCGATTATTTAAATCAAAACAAGGTGCAGTATGAAATTCTGCACCATCCCGAGGCAGTCAGTGCGCAACGAATCGCGCAGGCCGAACACGTCAAAGGCCGGCATCATGCCAAGGTCGTCATGATAAAATCGGGAGACCAACATCTGATGATGGTGCTGCCAGCAGACCACCAGATTGATTTGGAGAAGGTTGAGAAGGCAATCGGTAGCGGCGTGTCACTCGATAAGGAACAGGAATTCAAGTCTCTCTTTCCCGATTGTACAACTGGGGCGATGCCGCCCTTCGGCAATTTATATGGTCTGCCGACCTATGTTGACAAGAATCTGGCCGAGCAAGACTACGTCGTATTCGAGGCGGGCACGCACACGGACGCGATTAGAATCAGTTATCGTGATTACGAAAAAATTGTGAAGCCAGAAGTGAAAGAGCTGGGGATCAAGCTTCAACCGATGAAAGGAGCGTGACCTTGCGCATCGCGGCGCAGCGCGCAGGAGAAGGCGCATGAAGAACGCGTTGACAAGCCTTGTTCTCTGGCTCGCCTGGGCAATAGTTCCGGCAGCGTTCGCGGCTGAGAAAGTTTCTTTCATCAACATTGACGGAGCAATTGGCCCCGCAACGGCCACCTACATTTCACGCAGTATCGACGCAGCCCGATCGCAGAATGCCCAGTGTCTAATCATTCAACTGAACACGCCAGGGGGTCTGCTCGATTCGACACAGAAGATCGTGCAAAGTTTTCTTGCCGCGCCGGTGCCGGTCGTCGTCTACGTCGCTCCGACCGGCGCGACGGCCACCAGTGCGGGTTGTTTCATCACCATCGCTGCCAGCGTCGCTGCAATGGCTCCCGCCACCACTATTGGCGCTGCGCATCCGGTTTCGATTGGCGGCTTCCCCAGTGGCGGAGAGGAAAAGCCCGACGAAACCATGAAGCAGAAACTGGAAAATTTTTCCGTGAGCTACATCGAGACCATTGCGGGGAAACGCCAGCGTAACGTCGAATGGGCCAAGTCGGCGGTGAAAGATAGTGCATCCATTACCGCCCAGAAAGCGCTGGAGTTAAAGGTCATTGATCTGATCGCTACCGATATGGCCGATCTGTTACAGAAATTGAACGGTCGTGTAGTGGATGGAAAGCCGCTCAAGACCGCTGGCGCAGAAATTGCCGAGGTCAAAATGTCGCCAGCCGAGCGTGTTTTTCAAAAACTCTGGCGACCGGAAGTGATGTTCATTCTGATGCTCGTCGCGATTTATGGAATCATTGGCGAACTGACGACACCGGGCGCGATTCTTCCAGGCGTGGTCGGTGCGATCGCATTGATCCTGGTGCTGTATCTGGCGGCGATTTTGCCGGTGAATGTGACCGGCCTTGTCTTGATCGCGCTCGCCCTCATGCTGTTCATCTTTGATGTTTACGCCCCGACACACGGCGTGCTGACGGTCGGCGGGGTCATCGCATTTCTGATCGGTTCGCTCATGCTCTTCAACCGCGCAGATCCGCTGTATCGTTTATCGCTCAACTACATCATTCCTGCCACCCTGATCACCGCAGCATTCTTTGTCTTTGTGATCGGCAAAGGTCTTCGCGCGCAGCGTTTGCCTGTAAAGGTGGGGGCCGAAACCCTAATTGGAAGAACAGTAACCGCACTGACGCCAGTCGACTCGCACAGCGGTCGGATCTTCGTCGAGGGCGAATATTGGAACGCGGTCAGCGATGCACCGATTGCGAAAGACGAATACGCTGTGATTGCAGCCGTACAAGGATTGACTGTAAAACTGAAACGTAAGGAAAAATAAAGCCATGCCATTACTCGAAGCGCTACCAAGATTAATCGGTTGGGCAGTGCCCATCATCATCCTTGCCATAATCATCCTGCCGCAGGCGATACGCATCCTGCGCGAGTATGAGCGTGGCGTGATCTTTCGCCTTGGAAAATTACTCGGCGCGAAAGGTCCGGGATTGATTTTTCTCATTCCCATCGTCGATCGGATGGTGCGAATGGATTTGCGAGTCGTGACCATCAACGTCGAGAAACAGGAGGTGATGACGCGTGACAACGTGCCGGTGACGGTCGACGCGGTTGTCTATTTCCGCGTAGTCGATCCGCAAGCTGCGGTCGTGAAAGTGGAAAACTTTCTCAAAGCCACGTCCCTCATCGCCCAGACCACGCTGCGCAGCGTGCTAGGCCAGGCCCCCTTGGACGACCTGCTTTCGCAGCGCGAGTCGATCAACCAAAAGTTGCAGGAAATCATCGACCGGCAAACCGAACCGTGGGGCGTCAAAGTCACTGCGGTCGAGGTAAAGGACGTTTCATTGCCCGACACGATGAAACGCGCGATGGCGAAGCAGGCCAAAGCCGAGCGCGAACGTCGCGCAAAGATCGTCAACGCCGAGGGCGAATTTCAAGCTGCGGAAAAAATGGTGCAGGCTGCAGCGATGATGAGCAAGGAGCCGATTGCGCTGCAACTGCGCTTCCTGCAAACAATGCGCGAAATTTCCAGCGAACATAACACCACGACCTTTTTCCCCCTTCCGATCGACCTCTTGACAGCATTGATCAAAAAGAGCGAACCGCCCAAGGAGTGAAGCGCGCAACGCGGCTCAGTCCCTTAACCTCTGTCGCGGT
>WNGK01012194.1_pt1 | contig 17629 bp, 18 predicted proteins | sample 5400601 | NCBI WGS metagenome assembly WNGK01 (sample SAMN13153376, study PRJNA577476) | soil metagenome | isolation source: 60 cm soil or saprolite under Garry oak tree replicate 1 | place: USA:California | collected 2016-06-15
GTACCTCCGCAGCGACGACGTGGTGGGGCAGAATCTTCTCATCCCTGGCCAGCAGAACCCCAACCTCGCCACCAACGTCGTGGTGTTTCCGAACCGCGAGCGGACGCGCACGCTCTCACTGTTCGGCCAGGAGGAAGTGCTGCTGCTCGACCAGCGCCTGTACCTATCGGCGGGTATCCTGGCCCAGAAAAGCACCAACAACTCGGATGTGAACAAGCTGTTCTATTATCCTAAGGTCGCCGCGTCGTATCGTTTGCCGGCGTTGGGACCGTTCGAGGAGCTCAAGATCCGGGCCGCGTACGGCCAGACGGGAAACGAGCCGATCTACGCCCAGAAGTTCAACTGCCTCACCGGCTTGACGTACACCGGTCAGAACGCCGTCGCCATTCAAGCTCCGTGCACCGTGGTCGTGGATCCGAATCTGCACGCCGAGCGGGAGCGCGAGATCGAGGGCGGTATCGATGCGGCGCTGTTCAATTCACGCGTCGGGCTCTCGGTCACGGGGTACCAGAAGAACAACACCGACCTCATCTTGCAGGCGGCGCTGGGCCCGTGGACTGGCTACGCCACCCACGTCTTCAACGCCGGCGAGATCCGGAATCGTGGCATTGAGGCTGCGCTCTCGGGCTTCCCGGTGCGTACCAGCGCTCTGAGCTGGCTCGCGCGTGTGACCTTCACTAAGAACGTCGGTCGCGTGATGAGCTTGCCACCCGAGCTGTCGGCAGGGTTCCGTCCACCGAACAACTTCGGTTTTGGCTACGGGTCGGGGTTCATCAAGGTAGGGGAATCCCCATCCCAGCTGTATGGCTTCGACACGGCGACCGGCGTGCTCCACAAGCTCGGGGATCTGGAGCCCTCGTTCGTCATGGGTTTCTCGAGCGACGTCACGGTAGGCCACTTCCGGGTGTACGGGCTGCTCGATTGGCGCCATGGCAGCTCTGTCGTGAACGTCACGCAGAACGGCTACGACTTCTCCGGAACCGCACCGGATTCCGCCGAATCGGTGCAACGGCTCACTGTCTTCCTCGCGGGTCGGTCACCGTACATCCAAGACGCGTCCTTCCTGAAGCTCCGCGAGGTGACCCTCTCGTATCAGCTTCCCGAGACGGTCGTTCGCTCCGTGTTCGGCGGGCGCGTGAGGGGTGTGCGCGCAGAGCTGAGCGGCCGCAATCTCGTGACCTGGACGCCGTACAAGGGGCTCGACCCCGAGGTGTCGAACTTCGGCAACCAGAACATCAATCGCGGCCAGGACCTCGCGCCCTATCCACCGTCCCGCAGCTACTTCTTCACGCTTGCGGTGGACTTCTGATATGCGCGCGCCAACCAACCCACGGACCAGCATCCTTCGGCACGGCAGGAGATCTATGCGGACCAGATACATTGCGGTCGCACTCGCGGCGCTCGCGTTCGAGGCGTGCGATCTGCCGAATGAACCCAACTTGAACAACCCGAACTTGGAGGACTTTTCGGTCATCACAAGCCTGGCGCAGCTGCAGGCGCTCGCGACGGGGGTACTACGGGGTGATCGGGTCCCGAATGAGCAAGAGATCGAGGAAGGGGAGACGATCGGGCGCGACGCCATGCGCATCACGCGACGATCCGGCTCGCCAACATCGGGATTGGCGCCGTGACTGCGGCGGACCCGGTGGTCGTGCCCCAGCTCGGCGCCGCTGGTAAAGCCGTCACGATCGGCTATCTCCAGACGTTGAGGGCGCTCCAACACCTTCGGGCCATCGAGACGCGCGACACGGCGGGCGCGCCGATCGATGTGAACATCGATCCCACGGCCCCGCCACCGCCGCTCCGCTGCAAGAACGACGTGCTGGCGTTCATCGCGGCGCTGCTCGATACCGCGGCGACCAACCTCGCCGCGGGCGGGTCGTCCTTCCCGTTCACGTTGCCAGCCGACTTCATCGGGTTCGATACGCCGGCGGGCTTTCGGAAGTTCAATCGGGCGCTGGCGGCCAAGGTGGACGTGTACCTCGCGTTCCGGGATTACTTCAACCCGACGACGAACACCGTGGTCGGCACTATCGATCCAGTGGCGCTCGATTCGGCCGACGCCGACCTCGCGGCGTCGTTCATGGTCGCAAATCCGAGCCAGCTCGATGTGGGTCCGGCTCACGACTATCAGACTGCCACGGGTGATGTGACCAACGGCTTGTTCGAGGACACGTCCAGCACGAACTATCGTGCGAATACGCGCGTCTTCACGGAGGCCGACCCGGGCGATCAGCGCGTCGCGCGGAAGCTGGCGGTATCAGACTCGATCTCCCTCAGGGGCGTCGGTTCGCAGTACATCTATCTCGTGTATCTCAGACCGACTACGCCGACCAAGATCATTACCAACAAGGAGCTGTTGCTGCTACAGGCCGAGGTGAGCTGGGGCAGGGGAAACTACGCCACCGCTCTCACGCAGGCGCAGTTCATCCGCACCAACGACGGCGGACTCACGACGGACACCACCACGGCAGCCGCAGCGGGCGTGCTGAACCGGATCCTGTACGAGAAGCGCTATTCGTTGCTGTGGCAAAGTGCGAGCCGGTGGATCGACGCCCGGATGTTCGGCAAGCTGAATGGCTTCAATCCGCCGGTAGGCGTCGGGCAGGAGCGTGGGCGGAATCCCATATTCGCCTTCCCGATTCCCTTTAACGAGGCCGTCGCTCGAAACAACGATCTCACGAGGCAGGCCTGCGCGCTGCCCTGAGCGTTCCGCGACCCGGTACAAGCAACCCGAGCGGCCCCGGCGATCATGCCGGGGCCGTTCGCTATCGGTCCTTGAGCCGCCGCACGAATTTGAGCCCCGACCACACCTCGTCCACCGCTGCCACCTTCACGTCCACGAGACCGTGCGCAAGCCCGATCGCTCGGATCACGTCCTCGGTGAGGTCTGTCGCCACGCCGGACGCCTGCTTGGGCCATGAGATCCACAGCATACCGGCGGGCGCGAGCGAGCGCGCCAGCGCGGCGAACCGGCGCTCGAGCTCGCGCTTCTCGTTGGTGAAGAACTGGACGAAATCGAGCGGCCCGACGATGCTCGGCCGGCGCGTCACCCGCGGCGGCAGCTTTCCCAGCACACGATCATAGCCCTTCGGCGCATTGAGGATCGCGATCCTCGTATCCGGCTTGATCCCCAGCTTTGCGACTAGCGGTTTGCCCGAATACCCAGCCACCTTCACCGCCCTCCACCGTCCTTCACCGCCCTCTATACATCACCCGCCAGATCCTGCCCGCCGCGTCGTCCGTGATATACAATGAGCCGTCCGGGCCCACGGCCACGCCCACCGGCCGGTGCTTCGGGCCCGCGGGGTCTTCCTTCCAGAATCCATCCGCGAACGTCTCGTACGTCCCAACCGGCTTTCCGTCCTTGAATGGCACGAACACGACGCGGTAGCCGGCCTGGGGCAGCGGCGCCCGGTTCCAGGAGCCGTGGAACGCCACGAAGGCCCCCGCGCGATACCGCGCGGGAAACTGGGTCCCCCCGTAGAACGTGAGCCCATCCGGCGCCCAGTGCGCCGGAAACACCACCAGGGGCTCCTTCTTGTCCTTGCAGCGTCCCACTTGCTTGCCGTCGCCGCCGTACTCGGGCGCGAGCACCAGGTGCCCGAGCTCCGCGTCGTGGTAGCAGTACGGCCAGCCGTAATCGTCTCCCTCCGAAAGCTTGAAGAACTCCTCCGACGGTTTCTCGGCGCTCTGCTCGACGGTGAACAGTTTGGACCAGTTCTGGCCCAGCTGATCCCGGCCGTGCTGCGTCGCGTACAGCTCGCCCGAGGGTGCGAAGGCGAGCCCGACGGCGTTGCGGATGCCCGTGGCGAACCGCGTCCCGCTGGTCCGCGTCTGGTCGTGCTGTGTCGCGTCGAACCGCCACACGCCGGCGCGGTAAGCGAGCTCGGGGCAGGGGTCCTCGCCGGGCGACTGGCTCGACCGGTCGGCGACCTGACAGGAATTGGTCGCGGAGCCGATGTTCACGAACAGGGTGCGGCCGTCGGGAGCGAGGGCCAAGTTCTTGGCGCTGTGGCCGCCGATGGGCAGGTCCTTGACGATCGCGTCCGGATCTCCGAGCGGCGCGAGACTGCCCGGCCGCAGCGCGTAGCGATACACGGTTGAGGCGGTGCCGAAATAGAGGGCGCCTTTGCCCAGCGCGATTCCGGTGCCGCCCCCGCTGCCGAAGGTCTGCTGGACGTCGGCTTTGCCGTCGCCGGACGTGTCGCGCAGCGCGAGGATGCCGCCGCCCCCGCGGCGGCCTTCCAGGGCGACGAACACATCGCCGTTCGGGGCCACCGCCAGGTGCCGCGGAGCCCCCACCTGGTCCGCGACCACGACCGCGCAGAAGCCCGCAGGAAGGGTGATGCCGCCGTTGTCGGAATCGCATGCCGGTAAGACGGCGGACGGCCGGACGGCAGGACCGCCGGACAGAAACACCGCCACCACGCCGACCGCCAGTCCGCCCGGCCGCCCGACCGCCCTGTTCATGTCTTCTTCTCCCCGGCTGGGCCCGCCAGCATCTCCCGGATGCCCCCGAGCGACGCCAGCACGCCCGTCGCCTCGTAGGGCAGGTAGATGACCTTGTTGCTCTGCGGGCTCGTGACCATCTCCTTCAGCGCTTCGATGTAGCGGATAGCGATCAGGTACCGCGCCGGATCTCCGCCGGTTCCCTTGATGGCGGCCGTGATCCGCTCGATCGCCTGGGCTTCCGCTTCGGCGACCTTGAGCCGGGCGTTGGCCTCGGCCTCGGCCGCCAGGATCCTGGCCTGCTTCTGGCCCTCGGCCTGATTGATCTCAGACTGGCGGATGCCTTCCGATTGCAGGGTGCGCGACTGCTTCTCGGCCTCGGCGGTGAGGATCGCGGCGCGCCGGTCGCGCTCGGCGCGCATCTGCTTCTCCATCGCATCCCGGATATCGCGCGGCGGGTTGATGTCCTTGAGTTCCACGCGGCTCACTTTCGCGCCCCACTTGTGGGTCGCTTCGTCCAGGATCTCGCGCAGTTTGGCGTTGATCGTGTCGCGCGACGAAAGCACGTGGTCCAGCTCCATCTCGCCGATCACGTTCCGCAGGGTGGTCTGGGTCAACTTCTCGATCGCATCGGGCAGGTTGGCGATCTCATAAGTCGCGCGCACCGGGTCGGTGATCTGGGAATAGATCAGCGCGTCGATCTCCACGACCACGTTGTCCTTGGTGATCACATTCTGGCGTGGGAACACATACACCGTCTCGCGCAGGTCGATCTTGTCGGTGCGGAAGTGGCGGGCGAACGACTCCCCCGCCGGCGTGACGATCACCTGATGCCAGTCGATGGCCCTAGGCTTGTCGATGATCGGAATGATCAGGTTGACGCCCGAGGAGAGCGTGCGGTGGTATTTCCCCAAGCGCTCGATGATCATCGTCTGCGCCTGCTGGACGATGCGGATCCCCCGCGCGACGATCGATATCGCAAACAGCGCGATGGCCGCCGGGACGATGAGCGAGCCGATGTTGTCCATCGCGTCACATCTCCTTATCGACGTAGAGGGTCGCCCCTTCCACTCGCACGACCATCACCCGCGTGCCCGGCTCGAGCGCCGCGTCCATGAGCGACGCCGCCCGCCAATCCTCACCCTCGACCAGCACCCGTCCCTTCCCGGTGACGGGGTCGACGCGCTCCGAGACGATCCCCACCTTGCCGGCGAGCGCGTCCACGTTGGTCCGGATGGCCGATCCGCTGGGATGCAGGTGTCGCAGCAGGAAAGGGCGGATGCCCACGAGGGACAACAGGGTGCCGGCGGCGAAGCTCAGCGCCGGCACCGTCGCCCCCGGGACGAAGAGGGAGACGACCCCGGCGGCGAGACACCCGACGGCGACAGAGAGCAGCCAGAAGCCGGGCGCCAGCATCTCGGCCACGAACAGAAGCAGGGCGGCGACGAGCCAGACTTGCCATTCGTGCATCGGGAGAACTTAGCGCGCGTTCGGGAACCCGGTAATCGCGGGAACGAGCAGCCCCTTCGGCTCGGGGTCCCTGACTTCCCCACACCGCCACGCCCCGGACCTTCACCTCCGGGGCTGCCCGTTCCCGCGATCGATGCGGCCGTGACCCCTGGTACGGCGCCGAGTGGCGGTCCCGGAGGCGAAGACGTAAGGGGCGGCAGGGTGGGGGAGTCAGACGTCCCGAGCCGGAGGGACCGCCACTCGGCGCCGCCATGTTGCCGTCAATCGGCCGGCGCAGCCTCGGGCGTGGGTTGCCCGCCTGCCGCGGCCCGTCCGAGCGACGTCCGGCCCAGGCGCTGCTGCAGGGCGTCCAGATACGTGTAAATCACGGGCGTGACATACAGCGTGATGAACTGCGAGAAGGCCAGGCCGCCGACCACGGCGATGCCGAGCGGGCGGCGCGATTCCGAGCCGACGCCCACGCCCAGCGCGATGGGCAGGGTGCCCATGAGCGCCGCCATCGTGGTCATCATGATCGGCCGAAACCGGATGGAGCACGCCTGCAGGATGGCGTCGTGGGCGGACTTGCCTTCGTTGCGCTGCGCCTCCAGCGCGAAATCGATCATCATGATCCCGTTCTTCTTCACGAGCCCCACGAGCATGATGACCCCCACGAACGCGTACACGCTCAGATCCACCCGGAAGATCAGGAGTGTCAGCAGCGCGCCGAACCCGGCGAAGGGTAGCGCCGAGAGAATCGTGAGCGGGTGGATGAAGCTCTCGTACAGGATGCCGAGCACCATGTAGATCACCAGCACGGCGAGGATCAGCAAGGCGAGGAGGCCCGCCTGGCTCGACTGGAAGGCCTGTGCGGTGCCGGCGAAGCTGGTCGTGATGCTAGCGGGCAGGAGCTGCCGGGCCACCCGCTGCACTTCGGCGACGGCGGTGCCGATGGCGACGCCCTCGCGCAGGTCGAACGAGATCGTCACCGCCGGGAGCTGCCCCGCGTGATTCACGGTCAGCGGGCCGGCGCTCGAGCTCAGCGTGGCGAGCGACGCGAGCGGCACGAGTGGGCCGTTCCGGGAGCGAATGTACAGGAGGCTCAGCGCCGAGAGGTCGCGCTGGTATTCCGGCAAGAGCTCCATCACGACCCAGTACTGGTTGGTGGACGTGTAGATCGTGGAGACCTGACGCGAGCCGTACGCGTTGTATAACGCCTCCTCGATCTGCTCGGCGGTGACGCCGAGCGCCGCCGCCCGGTCCCGGTTGATGGTCACGGTCGCCTGGGGATTCGAGATCTGCAGATCGCTCGTGACGTTGATCAGGCTCGGCACCTGCTGGAGCTGGGTCAGGAGCCGCGAGGAATAGGCGTACAACGCGGTGTCCGGGCTCTGGAGCGTGAACTGATACAGGCTCTTGGTTCGCCGACCGCCGATCTGGATCGGGGGCGGGTTCTGCAGGAAGACCTGGATGCCCGGGATGCCGGCGAGCTTGCGGTTGAAATAGCGGATCAGCTGGTCCACGCTCATGTCGCGCTGGGAGCGCGCCTTGAGCTGCATGAACACGCGCCCCTGGTTGATCTGGCCGCCGCCCAGGAACGACATCGTCGCGTCCACGTTGGGATCCTGCTGGAGCACCGCCATCACCTGCTGCTGATGTTGCACGAGGTCGTCGAACGACGTGCCCTGCACCGTCTCCGTGGTCCCGAAGATCTGCGAGTTGTCCTCGCTCGGCAGGAAGCCCTTCGGCACCACGGCGAAGAGCACGACCGTCGCCGCGAGGATGAGCACCGAGAAGCCGAGGGCCGCCGGCCGTCGCTCCATCACCCACGCGAGGCTGTTCTCGTACCCGTGCAGCACGCGCTCGTAGACGCGCTCTGAGGCTTCGTAGAACCTCCCGTGGTGCGCCTCGCGAGGGGGCTGCAAGAACCGACTGCACAGCATCGGGGTGAGAGTCAGCGACACGACTCCGGACACGAGGATCGAGGCCCCGATGGTCACGGCGAATTCGTGGAACAGGCGCCCGATGATTCCGCCCATGAACAGCACCGGAATGAACACCGCCGCGAGCGATAGGGTCATCGAGAGGATCGTGAACCCCACTTCGCGCGCCCCGGTGAACGCCGCTTCGAGCGGGGGTGTGCCCTTCTCCATGTGGCGCACGATGTTCTCGAGCATCACGATGGCGTCGTCCACGACGAACCCGACCGACAACGTCAGCGCCATCATCGAGAGGTTGTCGAGGCTGTAGTCGAGGGCGTACATGACGGCGAATGTGCCCACGAGCGAGAACGGCAGGGCCAGGCTGGGGATGATCGTCGCCGACAGATTGCGGAGGAAGAGGAAGATGACCAGCACCACCAGCGCGAGGGTCAGGAACAATGTGAACTTGACGTCCGTGAGCGAGGCGCGAATCGACTCCGAGCGGTCGGAGCGGAGCTGCAGGTCCACGGACGCCGGGAGCAGCTGCTTGAGGCTCGCCATGACCGTCCGCACCCGGCCCGCGACCTCCACCGTGTTCGCCCCCGGCTGCCGCTGGATGGCGAGGATGATTGCGCGACTGCCGTTGTACCAGGCGGCGCTCTTGTTGTCCTGCACGTCGTCCAGCACGCGCCCCAGGTCCTGCAGGCGCACTGGCGCCCCGTTGCGGTAGGTCACGATCAGCGGCCCGAACTCCGCCGCGCTCTGCAGCTGGCCGTTCGCCTGCACCGTGTAGGCACGGTGCGGGCCCCACAGGATGCCCGTCGGCAGGTTGACGTTTCCGGCGGCGACGCCGTCCGCGACCTCGTCGATCCCGATGGCGCGCGTCGCCAGCGCCTTAGGGTCGAGCTGAATCCGCACGGCGTACTTGGCGGCGCCGTACACGTTGACCTGCGCGACGCCCGAGACGGTCGACAGCCGCTGCGCGATGAAGGTCTCGGCATACTCGTCCAGCCCCGGGAGCGACAGCGTGCTCGAGCTCATCGCGTAATAAATGATCGGCTGGTCGGCCGGGTTCACCTTCTGGTACGACGGCGGCACGATCCCGGTCGGGAGCTGACGCAGCGTCTTGGAGATCGCCGCCTGGACGTCCTGGGCGGCCGCGTCGATGTTGCGGTCCAGGGTGAACTGGAGGGTGATGTTGGTGCTGCCGAGGCTGGACGAGGAGGTCATTTGATCCACGCCGGCGATCGTCGAGAACTGTTTCTCGAGCGGCGTCGCCACGGCGGACGCCATGGTCTCGGGGCTGGCGCCCGGGAGGCTCGCGTTCACCTGGATCGTCGGGAAGTCGACGTTCGGGAGATTGCTCACCGGCAGCAGCCGGTAGGCCATCACCCCGAACATGAGGATGCCCAGCATGACGAGGGTCGTCATGACGGGCCGCCTGATGAACAGCTCCGAGATGTTCATTTATCCCCCTCCATGGCGCGCGCGGGGTCGGCCGACCCCTTCACCTCGACGGGCGCGCCGTTCACGAGCCGGACCTGACCGTCGGTCACGACCTCCTCTCCCGGCCGGACGCCCTGGGCGATCACGGCGTACGCCCCGGCCGGGCGCTCGACCGTGACGGGCTGCGAGCGCGCCGTGCCGTCCTGGTTCAGCACGAACACGTAGGTGCCTTGCTGGCCGGTCATCACCGCCTGCGCCGGTACGACCAGCGCCTTGTCGTCGATGTACAGCTGCAGCCGCACGTTCAGGAACTCGCCCGGCCACAGGGCGTTGTCCCGATTCTGGAATTCCCCTTTGAGAAGCACCGTTCCCGTGGTGGTATCGACGCTGTTGTCCACGAACGTCAGCACGCCTTCGCTGAACACCGTGTCGGTTTGCGACGGGCTCGCGAACACCGGCAACTGGTGCTGGTGATAGCGCTGGATGTCACCGAGGTATTTCTGCGGCACGGCGAAGCGTACGAGGATCGGCCGGATCTGGTTGATCACCACGAGGGGATCTGCCGCGTTCGCCCGCACCAGGTTGCCTTCCCGGACCAGCAGCCGCCCGGTCCGTCCCGCGATCGGGGCGCGGATCGCCGCCCACTCGAGGTTGAGCTGGGCGCTCGCAACCGCGGCGGAGTCGGCGCGGACCGCGGCCTGGAGCGCTTCGGCGGCGGCTCGTTTCGCTTCATAATCCGACTTCGTCACGTAGTCCTGCTTCACGAGCTCCGCGTAACGCGCCGCATCGGCCACCGCACTCTGCGCCTGCGCCTGGTCCCGAGCGAGCATCGCCTTCGCCTGCTCGAGCGCCGCCTGGAACGGGCGGGGGTCGATCTGGAACAGGAGCTGTCCGGCCGCCACGTCGTCGCCCTCCCGGAACGCCACACGCGTCAGGATCCCGGTCACCTGCGCCTGGACCGCCCGGTCACCTGCGCCTGGACCGACGCGGTTTGGCGCGGCTCGACCGTGCCTGTCCCGGACAGCTCATAGGGTACCGGGCGCTGCTCGGCGCGGGCAATGGTGACCGGCACGCGGGATGAGCCGCCGCCGCTCTTTTTCGAACAGCCGAGGGCGAGGATCAGCGAGAGCGCCGCGACGGCGGTAGTGCGCTTCATTTATTTGGGCGTTCCGGTCGTATCGGTTTGCATTCGAAGCGGGCTCGAGCCGTCGAGCCCGAGGATTCCCACGTCGTGCGCGAGCTGAGCGAGTGCCGTGTTCCACGAGAGCCGCGCCTGGATCGCCTGCGCCCGGGCGGCGGCGAGCGCGGCCTGGGCGGTGAGCAGGTCGAGCAGGCTTCCCGCCCCCGCCTTGTAGCGCCCCAGCGCCACCTGCTCGGATTCCGTGGCACTGGCGAGCAGATCCCGGCTGGTTCGAACCTGCTGCGTGGAGGTGCGGAGTCCGTAGTAGGCGTTGAACACTTGGTACACCACCTCTTGCTCGAATCCCTGCGCCCGTCGGGCGGCCGCCTCGGCGGCGGCGGATGCCGCCTTCACGTTGTAAATCTGCGACCAACCGGAGAACAGCGGGATCGAAAGCGTCAGGGTGGCGTTGTAGCTGTTTCCCGCGGGGGGCGTCACAGTTCCCGGATGCTGGAAGAAGTAGGTCTGGCTCCCCGTTCCGCCAACCGAGAGCGTCGGCAGGGCCTGGGAGCGCGCCACGCTCACTCGGGCGCGGGCTTGCTCGACTTGCGCGCGCTGCGCCGCGAGGTCGGGTCGCTCACGCATCGCCCGCGCGATCAAGCTGTCCACGCCCTCGACGACGCCGAACGGTGTCGTGGTGTCGGGCACGACCTCGACGTCGTAGGGGACGTTCGCCGGCAGGCCCATGGACAGAGCGAGAGCGCCCCGCGTGGTCTGGAGATCACCCTGGGTCGCCTCGAGCGCCAGCCGGGCCTGCGACAAGGCGGTTCGGGCCTGGAGCACATCCGCGATCGTGGCGAGGCCGACGCGGTGTCGCTGCTGCGCCGCGTCGAGATTCGTTTCGGCCTCCTTCAGGGTCGTTTGCTGGGCGTCGAGCAGTCCCTTGGTGCCCAGGTAAAGGAAGTACGCCTGCTCGACCGCCAGCACGACACTCTGCAGGGTCGCGTTGTGCGTCCAGTCGGCAGCGAGCAGCGCTTCGCGGGTCACGTCGATCGAGCCCGAGCGGCCGCCGAAGTCCAGGAGGAGCCACGAGACGTTGACGTTAGGCCCGAAGGACTGTTGCTTCGCGGCACCTACGCCGCCCGACGCGATCCGCTTGATGGCCTGTGCCGTCCCGCCGAGCGCGATGGTGGGATAGTATTGCCCCTTGGCCGCACCGTACGTGGCGGCCGCAGCGCGCGCGTCCGCCCAGGCGGCGCTCGTGGCGGTGTTGTTTCGCAGCGCGATATCGATGACGTCCGTGAGCTTGAGCCCAGCGATCCGGCCGGCCAGCTCCGGGGGCAGGTCCAGCGCCGGCGCCGCAGGTGCGGCGGCGGGCTGGCGGGTAGGGGGGGGCGTCCACAACACGTTCGGCGCGGGCGCCGTGCCCGCGACGCCGCGCACGCCCGGCGTCCCACAGCCGACCAGCAGGGCCGCTGTGGCGATGCCCAGGGTTACAGGCCGCAACGCCGGAAGGGCCGCGACCCTGCGGGCTGGGACGTCTGGCGGACGAGTCGCGAACCGAGCATGCATTGTACGCTACGCGGAGAAGGGTTTGAGTGAGGCCGGGGTTCCCATTATACGCACACCCGGCGGCGCTCGTGGACCATACCCTGCCGGGAGGAGAGGCGCCATGTCGGAGGGGTCAACGGTGCGGCTGGATCGGTGGCTCTGGGCCGCGCGCTTCTTCAAGACCCGCGCGCTCGCGGCCGCAGCCATCGGTGGGGGCAAGGTCGAAGTGAGCGGTGCGCGGGCCAAGCGGGCGAAGCAGCTCGTCGTGGGCGACCGACTGCGCATCCGCCGCGGCCCGTTGGAGTACCTCGTGGTGGTGCGCGCCCTGTCGGAGCACCGCGGCCCTCCGGCGGCAGCGGCGACCCTGTACGTCGAGGACGCCGAGGGCAAACGACTGCGCGAGCATCTCGCTCAGCAGCTGCGCATGGCTCCATCGCTCCGCTACGAGGGAAAGGGAAGGCCCACGAAGAAAGAGCGGCGAGAGATCGAGAAGCTCAGAGGCGAGTGACTACCGACGACGGAGAGCCTTCAGCAGTTGTACCTGCCCCGCATGATACAAATCATGGGAGGCGATGCCGTACACGTGCTGCGCGTTGGTCCAGGTGGATCGCCAGCCTCGGGCGTTGAGCCGCGCCGCGGGAAGGCGCGCGATGACCGCCCGGAGCAGTCGATGCTGCTCCCTGAGGAGCGCGACGTCGCGCCGCCACGCGGCCCCGTCGGGTTTCGCGGGGAGCGCGGGCCAGTTGCTCCCGGCGCGAGGGAATTCGAGCCCGGGATCGCGCGTCAGGCGGCGGCGCACGATGTACTTCCAGTAAGCCGTGTGCAGCACGATCTCCCAGATGTTGTGGCGGCGCCGGCCCGGGCGCCACAACGCCTCGTGCGGGGTGAGGCCGCGGACGGAGCCCCACAGCGCGGTGCCGTGCCACGCCTTGCGATCGAACGCCTGATCGAAGACGTCGAGCAGCAGGGCGATGCGGCGGTCGATGCTCACCGCGGCCTCCGTGGCAACCAGCGTGGGACCGTCGCCCGATAGCGGTCGTACATGCCCAACCTACCGGAGACCGATCGCCACGCCCAGTCCGATCGCGCCTGCTCCCAGCGCGAGCAGGCTCAGGAGCAGGGGCAGGGCGAACCGGACCCAGTCTTCGTAAGGGACCTGCGCGGCGGCGAGGATCGCCATGAGCGCCCCGTTCGTGGGCGTGAACAGCTCGCACAGCCCGCCCCCGTATTGATACGCGAGCACCGTGACCTGGCGCGACAGGCCGAGCAGGTCCGCGAGCGGCACGAGGATCGGCAGCGTGAGCACCGCGTGACCGCTGGGGCTCGGGACCGGTACGTGCACCAGGCCGTGCACGACCATCATCCCGAGCGCGGCGAGTGCGACGGGCAGCTGGGCGACCGGCGTGAACAGCCCATGCACGATCGTGTCCACGATACGCCCCTCCTCGAGGGTGACGAAAATCGCGCGCGCGAACCCGATGAGCAGCGCGGCGTACGCCATGGATCGGAATCCGGCGACGAGCGCGTCCGCCGTGCCGCCGACGCCCAGGCCACCCACCAGCCCTGCGACCACGCCCATTGCGAAGAACAACGCCGCCATCTCGTTGAACCCCCAGCCGAGCCGCAGCGCGCCGAACACGAGCGCGGCGAACGTCACGAGCACGAGCGCGAGGACTGCGCCGCGCCGGGCGTCGAGCGTGCCCGCGGTGGCATCGGGCGCGGTCGTCGCCGTGCCACGCGTGCGAGCGGCGTACCGCGACGTACCCCAGATCCAGATGCCCAGTGCGGCCGCGAGGAAGGCAAGGCGAAACAGTGAGCCCGAGAGCAACGGCAGCTGCGCCAGCTGCTGGGCGATCCCGACCTGGAACGGATTGATGGGGCTGAAGGCCGCGCCCACCGCAGCCGCGCCGAGGCTCATGGCGACCGCGACCACCGGCCGGTAGCCCAGCCGGCGCGCCAGGAGCAGCGTCACCGGTACGAGCGCGATGATCTCTTCCTTCATGTTGTCGAGCACTCCACCCAGTGCGAACGCGAGCGACGCGGCGGGGACGACGAGCGCATCGGAGTGCCCGAACTGCCGCACCAGCCAGTCCACGCCCTGCCGCAGCGCCCCGGTCTCGTCGACCACCGTGAACGCGCCGCCGATCAGGAACACGAAAAAAATGACCGCGGCCGCGTCGGCCATGCCGCGCGGGATAGCGACGAGCGTTTGGAACGCTCCCACGGGCCGGGCGGCCACGGCGTGATACGTGCCGGCCACCACGACCCTGCGACCGGTGGCGGGGTCGTTCCGGCGATCGTACTCGCCGGCCGGCAGCACGTGACTCGCCACCGCGGCGAGCAGCACGCAGCCGCACAGCAGGGCAAGGGGGTGTGGGAACTTCACGGTCGTGCGCCGAGCCGCCGGATCTCGTGCGACTCGTACACGTGCGTGCCGCGCGGCGCCTCGAGGGCGATTCGCACCAGGGCCCGCGCTACGGCCTCGGCCTTGATCGGTCGGTACCGGGCCAGCGGGCCCACGAAGGTCCAGGCGACGAGCGGGCTGAGTATCCCGGCCACGCGCTCGGCGGGCCGGCTCTTGGCCCGCGCGCCGACGAGCCATGACGGCCGGAAGATCTGGGTGGCTTCGAACTGCAGGCGGCGCACCGCCTCTTCCGCCTCGCCCTTCACCCGGCTGTAGAAGATCCGCGACCGGGGGTCGGCGCCGAGCGCCGTCACCACGAGGAACTGCGAGGCGCGGTGCCGGACGGCGACTCGGCCGAGCTCGACGACGTACGTGTAGTCGACGGTGCGGAACGCTTCCCGCGAGCCCGCCTGCTTCATGGTCGTGCCGAGGCAGCAGAATACGTCGTGCACTCGGGGGAAATCCGCGATCTGGGCCAGGCGATCGAAGCTCACCACGCGCTGCTCCAGCTTCTTGTGGGCCAGCGGCAGCTCGCGACGGGCGAGCACCGTGACGCGCACGTATGCCGGATTCTCGAGCAGCAGGCGCAGCACGTGGCCGCCGACGAGCCCGGACGCCCCGGCGACGAGGGCGGTACGGGAGGAGGCAGCAGCGGGGGCGGGGGCGGGGGTGGGGGTGGGAGTGGGGGTCACTCGCTCAGCGCCATACCGAGAGCAGCACGCCCATGAGGACGAGATACGAGAGCTGATAACCCGCGTCGAGCACCCACGCGGCGATCGGCTTCTCCGAGAACATGTTCGCAGTGAGCCCGACGGTGGCGGCGAACCCGAGCCAGGAGAGGAAGCCGAGCCACAACCCCTGCGCCAGGGTGGTCGAATTCGTATACGACGCGAGCAGCGCCATCACGTAGGCCGTGACCAGATAACACAGCACCGAGACGGCGTACGCCCGGGTCACTCCCTTCCGCTTCATCTCTTCGAGCTTCTCGGGCGTGTAGCCTTGAGCGGCCATCCATTGCTTGGCGAACAGGACCGGGGAATACCAGACGGCGCCGAGGACAAAGGTCAGGACTGCGGCGACGATCACGGCGAGGATATTGACATTGGCGGTCGGCATGAGCGCTCCTTTGCGGTCGGGGCTAAGCTACGACGGCTCGGCTCGCTCGCTAGCGTAGGTCCAGCCTCGCAGGCAGGACCACGCGTACACCAGCACGCCGGCCAGCCGCACCGCGCCGCCGATGAGCTGGTCCTGGTTCAGGAGGCCGAGCGTCCCGAGGAGGTAGTTCCAGTCGTGCTCGCCGCCGCCCACGAGGGGCAGCTCTTCGGCGCGGGCGTCCCGCACGTAGACCGAAACGTTCCAGAGGTTCTGAGCGACCCACCAGAGCGCGACCATCGCCGCGTGTCGGTCGCCCCGGCGCCAGAAGTACGCCACGAAGATCGCCGGCATGAGAAGCTGCATCAGCGTTCCGCCGAGGAAGCCGATGAACTCGCCGAAGGCGCCGAACAGGGGATGTCCGAACTCGTGGATGGCGAGGTCGAGGCTGTCGAGCCAGCCGTAGTGCCCCGGGTTGAGAATCAGGAACGCACCGTACACCGCGAGCACGGCGGTGAGGCCGAGGCGCGCGCGCCGCTCCGTTACGGTGTCACCCGCTTCGAGCGGAAGTTGCCGGTCATGATCGGGTTCCCGCCGGCCGCGGGCCGCATCTCGAAGGTGCCGTTGAGTGAATCACCTCGCACTTTGCCCGTGGCGACCGTCACCACGTCAGCGTTGGCAGCGATGCTGTGGTAGGGGCCGAGCTCGTTGACGACCGCGGTGTCGCTGACGTCCCGCGCGCGGATGGGGACAGGGGGAGCGGTGACCGAGGTGTACGTCATCGTGCCGCGCAGCGAGCCGTCGGGCGCGACGGCGGTCACGATGCGCCACGGGGTCCCGGTGTCCGACGCGCTCCGATACGATCGGCCTTCCCAGGTCCCGGCATACTTGTGTGCCGGCCCGGCGCCAGCCGGTGTGCGCGACCGTTCGCCCGGCGCGCACGCAGCCAACACGACGGCCACGCAAAGCAGTGTCCGCATCTCGTCCCTCCCGCAAGTATTGAAGGCTGGAGTATGGACGCCCGGACGGCGCGACACAAGGAAGCGGGGCGTGGGCCGCGCTGATGTCAGACCCGCCGGCGCTCCAGCCAGCCGGCGACCGCGGCGAACACGACGTAGGACCCCAGGGCCGTGATCGCGGCCGCTCGGTCGCTCGGCGGCGGCGGGCCGAAGAACACGACCACCTGGAGGGCGAGCATCACCACCCCAAACACCGGCATGCCGAAGCGGCCGAGGCGGGTCGTCGCCGTAGTGGAGCGGAGGTAGAGAAACATGCCGCCGAACAGCGCTACGATCTCGAGGAGAAGCGCCGGGGCTGGGTAGTTCCAGAGGCCGAGACCGACCTTGGCGGCGTTGTCGTAGAGCGGCAGGTCTGGACGGTGCACGAGGAGGTCGAGCACCCAGTGGGAGAACACCGCGAACGCCACGAGCAGCGCCGCGCGGTGCGACGCCCCGAAGGCACGGATAGCGCGATAGCCGACGTACCCGGCCAGTGACCACAGCAGCGCCGCGACGAGGCTGTGGGTGTAGGGCATATAGTAGAGGTCGAGGGGATTGGACGCGGTGATCCCAGGTGCGATCCGGACCTTCTCGAGCCCCGCGAGGACGAAGACGCTCCAGAAGACGTCCAGCAGCTGAACGGCGAGGAACAGGACCCACAGCGGGATGGTCTTGTCACCGCGCTTGGCGGCGAAGCTCACGCCATAATGGCCGACGAACACGGGTTACCGGAACACCTCCAGGGCCACCTCTACTCGCCCGAACGGCGCGCTTACCTGCACCCCCTGCACCGTGCCTTTCACCTGCTGAAACATCTCCCGGGCGATCTTCACGCCTTCGGCGAGCGCCGCCTCTTTGCCCTTGTCCTGCGCCTTCCGCATCCGCTCGAGCACCTCGGCCGGCACGACGACGCCCGGCACCTCGTTGGCCAGGAACTCCGCGTTCCGGAGCGACATGAGGGGCCAGATGCCGGCCACGATGGGGATGCGGAACTGCTCTACGCGCTTGAGAAAGCTTTCCAGCTGGCGGACGTCGAACACCGGCTGCGTGACGGCGAACTCGGCCCCCGCGTCCACCTTCCAATGGAAGCGTGACAGCTCGCGGTCCAGGTCCGCCGCGCCGGGGTTCACCCCGACGCCGATCGCCCATTGGGTCGGCGCCCCGATCGGGTTGTTCCCCGGGTCGAGCCCGTGGT
>WNGK01003255.1_pt1 | contig 17627 bp, 17 predicted proteins | sample 5400601 | NCBI WGS metagenome assembly WNGK01 (sample SAMN13153376, study PRJNA577476) | soil metagenome | isolation source: 60 cm soil or saprolite under Garry oak tree replicate 1 | place: USA:California | collected 2016-06-15
CAGAAATATCCCTGACCCACATTCAAGTAGGGTAAGGAGGACTGAATGGAAGCCTGTTATCACTCCAACAATGAATATTGCAACACAGACGCCCATGATAGCAGCGTAGAAACCCCGCCGTAGTACCAGTATGGTGAACAATGGGGGGATAAGCAAACTGAAAAATGCCCCCCCAACAGGTAAGTATATAAAAGCAGCTGAAAAACGACGGCAATGTCTGCCAGCAGCGCTCCCTCTGCTATCTCTATCGCGCTCAATTTGCGCAGCATCTTTTCTCCTTAACCAGCGTTTCGTAACTATTCAGGCCTTCTCGCCGCTTGCAGCGGCACACCCATTCATGTGTTGGTTGCGGGCTGTGCCGCTTGCAGCGGCACAGCCCGCAACCAACACAAAACTCTTGCGAACTGCCGGAGGCAGTGAGGAGTCAAGAAGAGAAGAGACCTGAAGAGTTACAAAGTTTTTTATCTTTCGCTCATGGCGATATTATCTATCGTTAGGGTAAGCTCTATCTAGTAAGCATTGTAGCGTTTTAGCACGAAACTAACAAGAGCTTCTGCTGAATCATCCTCGATCAAAAAGAAATAAAGGTCAATTAAGTATATTTTACCTATGTATTACTCACCCTGTCCCAAATTGTGTTAATCTATCCGTGTTATTTAAGGATTGTAACTATTGAGGGGTCAAGAAGAGATGAGACCTGAAGAGTTACAAAAGAAAATGGAGGAACACAACTATGGCTTTTTGGGATAATCAAAATGTACAGAGAGCAGAGAAGGCTACTGTAGGAGTATTGAGTGGTTTTAAAGCTTTTATTCTACGCGGCAACGTGGTCGATTTGGCCATCGGTATCATGATAGGCGTTGCCTTTTCTGGAGTGGTCAATTCCCTTGTTAGCGACATTATTACACCTCTCATCCCAGCGGTGGGCAAAGGTCTTTCAGACGCATCGATTACTGTTTACACCGGAGGCACGCTTCGCTATGGTCACTTCATCAATACAGTACTCAGCTTCTTGATACTGGCATTGGTTATATATTTCTTCATCGTGAGGCCGGTGAATGCGCTGATGGACCGCTTCAAGCCCAGGCCAGCGGCAACGCCAACCACCCGTGAATGTCCCTACTGTTTGAGCACGATTCCGCTCAAAGCCACGCGCTGTGCCTATTGCACCGCGCAACTACCTCCAACAGAAGAGCCATCACCGGCAAGAGCACAAGGAGTATAGACGCTTCATAAGCTGGATTTTTCAAAGAGGTTTTATTGTAGAGACCCTCAAGATGATCTCTACAATAAATGGGACGAGTGGTACCGTGTTAACTTGCGCGAGAGTGCGGGCTGGGGTATACTGCAAATGCGTGATGGATAGGCATGCTGCGAACTTGATCCGTCAATACTGGTAGCCAATTTTTTAATAATTTATGACGGCAGGGGCCTGTCAGGTGGGGGAGCGCCTGGCTGCCCCCTATGTTGTTGCTTATTTATGAATAGAGGAGAGAACTACGATGTCGTCAACTTCTGAGTCTATGCGTCTGGAAGACTGGATACGAGACATTCCTGATTTTCCGCAGAAAGGCATCCTTTTCAAGGACATTACGCCGTTATTGCAGGATGCCACTGCCTTTAGGGCAGCCTTAGAGCGTCTTGCGGCCCACTATGCTGGTGCTGGCATTCAAGCGGTTGTCGGTGTCGAGTCTCGTGGTTTTATTTTCGGCGCACCTTTAGCTTACCTGTTGAACTGTGGTTTTGTACCCGTCCGTAAATTTGGCAAACTGCCCTCTCAGACAGTAAGTGTAGAGTATGCTCTAGAATATGGCACCAATGTCGTAGAAATGCATACTGATGCCATTCGCCCCGGTGAGCGTGTCCTGATTGTTGATGATCTTCTGGCAACCGGTGGCACCGTCTCAGCGGCAATGGAACTGGTAGAGAAGCTAGGTGGACATATCGCGGGTATAGCTTTCTTAGTTGAACTGACCTTCCTCAGGGGTCGTGAGCAGCTCAAAGGGCATGATGTATTCGCCCTCATCAAATATTAGGTGATGAGAAGACGATGCCGAAGCCTCCGGGCTTCGGCATCGCTAATACTTTACTCTTCCCAACCCAGCCAGGTCGTTTTCTCCTCAAAGTGGGTGGGGTGGCGTTCGAGTTTGGGAATGGCCGGAAAGCCAAGATAGACAAGGGCCACTATATGATCTTCTGGCGTAAGTCCCAGCCATTGCTTGACACGCGGATCATAGGCAGCATCACCGGTGCGCCACATGCAGGCAAGCCCCATTTCTTCGGCAGTTAGCAGCATATTCTGGACAGCAGCAGCCGTAGCCTCAATATTTTCAATCTTCAATACTTTTGGCTGCTTTGGTTGTTCTGCTGCGACCACAATCACTACCGGGGAGCGGAGAAGCTTATTGCGCTCTTTGTTGACTAAGGCTTGCGCGTTGGCAGTGCCAGTTTCATCTAAACGCGCTGCCAGGGTCTCAGCCATTACCGTGCCCAGTTCTTCACGTGCCCGGCCAGCCAGCACAAAGAATTTCCAGGGCTCCACCTTGTGATGATTAGGGGCATGCGTTGCTGCCTCTAAAACGCGCTCTATTTGCCTGCGTGCCGGTCGCTGGTCGGTCATCTTGCCGGTACTGCGCCTGCTCTTTATGGTCTCGAATAAACTCATGTATTTTTAAATCTGTCTATAATTTTTACTACTGCTTTGGGGCTTAGCCATATTGGGAAGAAAGCCTTTGCCCCTCTATTATGCTTCAAATGAAGCCTTCAATATCCGGTGAGCTACTGTTTGGTCACGAGCGATAGAGAGTTGTATATTGAGATGCGTTTATTAGTCCGAGAGCGTATTCAACAGCCAGCGTGCGGTAGCTTCGTTAGGCACAGTACCAACTTGTTTTATTAGTTGGCTTAAGGCGTCAGTGTTCCTGATCAGTGTTACCCGCTCTTGAGCAAGCTCTGTAAGGGCAGGGAAACGTGCTTCTACAAAGTCTATGATCATTTTTTGTGCCATCTCTATTTTCCCTCTGGCAACTCTTTCTTGAACCTCAGGATCTTCGTCGACTAAACTGTCATAATGAATATCCATATGAGCCTCCACAATCTGCTTGTCTTGGACAGATACCATGTTCGATCGTTGCAAGATTCTTTATAAACCGTCTCAAATGGCGAATGAACTGCGGTCTTGCGCATCGCTGTTCCAAATCTTTGATTGCCTGCAAGAGCAAGGGAGCATTTGCTCCTTTCATTACCCTTGCATGGAGTTCTTCAAGATACGCCGAGCTGCTGTTTGGTTAGATGCAGTAGAGAGTTGTATATTGAGTCGCTTCAAGTCATCAAGTTTCCTGATTTGTACTACTCGCTGTTGAGCTAACTCTACCAAGTTAGGAAAGCGAGTTTTTACGATTTCTATTATCGTATCCTGAAATGCCTGTATACTCTCATTTCTCTCAAGGGCTCTTTCAAGAGCTATTTTCTCTTGAAAATAAGGGTCTTGATCTAGCAAACTATCAAATGTATTCAATTTCTTCTCTACCTCCTGCTTATCTTCCTGGGTTATCGTCTTTGACCGTAACAAGATAGTTCTAAACCTTGTAAGATGATGTCCTAACTGTGGCCATTGGTAATATTGCTCCATTTCACTAATCGCGTGCAAGAGTAGCGAGGCATTTGCTCCCCTCATTGCAGGTAACAGCATGTACATACATAGCACATGATCTTGCACAAACTGCTTCGCATCCAACTTCCATAAGCGAAACACGCGAAAGTGAAAAGTTAGTAGCACCTCCTCTCCACTCTTTTCCTCAAAAGGCGATTTCGCTATGCTGGTCTCGAATGGGTAGATGATCATTGAGATTACTGGATGACGTGGTTGGTGCTTGTCATACAGCCCGACATGATATTTGAGCATACGGACCGCCATATCGCTATCGGAATCTGTTTGTAACTCCATGTTTAGAATGTGTGGCTTCCCTCTGTACTGAATAATGTATACGAGATCCGCTTTCAACGTCGTTCTATCAATTTCGATATTTTGCTCAATAACAAATTCTGCTTCTGGTAAAAAATGTGGCAATATCTCTGCCGCTTCATTTCCCATTAGCGATTTTAACGCTCTATCATATGGCTGCTGTTGCTTCTGTGACATGCTATCACGCCCTTTTTCACGTTATTGTCCGGCACCATAGCATGTCCATTCTCACATACAAGTATATCATAGATCACTTTTTTCACTGTAGCCTGTAATGTACCAGCATGCCATGTGCTCTGGTATAGTGATACATCGCAGCTGCGAAAAAGCGGAAATAAAGTGAAGATATCACAGTGTGCGCTTGTGGGGGCGCTCCCAACGCTCAACTACCGGGCGCTGCGACTCCTCCATGTGATGCGCTACTAACTGGTGGTAGTCTTCATCGTGGCTATGCGGATCGGTGTGAATAATGGCTTCTGATAGGCCTTTGACGCGGTGGAACAGGCGGTGGCGTACCTCTTCAGCGATAGCGTGCGCCTTTACCAGCGTCAACTCTGCATCCACTTCGATGTTCATGGCTACATTCAGGGTGTGCCCAACCCAGCGCGCCCGTACATCGTTGACAGCTTCGACGCCAGGTACTTCGCTGGCAATCGAGACAATGGAAGGCACAACACGTGAATCAACCGCGTCGAGGAGACGCTGTAAGACACTGCGCGTCGTCGAGTAAACCACGGTGAGAATAACTACGGTGATGACGAGACCGGCGATGGGGTCAGCTATAGGCAATCCAAGTGCGACGCCGATCAAACCGGCAAATGCCGCCAGTGACGTTAGCCCATCGATACGTGAATGTTGACCATCGGCGATGAGCGGTACGCTGTTGATACGCTTGCCCACGGAAATTTTGTATTGGGCCAGTAGTTCGTTGCCCGCGACACCCACCAATGCTGCTGCCATACTGAGGGGAAGCTGCGTGGGTGGTGCACCGCTGGTCAGCTTGAGTATCGATTCTACGGCACCTGCGACGGCGCTGGCAATAATCACCAGTACGATGAAAATACCTGCCAGGTCTTCAGTACGATGGTAGCCATACGTGTAGCGTTGGTTGGCTGCGCGCCTGGCAATCACGAAGGCAATCCACAGGGCGACCGTCGTCAATACATCACCGAGATTGTGCAGGGCATCGGCAAAGAGACCTGCACTGCCTCCAATATCTGCAATGGCAAATTGGATGGCCGCAACGATGAACATCCCTGCCGTCGAAATCTGTACAGCTCGTAGTCCTGCCCGGTTGCCGTATAAGTCGGCATCTACCCTGCCATGCTCGTGGCCGTGACCGCCGTGACCGTGCTCACTATGTCCCTCTTGCTCTTCCAGGTCATGATCATGTTCGTGCCCATCATGTTCATGACTATGCTCACCTTGCTCGTGCCCATCATGTTCGTGATCATGGTCGTCATGATCGTGATGGTGGTCAATGTCAGTATGATGCTCTTGCATTTCAATCCTCCTGGCGCTAACATTGAACTGTTACTTAATATACGCGTTCGTCCTCTCCTGCGACTAGACCTGCTGCTTTCTTCCATGATACCATTTCGTCCCCGCGTGCTTCATTCTTGAAACGGTAATCGTGTTTGCGTATCAGTTCCCCAAGCTGTTCATCTAAACGTTGCAGGCAGGCAATCTGAGCTTTGCGTAGCAAGGGTAACCATGCTTCTTGCGAATCCGACGGCTTTTGCTCGCAGGCGAGGCGGAAATGGTTCAAGCATAACCCGGAAGAAGCCGAGAATTGTATATAAAACGAGGGATCGAGCAAAGCTTCGCGTAAGGCAGAGATAAGCCGTGCCTGAGCATTAGTTTTTTGCCGGCATGCAGGACAAAGTGTATGGCTGCGTTTTGGCTCGAACCATCGTTGCCTGCGGGTACTTTTCTCGTTTTCAAGTTGTTCTTTTGCATCTGAGAGGATATCGCGATATGCCTGTGCCAGTTGTATAGAAGCGCCCATCTGAACCAATTGCCAGGTGTGTTCACTGCAGAAACCCTGTGAATGACGCAGTTCTTCGCGCACAGTGATATTGGTAAACATCTCATATTTCCATGCTTCCAGGTAGCGTCGTGCGTCTTCCCAGGCCAATCGGCAGAGAATACATCCCTCCCTGGTACAAGCTTCGGTTAAACGCTGGTAATCCCATGAGCTTTGCATAAGTGCAACCTTTATCTTCATCATACGTCTATCTAGTAAGATATCGGTTTTTGTGTAAAAAAACCAGTGCCTTGTATTCCTTCATATTCTTAAGCATATTCGACGAATTGATGGACACTTTCAATGACTATTACGTTGTACTGGGTGTAGATGCAGACGCCTCTGCTGACAAAATAAAGGCGGCTTTTAAGAAGCTTGCCTTACAGTACCATCCAGATGTCTATAAAGGTGCAGACGCGCAAGAGCGGATGCGCCTCTTGCTGCTTGCCTACCAGACGTTAAGTGATCCACAAGAGCGTAAAGCATATGACGCTCACCGTTCGGAACATGTTTTGGGTGTTTCTTCCCCTCGTGGATACGTCTATAGCGAGCCATCGCGCTCCAATAAGCGCCGTAATGAAGCGGAGGTTTCGCCTGCAGCGCGTCGTGATCGGCAGCGCCACTATGACTTTCCCGACTTGCGTGATGAACTTCCTGCGCGAGTAGACCTTGACGACATAGCCTATGATCTCTCACCTGTCGAAGCCCGTACACTTAGGGAACAAGGCATGTTACGCGGCGTTGCCATTGAAGCGCAGCAAAGTGGAGAGGCATCCCCTGCTACAGATAACAATAACAATTATCCCCACTTTTGTCATCGTTGCCATCATCGCTGGATTACCTATCCCCCAGGCAGGGTCTCGGCCTTTCCACATAGAAAGGCGCAAAGTGATTTTTGCCCGGTATGTGGGGCCAGAGATTGGGGAGAATACCTTCTCTTGCGCTGTCTTCACTGCTGTGCCGTCTTTGAGAGTGAGCAGATACGCTACGAGGTTGGTTCATACAACTATGGGGATGGCACTCTTTGCCCGCCGTACGAACTCTTCCCACTTTGCCCCTATTGTGGCAGTTCAGGCTGGTGCCCTGCTGAAGATGCCCGTGTGAGTACTTTACGGGCTCTGGCAGCCCGTCGCGCAGCCAGGCTGCGCGTCGTGTTGATTAGCATTGCGGTAGTGGTTATACTTGTCCTGGGTGTCGTTGCCATAAATATACTGAGATGAATTTGTATATCCTTTCGGTGTTCAGCTCATAATGATATAATTTCTATATTGACGGGCACTGCATCTAGAGGAGTACATTGAATATGGCAGATATTATCCTGGAAGGTATTTACCCGCCGCTTCCTACCTTCTTTGATACACACGAGGATCTCGACCTTGACACCTATTCACAGCATATCTCTCGCCTGGCTGAGAAGGGCATTACGGGCTACGTTGTAATGGGATCGAACGGCGAAGCAGTCCACCTTTCGAGCGACGAACGCGCACAGGTGATCAAGGCTGCCCGCCAGGCCGCTGGCCCACAAGCGCAGATTATCGCCGGCTGTGGTGAGCAAGCAACACGCGCTACCATCCGTAACTGTGAACAAGCTGCACGCAATGATGCGGATATCGCTCTTATCTTACCTCCTTTTTATTACAAAGGTCGCATGGATAATGCAGCCTTGATTGCCCACTACCGGACTGTAGCTGACAACAGCCCGCTGCCCCTCTTGATCTATAACATGCCCGGTAATACTGCTGGCCTGGACCTCAATGCTGCCACTATTTGCACTCTTGCTGATCACCCTAACATTATTGGTGTGAAGGATAGCGCAGGAAATATGGCAAAATTGGCCCAGATCGTAGCTGAGACGCCAGCACATTTCAGCGTCTTTGCGGGGAGTGCAGGTTATCTCCTGCCTGCGCTCGTTGTTGGGGCAGTAGGAGCTGTCGCTGCGCTGGCCAATATCTTTCCACGCGAAGTCTGTCGTGTCCAGGAACTCTTCAAAACGGGGCAATTAGAAGAGGCGCGTATCTTACAGGCCTTGCTCGCTCCTGCCAATACGGCTGTCACCACTACCTATAATGTAGCCGGTTTGAAGGGCGCGCTCGAACTGACGGCCGGTTATGGTGGCCTTCCACGTTCTCCTTTGCAGCCATTGAACGAGCAAGAACGCTTACAGCTGGCGAAAATACTCGATCAAGTGATCTGTAGGGACAGGTAAAGAACCCCTTCTCAAGCGCTCTTAAAAAAATTCTGGATGACCCCGCATATCTCTTTTGTGCATATCGGTTAGTGCTACTCCAGGCTGCCCAATCGAATGCATGCCTGTCGAAGTAACCGTGAAATTTAGCACATCTGCCAGTTTGGAGTCACTACAAGCTTGCGTTGTACAGAAGTAATATTCAACGGAGCCCAACGACACACGATTATACTTGGCAGCAAGATAGCCTACAAAGCCTCCTTTGACGGCGAGCGATTTGCTTGTGAAAGCATAAGTGCCATTACTATACCACTTTGCCGTTACATAGCCGTCAGGCGCACTTGAATCTATTTGAAATGTGGCGTAAATTGTCTGACCGGTTGTGAATGTCGTCGTCTGTGCAGTAGGCTTAAAGTTGCTATCAACTGCACTGGACATTTCTGGATGTGTGACGTAACCTGCCGCCGTAGGATCAATGGACAAACCTGATGGGGAAATTCCTTGCCCCAGTGTGGGGGTTGCATTGATTGTCGTGGGTGTCACGTTAATCGTGGGCGTCACATTTGCCGATGCCGTTTCTGTGGCAGCAACAGTTGTGGCTGTAGTATTAACTGTGTTTACGGCGCTTCTTCCCGCCGCGTACAGAATTGCGCACGCCCCAATAGCTAGAAGAGCAAGCACACCTACGATTATGCCAATAATCAGACCTACCCTGCTGCGTGGCCTGGGAGGTGGCGGCTGCATGCCTCCATACATACCTGGCTGCCCATATCCACCCTGCTGGGGTGGGGCCCCATATTGATTTGGCGGCGGTGGAGCGCCATAAGAATATTGCTCTGCCGGAGATCTATACGGGTTTGCTGGATTATACTGGTTTTGGGAAGGAGTGCCGTAGGATGGTGCGCCATATCCCGTTGATGGTGGTGGCGTTCCCTTCGATCCATAATCATATTGTGGTGCAGCAGCCACCGTTGGATCAATTTGTTGTGGATTACCAAAACTGCCAGGGCCCTGGGCATTGTAAGGGGCCGGTGTGCCACACAGGGGGCAAACGGCTGCCCCTGGAGGAAGGTTTGCACCGCATGAACTACAATTCATGAAAAATTCTCCTGCCTGATGAGAGAGTTAGGAATTTCGCTCTCCCTTTCTGGGAGAGCGAGTGGGTCAATATTGCAGTGCTAGCATACCATGCTTCCTCACTGCTGCCAAGATGTTTTCGGAACTTTTCTAATTTTCATTGCTAGCGCGTGACTGTAAAATTGACGTGCTGTGCCAGTATTTTATCGCTGCAGGTGGTTGAACTGGCCCAGTAGATTTCCACGTAGCCCTCACCTGCTGTTCCGTAAATGGCATAGGAATAGCCTGCATTGGCAGCTGCAGTAACAGCAAATGGATATTGTGTCACAATCCTGCTGTTCAGGTACCATAAGAGGCAGACCGCCCCACTTTTCCCGTTAGGATGAATGTTGAAGGTAACGTAAATCCTTTGATTGACTTTGAACCTGGTCGTCGTTTGTAGTGGTTGGGCTGTATTTGTATTGACCTTGCTTGCCGTTTGCGCATTATCGATATATTGCTGTCCAGGAAATGCTCCCACAGTTGGAGAGGGCAGGACAGTCGACGATGGTACCGTAGTTGCTGAAGGTAAAGTACCGCTGGTTGTCGTAGGTGCTCCCATGGAGGCGCTTGTCGTATTGGTCGAGGGCAATCCTGATGCCATGAAATAGACAAAAACAAGGATCAATCCGCCGGTAATGACACAAAGCCCGGCAAGAATGAAACCAGCATTGCTCGTCCGGCGCGTTTGCGCTCGCATTACCTGTCCCATGGGCGGGTTCCCGGCTGTACGGGCGTCTCTCATATCACTCGAACTGCTATTGCGTACAGTCGCTTCCATAGGTTCAGGCGTTGGCAATGGAGGCGGTGTTAGATCAGGTTGCCACATTTGACCTGCTTGCGGAAAGGGTGTCTGTACAACAGGTGGAAGGGTGGGATACACTGCAACAGGTTTTGCCTCTGAAACCAGAGCGCTGTGGCAGCGAGGGCAATTCAAACTTGTATTGGTTGGTGAAAGTGGTAATCCGCAATTTGTGCATCTCATCGTACATTCCTTGTACTAGCGTAGGCCGTTTCTGGGAGGAACCCCCAGGTTTCCTCCTCTCATTCCTCTTGAGCGAAGCTAGACGCGGCAGTGTAGGCAATCCTGCCCGGGCGGGGCAGGTAAAGAGGAATGCACTGCCTGGTTTAGGCTGTCATTGTTCACAACGTATAATAGTGTGTACAGTAAGTGATAGTAACTTATACCTTCCTAAATTGGCTATTCCGGTGATTGGGGATGCTGACATGAGGCAAGTTATGAAGGAATATCAGTTGAGGATTACCTTGACAGAGTTTGCCAGCCCATCTACAATTAGATGGGTAGATGTACTGTGGTTAATGTAAAATTTAGAATCTTCTGTTCGTGTATATTTTTCTGGAGATGCGTGAACCCTGTCTTGGAGACAGGTAACGGGTAGGGGCGGTGGTGTCGAGCATTCTGCCTGGGGGACAGGTGTAGAGTGGGGACCTTGGGGTCGCCCGTGGTAGGGTAGGAACAACACACGTGATAAAAAGTAGCCAAGTAGAGCAAATACTGGCCGAGCACTCAGCCAGGTTGCGTGTCTGCTTACAACATGCCTCAGGTGATAGCGATGGGCCGGAAGAGGGTAGTGATGCCTGGTTACTACTACATGCACTTATCGGCTCGACACCAATCCACGCCCTCAACGAAGCTGGCTTTACGTCTCGGACGTTCGGAAACGACGCTGTCACGTCTAGTGCTCCGCACTCAACCGAACGCAAGGAGTCGTCTAGCTTCGCTCAGGCGGTGGGTGAGGAGCATGATGACACCGCTCTCTTCGCTCGCTTTGAACAATCCGGTCGCTGGCTGGCGGAGCAGGGCGGAAAGTTAGATGTCCGCCTGCAAGGCTTACAACGCTATATCGATGCACTTGCACTTGAGCTAAAAGACCTCTTCAATTCCCTACCTCACGAACAAGAAAAACTGACCATGCTCGTAGAGGCCACATCTCGCTTGTATCAGCTGCAATCTTCCTGTACCCTGGCTCTGACTCGCGGTTATCAAAGTGTCGTGCATCAATACTCTGTGCAACGAGACTCCCTGACGCTGGAACTCGAACAGCGTTTCGTCGCCCTACAACGTATTAATGGTGTCAGCAATTCCAATATGGATCTGGATCAGACCCTGCAAATAATCACCAAAGAAGTTGCAGAAGAGCTACACGTTGACCTCTGCACCATCTCCTTCTATGATGAACTACAACGTATGCTCACCTTGCGTGCCACCAATGGGCCGCGCCCGTTAGGTGGCATGCACTTTACCCTGCGCCTGGGAGAAGGCTATAGCGGCTGGGTAGCAGACAAAGGACGCCCATTGATTGTGCGTGATGCCCTGGCTGACCCGCATTTCTCAACAGAGGTACGCACATATAGCGCTGAATATCATGGACTCATGGCCATACCAGTCATCTTCTTTGGCAATGCAGAGCGTCTCATTGGCGTCATCAGCGTCCAATCGGAGGACCTGCGTGAATTTACCAACTCGGAGAGAAACTTCCTGGAGGTGGTGGCAGGTATCGTCGCCATCAACATCGAAAATGGACGACTCTATGAGCAGACAGACGAACAGTTGCGGCGCAAAGTCCACGAACTGGCCACTATTCACCGCGTCTCCTCAATCATTGCCTCGACTCTCAATCTGGACGAGGTCCTCCAGATCATCACCACCCAGGCCGTCCATCTCTCGGGGGCCGAGCGCTCCTGCATCTTTGAGCTGGACCCTGACAGGCAGCATCTGCACGTGGTTGCCCATTATGGGCTGAACAGTACCCTGGTACGGGGATTGCAACTCAAGGTTGGTCAATGCTGTGCTGGCCGCACCGTCCAAACGGGACGACCAAGCATGGCTGTCGACTGTTTCCATGATGACCCGCATTGCTTTATTTCCAAGGCACTACATTCCGACCCGGCGGAGACGAAGTCTAGCCGCGCCAGCGGGGTTGCAGTGCAGCATTTCAAGGACCCAGGAGTTTCCTCAGAGATTCATTCGGTGTTATGTGTTCCGTTACAGGTCAAGCGCAAAGTTCTTGGCTGCATCTGTATTTACAGCAGCCACCGCCACCTGCTCTCGCATGAGCAGATGCAGCTTGTTATCACCTTTGCTAACGAAGCTGCCATAGCCATAGAAAACGCACGCCTGTTTGAGGAGGCTCGCCGTGGGCTGGAGCTAAAATCGGTATTACTGCGGGAATTGCATCATCGCGTCAAAAACAACCTGGCTACTGTAGCTAGCATTCTCTCCCTGCAGCAGCGTCGCACGAAATCCCCTGAAGTACGTCATACTCTGGCTGAAAGCGTTAACCGTGTGCAGGGATTAGCGGCAACACATGATCTGCTCTCACATGAAGATGTCAGCGAAGCACGCGTTGACGACATAGCTCGCAAGATCGTTGGCGTCGCTAATGCCAACCTGCGTCCTCCGGAGACACATATTACCTTTGAGGTGGAACCCTGCCCTATTGTTATTCCTTCGCGGGCCGTCACTATCCTGGCACTCGTTCTCAATGAAATGGTCTCAAATGCCATCAAACATGGTATGGTCGGTCTGCCGGAAGGTAAGGTCACGGTCCGAGGATTTGAAGAGAATAGCATGGTTATCGTCCAGGTCATTGATTCTGGTTCACAGTTGAAGCAATGGCAGCCTGGCGAAGAAGAGAGCAGTGAAGGCTTAGGTCTTTCGCTGATCAAGAATCTTATAGGTGATTTAGGAGGTAAATTTACACTGCGACGCGTGGGAGAGGCCAATCGTGCCAATTGTACTGTTGCTGAAGTGCGTTTTCCCCTTGCTAGACGTCGTGTTGGAAGAGGTGTAACAGATGTATAATACCGAAAACAAGTCAAAGATTTTAGTTGTAGAAGACGATGCTGCTATCCTACAAGTATTATGTGTGTTTTTGGAGTTTGCGGAATTCGAGGTTCTTGGTGTTTCGAATGGTGAAGAGGCCATACATGTTATTCCAGAATTCTGTCCGCATTTGATTGTGCTGGATTTGATGATGCAGCCGGTTAGTGGATTTGAAGTATTAGACTGGCTACGAGCGAACCGTAAATTGCCCCCTCTGCCCGTTTTAGTCTTGACCGCGCTTACTCAATTAACAGAACAAGTTCATGGCTTTGAAGAAGGCGCTGTCGATTATATGACTAAACCGGCACAACCCAGCGCGTTAGTAGAACGTATTCGCTCTATTCTCTCACTCAGCGTAGAGGAACGCATCCACTTAAGGTACAAGCGCATGGATGAACAGCGCAGGGTGGTGGAGCGTGTCTATGCGCCGCAACCCGATGAGTTTGTGTATTAATACAGCTGGAGAGGTTGCCCGCACTTTGAGCAAAAGCGATTACTGGCCTTGTTTTCAGCGCCACAGATGCGGCATGGATTGAGAGGGAAGCCGCATTTCGTGCAAAAGCGCATCTCTGGCTTATTGAAGTGACGGCATTGTGGACAGGTATAGAGAGGCATCGTCGCCACACGGCTGGGATCTGTAGGGGTGGGGAACGGTTGGGTGGGGACCCTTGCGCTCGCCCTTTCCTTCTCACTTCCAGTTGGAAGCGATTGAATAGCCCGCTCAAGTGCCTCGGCCATATCACTGGCCCGTTGATAGCGCTGCAAAGGATTTTTCATCAGAGCCGTCGAGATGACCTGGGCAATTGCCGGGTCAATTGTGGGATTGATAGCGTTTGGATGTGGTGGCAACTCGTAGATATGGCTATGGGCGAGCGCCGGGTAGTTATCTCCCAGGAAGGGTAGGCGGCCGGTTAAGGCCTCAAATAGCATCACTCCAAGAGCGTAGATATCTGCTCGTGCATCAACAGGACCCCCTTGACACTGTTCCGGTGACATATATTCAGGTGTACCTACCCCCGCGCCCTGTCGGGTCAATGCTTTTGAACCAGCGAGCACCTTGGCAATGCCAAAATCAGAAAGAATGGGACGCCCTGAGCGATCCATCAAAACGTTGACAGGTTTCACATCGCGGTGAATGATACCGTTATCATGCGCATAGGAAAGAGCGCTGGCCAGCTGAGTGAAGATGCGACTGGCCTCTGCAACCTCCATGGTCTTGCTAAGGGCTTGCAGTTGATCTAAACGCTGTTTGAGAGTGCCGCCATCGACTAATTGCATCACAATATAAAGGTGCCCATGGTACTCATTGGCATCATGTACTGTGACGATATTGGGATGCGAAAGCCTGGCAACGAGCCGGGCCTCCAGGTTGAAGCGTTCAACAAAATTGCGATCAGCGGCAAACCAGGGCGGGAGAACCTTCACAGCTACTTCCCGGTCAAGGTTCTCCTGGTGCGCTTTGTAGACACGAGCCATCCCCCCCTGGCCAACGGGGGCCAGGATCTTGTAGTTTCCAAGCGTCACACCGATCAGATCGTCTTGTTGCACGAAATTGCAGGGGCGAAGATGCTATGCCAGTCTTGCGCCCTCTCTCCTCATCCTCGAGGGGCACGATAGATCGTGCCCCTACTGCCGAATGCTTAGCGCCTGGCGAATACCAATACGGTCTGGCCAAGTTGGATTTTATCTCCCTCTTGCAGAGGGTAGGTCTGGTGTTTATTCACTAACTGTCCGTTGACCTTTGTTCCGTTGGCACTTCCTTCATCTTTCAGCGCATAATTCCCGTTGCCCAGGCTGAGGATCTTGGCGTGGAGACGTGACACTGCCAGGTCTTCAAGGAAGATATCACTTTCGCGGCTACGTCCAATACTCAGCTCGTCTTTACGTACCTCGTAGACACGTCCAGGCTCTTTCCCCTCTTCCACACGCACAATGCCTGTGGTTCCTTGAGGGCTACTTGGGCGCAGTATCGTTCTATCGCTGTCGGCGCTGGGAAACATGCTGGCAGCGTCTTGTCTCACACCAGGGGAGCTAAATCCCTGACCTTGCCCAAGGCCTGATCCTTGCTGCCATGATGGCATACCCTGATTGCCACCTGTCGCAGGTGAAGGTGTTGAAGCTGACTGTTGTTGGGGAGATTGTCCCCATCCTTGCTGCGTGGATGCCGGCTGGTTAGATTGACCCCACGACTGTCCAGAACCGCTCCCTCCATAGGAGGTAGGCGCTTGCTGTTGTTGTGACGGGGTGCTATTTTGCATTGCCTGCCCGCCTGGCAGAGCCCCCCATACTGGTGCTCCCTGCTGCATAGGAGATGCTGGGGGTTGCCCCCAGGAGTCCTGTGGCTGCGAGGCTGCCGGTTGCTGGGCCGCGAGAGTGGCATCCCAACCAGGTTGGTTTCCTCCCATGCCAGCACCCGCCGATGGTGTACTGGGGCTCGCGTTACCCCAGGTCGAAGATTGTTGCTGAGCGGAACTGGGGCTACCCCAGGGGCTTGCCGATGGCTGCTGAGCGGGGGCTTGAGCGCCCCAGGCACCGGGCTGCTGCTGCTGAGCAGAAGGCTGCGCACCCCAGGCACCGGGCTGCTGCTGAGCAGAAGGCTGCGCACCCCAGGCGCCGGGCTGCTGCTGCTGAGCAGAAGGCTGAGCGCCCCAGGCACCGGGCTGCTGCTGCTGCTGAGCAGAAGGCTGCGCACCCCAGGCGCCGGGCTGCTGCTGCTGAGCAGAAGGCTGAGCGCCCCAGGCACCGGGCTGCTGCTGCTGTCCCCATGCACTATCGGCAGAACCCCCCATACCGGCTTGATTCCATCCACCTGGCATCGCCTGCTGTTGCCCTTGAGGCTGCCAACCTGACGCACCACCGGACTTCTCGGCATTTGCACCTTTGTTTTTGCCAGGACTGCGGAAGAGCAGAATGGCCCCGAAAAGGATAACGATCGCTACTACCAGACCAGCAATGATCAGGATACTCGTTGGCACTGGAAAAGCTGCAAAAACTATGAACGCAAGTTTCTCTGTCATGTCGTTCACCCCTCTGAATCGTACGAGCGGCTCCTCTTTTCATTCACCGCTCACGGATACCCACAAAGGATACCCCTACACTGCGACACAGTGCGACTCAACACCACTTCTATCGCAATTCAAAACGCACCTCAACACTGCCAAAGCGTAGAATATCGCCATCTTTGAGCGTACGTTCTTCGTGTGGCGTTAAGGTTACTCCATTTAAGCGAGTCTTATTTAAAGCATTGAGATCCTCCACTGTGTACGTTCCTTGCTGATTTCTCAGGTAGGCATGACGCCGCCCAACCGTCTTGTCCGCCAGGGGGATATCCGGAAAAATTCCCAAAATCGGATCCTGGCGTCCAACAACCATCAGTTCACTCATTAAAAGATGGGATTGTCCATTTGAGAGAACCACGAGGCGGGCATGTTTTGGTGGAGCTACCGGAGACTTGGCTATCCCGATATTTCCTGATCTTGCTTCGTGTCCAGGCTCTGGAACTCGCTTAGGCATTGCCTGGATACGTTCTTGTAACTGGTCAAGTGCTGCAATAAACTCTTGTGGAGTTGCATAGCGCTCTGCCGGAGATTTCGCCATAGCCTTCTGCATGAAGATATCCATCTCCGAAGGCAGGTCGTGCCGCTTCTGGCAGATCGATGGAACTTGTTCGTTCATGTGTTTTATGACAATATCCACAGCGGTTTCCCCCTCAAAAGGAGGGCTGCCAGTCAACATCTCAAACAAAACAGTAGCAACTGAATAGAGATCAGAGCGGGTGTCCGCTGAACGCCCACTTTCTGCCTGCTCAGGCGAGATATAGTAGGCCGTACCCATGAATACATTGGACTGTGTGAGGGTGACGGTTTCCCGACTCCGCGCCAACCCAAAATCAGTGATCTTCACATCGTCCTTATTGTCGATGAGAATATTCTGCGGCTTAATGTCACGATGCACCACACCCTGTTTATATGCCGTGTCTAGTCCCTCAGCAATTTGACGGGTGTAATTCAGCGCGCGCAATGGCTCCATCGGGCCCTGGGTAATCATATGGTACTTCAGGTTCTGCCCATCGATATAATCCATCACAATAAAGGGCATATTGGTATCGTTGCCATAATCCACGATGCGCACGATATGCGTATCATGGAGGTTCAAGAGAATATGGGCCTCTCGTTGGAAACGTGCCAGTAACTCCCCATCATTCGACAGTTCAAGGTGCATGACCTTCACCGCATAGATGTGGTTGTTTTCCGTGTCACGTGCGACATATACGGTGGCAAAACTGCCTCGCCCTCGTTCATCGATGAGTTTATACCGATTTTTGATGACACGACCTATCATGTCACCGTTCATTCTGCCAACTCCTAACTGAAAGCCTACTCTTCGCGGCTATTATAACATCATTTACTACCAGATGTCATGCTAGCTTTTTTTGTGGCTGTCAGTCCCCTCGTGTACTACAAACGGAACAGGTAGCCAATAGGTCATA
>WNGK01005607.1_pt1 | contig 17620 bp, 21 predicted proteins | sample 5400601 | NCBI WGS metagenome assembly WNGK01 (sample SAMN13153376, study PRJNA577476) | soil metagenome | isolation source: 60 cm soil or saprolite under Garry oak tree replicate 1 | place: USA:California | collected 2016-06-15
AAGGTGCCCGAGCGCTCGTCGTCGTATTCCAGCAGCAGCCGGTCGGCGTGCACACCGCCGAACACCGGCGCGGCGATCGCGTCGTACCCGCCGGCCACCAGCCAGCGGCTGAGCTGGTTGCCGCGGCACAGATGGAAGCCGAACGTGGCCGGGCGCCCGGCGTCGATCACCGCGTTATCAAGCTCGATCCCGTACCCCAGCCAGCGCTGCAGCGGCCAGCCGCGCTCCTCGTAGAACGCGCGCCAGCCCGGGTCGATCAGCAGCGGGTAGTGCGGCGCATCTAGCTGAATATAGGTACAGCCCAGCCGCACCAGCTCCCGGACCTCCTCACACAGCACCTGCACGACATCGGCCAGGAACCCATCCAACGTCGGGTACGCAGCCACGGAGCGCCGCGGCGACCACAGGTTGGCGAACAGTGACGGGCTGGGCAGCGTGACCTTGGCCGGCCGGCTGGTGCAGCCGCGCAGGAACGTGAACTCCTCGGCCGCCAGGTTGCGGCGCTTGCGCACAGGAGCGATCACCGCCAGTCCCGCGGGCGGCGCGATCGTGACACAGAGGGGTCCGCCCGCCAAGTACTACCTTTCGCTCGGCGGCTCCCTCGCTCAAGGGAGAGGGCCCGCCGCGACGCCTCCTCTGCCTCCGGGAGTCTCGCTCGGACAGAGTATCGAGACTGACCAGGGCTATGTGGACGATATCTTCGCGCACTACAACGCTCAGTTCCCGGCAACCTGCAGCTTGTCAAGATGGGCTGTCCCGGGGCAACCACCTCGATGATTACCAGTGCCAGGGCGCCGATCTCACTCTCGCCTGCCAGCAGACACTGGATCCGGCGCGGCCGCCCTGGCCCGAGAAGCCCGCGGACCCTCACTTCGCGGTAGGGGTCTGTGGACCGGTGAAGGTCTTGGTCCAGCTATCTGGGGCCGGAGCCCGGTTGGATGTCAAGATCAGCGCGTCGCGGCAGCCGTTCGGGATTAAGAGCCAATCAAGCTTGCCGAGCCTGCCGCGGCTCGCTGGCACCGGGCGTGGAACTAGCTCGTATGTTGAGGCTGGTGCGCAGTACGACGGTCTCGGGCCGCTTGTCCGGTGAGGCGCTGTGTGCGGCTAGCAACTGCCCCGCGATTCTGCCCATGTCATACGTTGGCTGAGCGACCGTCGACAGGGAGGGGCGGACCAGATCGGCCCACGGGATCTCATCGAAGCCGACCATGCCTACGTCCCTTGGCACTCGGATCCCGTGCTTGACCAGGTACTTCAGCGCGCCGACAGTCATCAGGTTGTTGGCCACGAAGACGGCGTCCGGAGCGGAATCTGCGAGCAATGACCTCATGGCGTCGTAGCCGCCGCGCTCACGGAAGTCGGCATGTCTGACGAGACCCGGAAGCACATCTCGTCCGTGCCGGCGCAGGGCACGTTTGTAGCCCTTGAGCCGCTCGTTCGCCGTCATCGCCTGAGGGGGGCCGGTGATGCATGCGATCCGGTGGTAGCCCATGTCCACCAGGTGTCCTGTCGCAGCCTCGGCGCCCCGCTGGTTGTCGACCAGCACGGTGTCGACGGGGGTGCCGTGCAGCCTCCGGTCAACGGCCACTACCGGGATCCCGAGGTCAAGCAGCGGTGCCACGTCGGTGCTTGTGGAGGCGGCGGAGATGGCGACGCCCGCCATCCGCTCGGCGGCCGCGGCCGCTATGTAGTCGGCCTCCTTTACCGGGCTCTCGTCACTGTTGCACAGCACGACTGAGCAGCCGCGCTGCTGCGCGACGTCTTCGAGGCCGCGGACCATCGCGGTGAAGAACGGGTTACCCACATCCGAGACGATCACGGCCCACAGCGACGTCTGGCTGCGGCGCAGATTGCGGGCGACGGCGTTGCGTTGATATGCGAGCGCGTCGACTGCCGCCCGGACACGCCGGACCAGGTCGGGGTGGACACTGCCGTGGTTATTGAGGACACGCGACACCGTTGCGGTCGAGACCTTCGCGTGCCTCGCCACCTCCTGGATGGTCGTCATCGCCTCCGCCTCGTTGTCCGCCGCCCGCCTGCGCGTCGGCGGGATCCGCAGTCCTGCGGACCCTGCCGATAGGCCTTTTACGGCAGCGTCAGGCCATGACCGCGGGCATTGACATACAACATCTCGCAATCATAACGTTTTTGTGAGTAAACGATTTCCAGATCGAGAGGAGCCAGGCTGATGCGCGTCGGGCTGCTCACCATGTCCGATGGCCGGGACTTCGTGCACCGCCACATCGAGAGCTTCGCACGCGACTCCGAGGAAAGGATCGCGGCCGCCTTGCGGACGGCCGGCCATGACGTCATACGAGCCGGTGCTCTGCTGTGGACAAACGAGCTTGCCAGCGCCGAGGCGCGGCGGGTCGCCGACAGCCGGCCGGACCTGACGATCTTCAACTACCCCGTGTGGGCATTCCCGCACTTCACCATGCTGGCAGCGGCCGAGAGCCCGGGCCCGCTCCTCCTGCTGTCGAACATCAATCCGCAGCAGCCTGGCATGGTCGGAATGCTGGCAGCGGGCGGGGCGCTCGATCAGATCGGCCGGGTGCACGGCCGGATGTGGGGTGAGATCTCCGATGCGTCTGTGCTGGCGGCAGTCCTCGTCCATGTCCGCGCCGGGCACGCGGTGCAAGCGCTGCGCGGCCAGACGTTCGGCCGCTTCGGCGGGCGCCCGATGGGGATGTACACCGCCGTGGCCAACACCGACCAGTGGATGGCGAAGTTTGGCGTGGATGTGGAGGAGATCGACCAGTGGGAGATCGTCCGCCGCGCTGCGCAGGTTGCGGCGTCCCGGGCCCGTGGCGGGCGGGAGTGGCTGGAAAAGCGCGCCACCGTCCACTACGACGGCAAGGCCCTCACGCCCGAACTGCTTGAACGCCAGGTTCGCTCCTATCACGCCGTGCGCGAGCTGATCGAGGAGTGGAACCTGGACTTCTCCGGGATCAAGGGCCAGCCGGAGCTCACTACCCACTTCGCCACGATGGACATCACGGAGGCGTTCCTCAACGACCCGTACGACTGGGAAGGCCCCAAGGCCACGCACGTCACCGCCACCGAGGCGGACATGGACGGCGCGCTGACCATGCAGGTCCTCAAGCTGCTGTCCGGGTTGCCCGTGCTCTTTGCTGACGTGCGCCATTACCACGCCGACCGCGATATCTGGGATCTATGTAACTCGGGCCAGCACGCCACCTGGTACGCGGCGCGCAGCGAGGATCCGCAGGAGAACCTGGCACGGGTCAACCTCTACCCGGAGGTGTTCTTCTTCCCGGCCGGAGGCGCCGCGGTCAACCACGTCGCCAGGGCCGGCGATGCCACGTTCGCCCGGCTCACGCGGAAGAGCGGCCGCTACCGGGTGCAGGTGGTGCGCGGAGCGTTCGAAGAGTACGGCGACGAGGTGAACCAGGCGCTGGCCCGCCAGTCCACGTTCGAATGGCCGCACGCCTTCGCACGGCTGCAGGTTCCGGTCGGCGAATTCCTGTCGCGGTTCGGCGCCAACCACATCCACGCTGTGCCGGGCGACTACGTCGCCGACCTCCGCCAGGTTGCCCGCTACCTGGACGTGGACTTCGAGCAACTGGGCACGGGGTCGTGAGCAGCGGCCAGTCTTGACACTCTCGCGAACCAGTGCCTAGGCTCAAGTAATCGATTTCACGGCTGTCAGATTTCTCACGGCTGTCAGATGTAGAGCACAGAGTGAACGATCCACCGGGCCCCACCAAGACGTCAGTGACTGACGCAGCCACGGAGGACGTCCATCTCGCGCTGGCATTCCGCCCGTGGCTGTCCGCCCGTGGCTGTCGTGGCGGCGGCGCCTCGCGGAGGTGGTCTCGCAGGCGGCCGCACTGGGCGCGCTGGTCGTCATCGGCATAGTGCTGACCATTCTCTCCCGGCACTTCCTGACGTACGTGAATCTCAGTCAGGTGGTGCTCGACGCAGCCGTAACCGCGATCATTGCCGTGGGCATGACCCTCGTGATCGTCACGGCCGGCATCGACCTGTCGGTCGGCTCGGTCGCCGCGCTGGCCGGCGTGGTGGGCGCGCAACTCATGGTTGACCTGAAGCTGCCGTGGCCGGTTGCCACTCTTGGCGGGGTGCTGGTGGGCGCGCTGGCAGGCTTTGTCAACGGCGGGCTGGTCAGCTGGGTCAAGCTCCCCCCGTTCATCGCCACCCTGGGCATGATGGGCGTCGCCCGCGGGGTGACCTTTCTCGCTACCGGGGCGGTGGCGGTCTACGGACTGCCTACCGGATTCACGGTGCTTGGGCAGGGCTACGCCGGCCCGATTCCGGTGCCTGCGATCTGCCTCGCCGTCGTCATCGTCATCTTCGGCGTGATCTTCACGTGGGCCAAGCTCGGGCGTCATGCGCGCGCCATCGGCTCGAACCAGGAGGCGGCCCGGCTGACCGGTGTGCGAGTCGGCCCCTACCTGGTTCTGGTGTACGTGCTATCCGGGGTTCTCGCGGGATTCGCCGGGATGATTGCGGCGTCCCGGGTGGAGTCCGGCCAGCCCAACTTCGGCATCGGCCTGGAACTCGACGCGATCGCGGCGGCCGTCATCGGCGGCGCCAGCCTGTTCGGCGGCCAGGGCACCGTCGCCGGTGCGATCATCGGCGCCTTCCTCATCGAGGAGATCCGCAACGGATCGGTGCTGCTGAACATCAACGCCTACGCGCAGGACGTCATCATCGGCGTGGTCGTCTGGCTGGCGGTGGCCTGGGACATCTGGCGGCGGCGCCACATCACGGAGCGGGCCCGGGCCCCGGTCAGCGCGGAGGTCCCGCGGACGTCTTCGGCGGTCACACCGCCGGTTCACGGGGGGCCCAGACCGCGGACCTGAAGGAGGTTTCGCCATGAGAAGACGAAGACTGCGCGTGCTGGCGGCTGTTGCCGCCCTGCCGTTGCTGGGCATTGCGGCGTGCAGTAGTGGTAGTGGTAGTGGTAGTAGTAGCACGTCATCGAGTTCTACGAGCTCTTCGGGCCAGGCGCTGACCCTCGCCGTGGTGCCGAAGGCTATCGGCTTCGACTTCTGGACGCACGTCGAGGCCGGTGCGAAGTGCGCAGCGGCCAAGCTCGGGAATGTCACCATCAACTGGAACGGCGTGTCGGCAGAGACCGACGTCACCGGCCAGGTCAGCATGCTCAACGGGTACATCGACCGAGGGGTCAGCGGCCTGATCTACGCGGCCACGGACGTCAAGGCGTTGCTGCCGGTCACGGCGAGGGCGCAGGCAGCGCGTATCCCGGTGTACAACATCGATTCCGGGACCACCCCGCAGCAGGTCCCGCTGTTCGCGACCGACAACCTCAAGGGCGCCCACGATGTCGCCGCGCTGATGGACACCTACCTCCATGGCCACGGCAACGTCGCCATCATCGAGTTCCAGCCGGGGACGATGACGGACAACCAGCGCAAGCAGGGGTTCGTCCAGGGATTGACGGCCTACCCCGGCCTGCACCTCGTCGCCGACCAGCCCGACCAGAGCGACGCCAGCCGCGCGCTCACTGTCACCAACGACATCCTGACCGCGCACCCGAACCTCAATGGGATCTTCGGATCGAACGAGCCGTCCGTGATCGGAGCATCTCAGGCGGTGAAGCAGCGGCACCTGAGCGGCAAGATCGTGATGGTCGGCTGGGACGCTGCCCCGGACGAGGTGGCGGCGCTGAAGTCGGGCGAGATCAGTGCGCTGATCGTGCAGAACCCGTTCCGGATGGGCTTCGACTCGGTGATCGCCATGACCGAGCACATCCGTAAGGGTGTCTCCGTGAGCAACGAGGACACCGGCGTGTACGTGGTGACGAGGCAGAACATGAACCAGCCGCAGTACCAGGCCATCCTTGCCCCGAGCTGCGCGAACCCGCCCCTCCCCTCGAGTGACCCGTGGCTGACGTACGTGCACATGAGCTGAGCCCGGCGACCGGTTCGGAGGTGATGCTCAAGGCCGCGGGGATCAGCAAGCGGTTCGGCGGCGTCGAGGCCCTGCGCGACGTCGACATCGAGATCAGGTCCGGGGAGCTTGCCGCGCTGGTCGGGGATAACGGGGCAGGCAAGTCTACGCTGGTGGGCATCCTTTCCGGTGCCATCCGGCCGGACGATGGCCGGATCTGGTGCAACGGGCAGCAGGTCCACTTCCATTCGCCGATCGATGCCAGGAACGCCGGGGTCGAAACCGTGTACCAGAGCCTCGCGCTGGCCAACCACCTCGACGTCGCCTCCAACCTGTTCCTCGGCCGGGAGAAGTACCTGTTCCGGCTGGGACCGTTCAGCATCCTCAACCGGGCCGCGATGCGCCGCGAAGCCCGCGACCTCGTGGCCCGGACGGGGGTACAGATCCCCGACATCGACTCCTCGGTCATGAATATGTCGGGCGGGCAACGGCAAGGCGTCGCCATCGCCCGCGCCGCCGGCTGGGGATCCCGGGTGGTTCTCCTCGACGAGCCCACAGCGGCGCTGGGAGTGCAGGAGACCGCCCGCGTGCTCGAGATCATCAGGGCGCTGAAGAGGCAAGGCATCACGCTGTTGATGATCAGCCACAACCTGCGCCAGGTGTTCGGCCTCGTCGACAGCATCTGGGTGCTGCGTCACGGCCGAATGGTGGGCAGGAGGGAGGTGCGCGTGACGCGGCCAGAGGAGATCGTGTCGATGATCACCGGGTTGGACCAGGCTGTCGGGGACGAATTCGCGTAGCGGTGATGAGTCAGTATGACCGGGCATATCACGTCGCTGACCACATACGACGTCCGCTTTCCCACCTCGCGCGGCCGCCATGGGTCGGACGCGATGAATCCCGAACCCGACTACTCTGCCGCCTACGTCGTCATCGGCACCGATTCGGGCGTCGACGGGCACGGGCTCGCTTTCACCATCGGCCGCGGCAATGACATCCAGGTCGCGGCGATCCAGGCGCTCGAGCCCTACGTCATCGGGCAGCCACTGGAGAAGACGCTAGCCGACATAGGTGAGCTGTCCAGGCGGATGGTGCACGACTCGCCGTTGCGCTGGCTAGGCCCGGAGAAGGGCGTCATGCACATGGCGATCGCTGCGGTGATCAACGCGGCCTGGGACCTCAAGGCCAAGCTCGAGGGCAAGCCGCTCTGGCAGGTGCTGGCGGGTACGTCTCCCGAAGAGCTCGTCGACCTGGTGGATTTCCGTTACCTCTCGGACGCGCTGTCTCGCGACGAGGCCCTGACGATCCTGCGCACAGCGCAGCATTCTCGCGCTCAGCGGGAGCAGGAGCTACTCACGTCCGGCTACCCGGCCTACGCCACCTCGCCGGGCTGGCTGGGTTACGGCGACGCCCGGCTGGCCCGGCTGGCCCGGAAGGCCGTCGCCGAAGGGTTCGGCCTGATTAAACTCAAGGTAGGTGCGAACCTGGAGGATGACCGGCGGCGGCTGCGGATCGCCCGGGAGGCGGTGGGCCCGGCCATCCGCGTCGCCGTGGACGCCAACCAACGGTGGGACGTGGGGGAGGCCATCGAGTGGATACGTGCGCTTGCGCCGTACGACCTTTGGTGGGTGGAGGAGCCGACTAGCCCCGACGACATTCTCGGCCACGCATCCATCCGCCGGGCCGTGACGCCCGTCAAGATCGCCACCGGCGAGCACGTGCACAACCGGGTCATGTTCAAGCAGCTGCTGCAAGCGCAGGCGATCGACGTGCTCCAGCTCGATGCCGCACGAGTCGGGGGCGTCAACGAAAATGTCGCGATCCTGCTGCTGGCCGCCAAGTTCGGCGTCCCGGTCTGCCCGCACGCGGGTGGAGTCGGCCTGTGCGAGCTGGTGCAGCACCTGGCCATGTTCGACTTGGTTGCCGTGTCGGGATCCACGCAGGACCGCGCCATCGAGTACGTTGACCACCTGCATGAGCACTTCGTGGATCCCGTGGTCATCCGCAGCGGGCGCTACATGGCCCCCCGGGCCCCCGGTTTCAGCGCCGAAATGCGGTCAGCCTCGATACGCCGGTATACCTATCCCACGGGTGCGGCGTGGGCCGGGGCGAGGAGATCTCATGAGCGCCGGCGAATCTGATGGACCGACGGCACTCACGGTCGGCGGAGGGCCCACGATCGGATTGGCGACGGCACGGCCGCCTGCCGGCTGCCGGGCTCGGGCCACATTGAACTCAAAGGCTCGGCTGTGAGGACCCGGCCGGCCGGGCGGGGCGGGCTGACCGTCACAGCGCTGTCGTTCGGCGCGGCGCAGATCGGCAATCTCTTCACGGCGATGACCGACGAGCACGCGATCGGAGCCGTCGACGCCGCCTGGTCGGCGGACCTGCGCTACTTCGACACGGCACCTCACTACGGGGTCGGCCTGTCCGAGCGCCGTCTCGGCGCCGCGCTGGCTCGGCGGCCCAGGGACGAGTTCGTGGTGTCCACGAAGGTCGGGCGGCTGCTGGCGCCAGACCCGGAGGGCGCATCCGGCCGCGACACCGACGGCTTCGACGTGTCGGCGACCTGGCGCCGGGTCCGTGATTACAGCCGGGATGGCGTGCTGCGCTCGCTCGAAGACAGCCTGGCTCGCCTGCGGCTGAGCCGCGTCGACATCGCCTTCGTTCATGACCCGGATGACCATTACCGTGAGGCGATCGAGGGGGCCTTTCCCGCGCTGGAACAGCTTCGGCAGGAGGGCGTGATCATCTCCTACGGTGCCGGCATGAACCAGTCCGCCATGCTCGCCGAGTTCGTCCGTCACACTGACCTCGACGTCGTGATGCTCGCCGGCCGCTACACCGTGCTTGAGCAAGGGGCGCTGGATGACCTGCTGCCCCTGTGTTTGGAGCGCCACGTGTCGGCCATCGCCGCAGGCGTGTTCAACTCCGGACTGCTCGCGAGCGACCGGCCCACCCCCGGGGCGAGATACAACTACGCGCCCGCCCCTGCGGCACTCCTGGACCGGGCTGACCAGATCGCCAGCATCTGTGAGCGGTTCGGAACGACGCTGCCGGCGGCCGCAGCGCAGTTCCCGCTGGCTCACCCGGCCGTGGCCAGCGTCTGCCTCGGCATGCGCTCACGTGAGCAGGTCCGCCGCAACGCCGCGCTCTTTGACACGTCAATACCCGTTGGGCTGTGGCCAGCGCTGAAGTCGGAAGGTCTGCTCCGCGAGGACGCGCCGATCCCGGGAGCCTGAGATGGCCGCCATCGATGGCCCACCCCTACTTGCCGCTCGACGGTCTAATCAACCAGCTGCGGCTTGACAAGGACGGCCGACCGTGCCAGCGAGCATCCGCGACGTCGCCGCCAGGGCGAATGTGTCGCCCGCTACCGTCTCGCGCGTGCTGAATGGCCGCGAGGACGTAAGCGCCGTCTTGCGTGACCGGGTGCTGGCAGCCGTCGACGATCTCGGCTACCGCCCCTATGGCCCGGCACGCAGCCTGCGCAGCCGCGCGACAACCGTGCTCGGCATCATCGTGTCCGACGTCACCAACCCGTTCTTCACCTCGATGGTGCGTAGTGTCGAGGACCTGGCGCAGCAGTGCGGATACTCGGTGATCATCGCCAACGCTGACGAGGACCTGGCCAAGGAAAAGCGCTACCTTGAGGTCGCCGCGGCCGAGCAGGTGGCGGGCGTCGTGCTGTCCCCGGCGTCGTCAACGCGGACCCGCATCGACGTGCTCGCCGAGCGGGGCATCCCCGTCGTCACCGTGGACCGGCGGCTGCGCACCGCGGATCTCGACAGCGTAACCGTCAACAATCACAAGGCCGCGCGAGAAGCTACCCAGCACCTCCTAGAGCAGGGCTGCCGGAGGGTCGCCATCATCGCGGGGCCCACCCAGACGACGACCGGACTCCGTCGGCTGGCGGGCTACAGGGCCGCGCTGCACGCGGCGGGATGCGCGGTTGACCCGGCCCTGATCGCCCACGCGGATTTCCGCATCGAGGGCGGCTACGAGGCGACCAAAGCGCTGCTCCGGCTAAGGCGCCGCCCCGATGGGCTCCTCATATCAAACAACCTGATGACCATCGCGGCGCTCGAAGTCCTGTCCGAGGCGGACATCAACATTCCCGCCGACCTCGCACTGGTGGGTTTTGACGACAGTCGCTGGGCCGCGGCGCTGCGACCGCCGCTGACCGCTGTCGCCCAGCCGGCGTACCAGATCGGTGAGGAAGCCGCACGGCTACTGCTAAACCGCGTCGGCGGGGCACGTCAAAGCCCGTGCCACGTCACCCTCACAGCCCAGCTAGTCATCCGCGGCAGCTCGCTACGGGCCGCGCACCTAGCCTGATCGAGGGAGGAGTTAGGCGTTAGGGAATCTGGCGCAGCACAGGCAGCGAAGTCGTCCGCTACTCCCCGGGCAAAAGGGCGCAGGCGAGCAGGTTGGAAAGGGCGCTCTGCCGCCCGCCATCGAACCGTCCGATCCGCATCCGGCTGAGCGGCCGAGGACAGCCTATCCTGCACTGTCGGCCCGAGCCTGCTCGAGCAAGATGGGCCGGAGGTCTTTGACTTTCTCCGTGAGCGGCCAGCGGCCCTGAGACGTCGCCCAGGAGACCTCACGCTCTCCCCCAGATGCCGCCGCGGGCATCTGCCGACTCGGGACCACCTTGCCGCGGGCTGGGCCGAGGATGCCAGTGGCCACGGACAGTGGCCGATCCATGGTGGGGGCCAGCACGTGGAACCGGTCTGTGTCCTCCGGCCTAGTGCTGGATACACGGAAGGCGCACCGATGGATCATTCTGCGTATCGGCTAGCCGGGTGGTCCGAGCCAGCCGCATCGCGAGCCGGGCGGAGATCCGGTCCAGTGGATCCGCTGGGTGACCGCGCGCTAAGTCCTTCTATGAGCGGTTCCATCCGGGCGACCTCATCGGCAACCCGTCGCAGCATCCGGTCACGGTGGGCCGCCGGTGGTTTCCCCTGCTGCCGGTAGTACTCCGCGAACCCGCGGACGACGTTGACCGACCTGAGCAGTTCCAGGGCCGCCTCACCCAGGTGCTCCGACATCTCATCCGCCGACCGGCGCGCCGCGGCCTCAGCCGTGCGACTCGCACGCAGCTGCTCCGACAGTGTCATGAACGTCATGCCGAACGGCCAGTGGCTCCTGTCTCCACCCGCGCGGACGCCACGGGGTGGCATCACCCGCGGGAGCCCCGCGCCCGCGGCCTGTCCGGCGCTTTCCGCGAGCTCGGCAGCCTGGCGGAGCGGCCGCAAGATGGCCCGCGTCAGGGCGAGCGCCGCGGCGGCCAGCAGCACGAGCACGGTGCCCGCCGCGCCAGCGTAGCCCGCCGCGAGCCGCTGGGTAATCCGGCCGGTGGCGGCCAGTCCTGCCATGACGACAAGCATGCCGCCGGAACCGTGTCCTGGCAGCCCGCTGATCAGGTACTTCACGTCATCCGGCCCGTACACGTACAAGATGTGCTGCGGCTGGTAATGGACGGCCTCGATGACGACACGCCAGCGCCCGCTGGTTCCGGCGCCCGGCACGGTGACCGGTCGTGCCAGGTGCGCCGCGAGCCATGAACCGCCCGCGGGGATAGCCGGGCCAGGAGCGGTACCGGGAGCCGCGGGGATCAGCACCTGCCCGCTCGCGCTCAGCAACTCCATCTCGCAGCCCGCGGGCGGCACCTGGCCGGAGACCGAGCCGGAGCCGGGCGCGGCCACCAAGCCGTGGCTCAGCATGCTGCTCGCGCAGGCCAGAAGGTTATCGTCCGCTTGCCGCATCAGGTAACCGCTGATCCCCGCTACGGCGGCAAAGCCGACAGCAACCGCCCCGGACGCCACCAGGCTCACCGCAAGACACGGCAGCAGCACCCGCAGCGGTATTCGGATTCGCGCGCCCATGTATCCAGTCTCGCCAGTGCGCCTCATGCTGGCCAGCTCTGGATCGCCAACCATCAGAGGTCGTATCCACGCAGCTCGGCGCCAGAGGCACTAGGCGGCGACAACCGCCCGCGGCCCAAGCAGACCGGGACAAGAGCGCAGAAAGTTCCATCTGGCCTCCAGCGGAAGTTTTAGCGGCTTGGTTCGCCGCGCAGAACCGCGGTTGGTGTTCACCCATCGCGCGGGGCACAGCGGCGCCCGGTCCCGGGATATCGATATGACCGCGGTGGCCGGCCTGGCTTCAGAGGCTGCCCGGAGCCGGTGCGCAGCTGCAGATGCTTACCTGGAGCGGGATTGTTAGCCTGTAGTCGGTCAGCAACGGAGGGAGCCACGGTATGGGCGAGGTCGCCTACCGATCCAAGGTCAGCATCGAGCGGGAAAAGGGACCCCTGCGCTGGGCGAGGTTGCCGTCCGAGCCCGACCCGATCGCGTTCGGCGTACACAGCGAGGTGGCCGAGCACTACGGCGTGACGCCTGATGCCAGCCCCCCGCACGCCACCACCCTCGATTACATCGTCGCTGCGGCGGCCGGTTGACTGGCCGGCACGCTCGGGGGCGCGCTGGAAGCGCGCGGTATCCCCGCCGGAGGCGGTCGTCTCCGGGCTGACGCTGAAGGCGAGGTCGAGCTGGAGGGCAGCGTCCTGGTGCTCAAGCGGATCCACGTCCGCTACCACCTCACGGTCGACCAAGACGCCGACCTGGCTGCGGTGGAGCGAGTGCACGCCTTCCACGCTGACAAGTGCCCTGTCGCGCGCAGCATCCGTGACGCCATCACGGTCACTACCGAACTAGCGACGGACCCGAGGTAAGAGCACGGCGTGCTTGCGGCGGCCACCTCAGCCAGGCAGAACTGACTCACTTGCCGCGAACCGGGCGATCCACGCCCGTATCCGCCGTTCCGGACGGCCGGTCGCCTGCCGTCCCTGGCGTAGGGCGGGCCGGTGATCTGCCCGGCGACTGCGGCGGCGACGCTGGTGAACCTCTGTGCGTCCGCCGCCGCCTTCGCCCGGTCCGCGGTGATCAGGCCCCAGGCGCGGACGCTATGCAGTCTGCCTCGCCGCTAGGGCCAGCCGGCACCAGGAGCGGGTGCTGCCGCGGTGAGCACCTGCCCCGTTCGCGGCCCCTGTCCGGACATGCTGGCGGCGCCGGAGAACTCGGCCGCCATCAGAAACAGCGTTCGCCGGCCGGCGCCGCCGAGCATGCAGGCAAAGCAGCCGCGGTCGAGCTCGATCGTCTGCGGCACCTGGCCGCCCTCGCGGACGCGCACGCAGCGCTTGCCGGGGACTTCGGCGTACCAGACGGCGTCGTCGGCGTCGAGGCAGATGCCGTCGGGGAATCCGTCGCCGAGGTCGGCCCACACCCGCCGGCCGGACAGGCTGCCGTCGGCCGCGATGTCGAAGGCGGTGAGCCGGTGGCCGTAGGACTCGGCGATGATCAGCGTGGAGTTGTCGGGCGTGACGACAATGCCGTTGGGGAACATGAAGCCGTCGGCGACCTGCCGGGCCGAGCCGTCGGGGGTGACCAGGGCAACAGTGCCGGGGGCGGGCTCGTCGCGGCCGAACTCGAAGCCGATGTTGCCGATGTAGGCGTTGCCCCGGCCGTCCACGGCCATGTCGCTCCAGGGATGGCTGGCCAGGCCGGTCAGGTCGGCGTGGGTCACCAGCGAGCCGCCGGGTTCGATGCGCAGGAGAAGCCCGTCGCGCGAGCAGACGATGAGCATGCGCCCGTCGGGCAGCCAGCCGGTGCCCATGGGCATGGCCGGGACACGGGCGATGACCTCGCTGTTGCCCTCGAGATCGACGGCGACGACCTCACCCGCGCCCATGTCGGAGAACCACAGGCGATCCTCGTGCCAGCGCGGCGACTCGCCGAACGCCAGGCCGGTCATCAGGGTGTGCAGTGCGGGCATGGAAGGCTCCTTGGGTCCGGGCGCCCGGTGCGGGCGCCTGTCACCGGGTGTGTAGAAGCCGCGGGGGCAGATTCGACATGCTGGCTAGAGAAACTTCCTGCCCCGCGGAGGAACCCGTGAAGTACATGATCCTCATCTCGAGCAACCCGGCGTCCCGGCAGATCTGGGAGAGCTTTTCTGCGGCACAGCGCGCCGAAGGCTGGGAACACTATGCCGCTCTCACCGAGGATCTGAACGCCTCCGGTGAGATGATCGTGTCCGAGGCGCTCGCCGATCCGTCGCTGGCCAAGCGCATCTACGTCCGCGAGGGCCAGGTCATGACCAGCGACGGGCCGTTCGCCGAGGCGAAAGAGCATCTGGCCGGCTTCTTCCTCGTCGAATGCGAGAGCATCGAGCGCGCCGTCCAGATCGCCGCGCGGGTGCCTGAGGCGGCGCTCGGCCTGGTCGAGGTGCGGCCGGTCATGAGCCTCGGCGGCACGGACCTGTGACGTGAGCGTCGCGACCGGATTCGAGGGGCTGCTGCGGGAACTGGCGCCGCAGGTCACCGGCATCCTTGTGCACCGCTTCGGCGAGTTCAGCACGTGCGAGGACGCCGTGCAGGAGGCCCTGCTCGCGGCCGCGGTCCAGTGGCCGGCCGACGGCGTGCCGGACAACCCGAAGGGCTGGCTGATCACCGTCGCCTCCCGGCGGCGCACCGAGCTGTGGCGCAGTGAGTCGGCCCGCCGGCGCCGGGAGCAAACCGCCGCCGCGCTCGCGCCGCCCGACCCCGAGCCGGTCCCGGCCGTCGACGACACGCTGACCCTGCTGCTGCTGTGCTGCCACCCCTCGCTCACCCCGCCCTCGCAGGTTGCCCTCACGCTGCGCGCGGTCGGCGGGCTTTCCACCGCGGAGATCGCCCGCGCGTTCCTGGTCCCTGGAGCCGTCATCGGCCAGCGCATCAGCCGGGCCAAGCAGAAGATCAAGGCCAGCGGCGCCGAGTTCCGGATGCCCGGCAAGGCCGAGTTCGGCGCGCGCGTCACCGCGGCCCTCCGCGTGCTGTACCTGGTCTTTAACGAGGGGTACACCGCCACCTCCGGCCCTGCGCTGCAGCGCGTCGAGCTCACCGCGGAGGCGATTCGCCTGGCCCGCCAGCTCCGCGATCGCCTTCCCGACGACGGCGAGGTGTCCGGGCTGCTCGCGCTCATGCTGCTGACCGATGCCCGCCGGCCCGCGCGGACCCGGGCTGATGGTGGCCTGATCCCGCTCGCGGAGCAGGACCGCACCCGCTGGAACACCGAAGCCATCGCCGAGGGAGTCAGCCTGGTCAGCACGGCGCTGGCCACCGCGCCGATCGGCCCCTACCAGCTACAGGCCGCCATCGCCGCCGTGCACGACGAGGCGGCCCGCTTCGAAGACACCGACTGGCGGCAGATCCTGGCCCTGTACGACCTGCTGGACCACATCGAGCCCGGGCCCATGGTCACGCTGAACCGGATCGTGGCCAGCGCCATGGTGCACGGCCCCCCGGCCGCCTTGCAGCAGCTGGCCGTGGCCGCAGCCGACCCCGCCCTCGCCGGGCATCACCGCGTCCATGCCGTACGCGCCCACCTGCTCGACATGGCCGGCGACCACTACGCGGCACATACCCACTACCAGCTCGCCGCGCGCCGGACACTCAGCATCCCCGAACAGCGCTACCTCGCCTCTCGCGCTCGGGCGTCAATGACCTCGCCGGGCACGGCCTAAACCGAAGCCGCGCCGGCCGTGATGGATTAACCGCCAGTTGAGCTGGGGGCTGATCGCTTGCCGGAGAACAACGCCCCAACCGCAGGCAGGCCAGCAGCCGCTGCGCCGTGGGCCGTACTGGATTTGAACCAGTGACCTCTTCCGTGTCAGGGAAGGGGGGACGCCGAGGTCAGGACGCCGCTGTATCGCCTGGCCTGCGCTTTTACCTATCAGCACACCCCAGCGTTCCCCAGTGGGATTCACGCTCTTGACGCACGCCTGACGCACGGGCACCGGGCAGCCGGGTCACCCTGCTTCGCGGCGAGGGCGGCCACCCTTGCGGGCGCGCCGCTCGCGGAGTTCCTCCTCGGCCGCGGCCAGCATCCCCTTCTCCTCGTCGCTGCCGTACCGCCGGACGGTCCGGCTCATGTGCGCGGTCAGGTCGGCAGCCGCAGTCTGCCCGCGCCGCTTGCAGACGGCGCTGAACGCCTTCCACATCGAGTCGGGGGCGCGGAAGTGCTGGAGCGGAGTGACGTCCTTAGGTTCTTTCTGTGTGGCCACACGGAAAGTGTGGCGAACCTCTTGCGATCAGTCAAGGCATGGCGATACTATGTGGTCACACGGTTTAAATCTGAGGAGCCCGATGACCACCACCGGAGAGCACGAGCACTGCCTGGCCCCTGGCTGCGGCCGGCGCCTGATCTGCGCGGCCAGCCGTTCGCGCGGTTACGGGTGGGGCTGCTGGCGCCGCATCCGCGCCGCCGCCCGCCTCGCCGCTCTCGCCGCGTTCACCGCCCGCCAGATCGAAGCCGCCCGCGAGGCCATCGAGGACGCCGCCGTCATCCCGGCCGCGGTCATCGGCTGGTTCTTCGTCGTCAGCAGCGACGGCAGCGACGTCTACGAGGCCACCGCCGAGACCTGCCCGTGCCCGGCTAGCGCGGAGTGCTGGCACCGGGCCGCGGTCCTCATGGTGACCGCCTGATGACCGCCATCGCCGGCTCCGGGCCGCCGAGGCCGAAGAGGCCCGCCTGCGAGGCGGCCCGGCAGGCCGAGGAGCCGGAAGCAGAGGCGGGCACCTGATGGCCGCAACGGAACAGCGCCTCGCCGACCTCGAGCGCCGGGTGGCAGAGCTGACCGCCAGCCTTGAGGAGGTCGCCGCGAAGGCGGCCGTCGTGCGGACGCTCAACGAGATGCGCCTGGATCGCCTGGCCGACGTGCGCCCCGCCGTCCCGCCCCGCCGTCCGCGTCACCTTCACGCCGTGGGAGGTGCCCGGTGAAGGCCGCGCTCGGCGCCCTGGTGGTCATCCCGGTCCTGTGGCTCATCCGCTCGGCTGTCCGTGACGGCGGGTTCCTGTGGTTGCGGCCGAGGATGGTGAGCACGTGAACGCCAGCAGGAGCGAGCTCGCGGCATGGCGGTCTCCAGAGGCGTGGCGCATGCACCCGGCGGACGTGGCCGAGTTCGCTGAGCGCGGCTGGCATTGCGAGACCCGCCGCTGCCGCATGCCGCCTGCGAGACGCACGGGACAGCGTTCGCGCAGCGCCACCGCATCGAGATCGACCCGGCGTCGGAACGCGAGGCACGCCGCCTGAGCGAGCCGGAAATGGCTGCCCTGGCAGCCGGAGGAAGGCACTGCGACGGCCCCGCGTGCCGGAACCCGGCCACCTGCATTTTCCTGGAGCGCTACATGCGGCAAGGGCAGCGGGAGGTGCTCGAGCGGCTCGCCTGCGACCGCCACGTCGCCATGTTCAGCCAGCGCCTCCATGTCGAGCCCGGCCCGTCACCCGAGGAGGACCGATGACCGCCCACGCCATCACGATCGAGATCGACGACGCGAAGCTTGCCAGTTATACCGGCGAGTTCCCCGCGGTGTGCTGGCACGCCCGCCCAGCACAACCCGGCAGCTACGACGACGCCCTGGCCGCGGAGCGCGGCCAGGGCATCCGGGCCGACGCGCTCACAGGTACAGGCCTGCCGCCTGTCCAGCGCACGAGGACTGTCAGGTGATTCATCTGAACGCCGCTTCGGGGGTCGATCTTGAAGTCGCCATACAGGGTTGACGTTTCCAGGCCGACCGCGGCCGCCCATAGGTCGTCACGGCTCGTGCTATCCGCCAGCCTCGCGCAGTGAGTAGCGATAATCGCCCCCGCGGCTGCCTGAATTGCCGGGTAGTCCGGTGGTGCGCCC
>WNGK01003258.1_pt1 | contig 17617 bp, 19 predicted proteins | sample 5400601 | NCBI WGS metagenome assembly WNGK01 (sample SAMN13153376, study PRJNA577476) | soil metagenome | isolation source: 60 cm soil or saprolite under Garry oak tree replicate 1 | place: USA:California | collected 2016-06-15
AGCCGCCGAGGTCCTGCAGCTCCCCCTGGAGGACGCCGACGCCCCGCCTGCCCACCGGGCCTGGCTGTACCGGGCGGCCGTGGCCCGCGACGTCAGGATCCTGGTCGGCTGGGCCGGGTTCGCCTCACCGCCAGGTGCCGGCGGGACCGCGGAGGTCGGTGTGGGGGTCCTGCCGGCCCATCGGGACCACGGCCTCGGGACCGAGGCCCTGCGCGCCGTCTCGGCCTGGGGCCTTCGTCAGGGAGCCTGCGCCGTCATCGCCCGGGTCGGCCCCTCCGACCGCGCGACCGGCGCCACGCTCGCCGCCGCCGGGTTCGCGATGGTCGGGAAAGGACCGGCCAGCGCAGGCCGGTCCCGGCTCCTGTACGTCCTGACGCCCGGGGATCTGGCCCAGGAAGAACGCGTCGCTGCGGACGGCGAACGGGTCGGGAGATGCAGATGCTGGTGACCGCAGGGAACGACGTGGGACATGGTCCGGGCTGGGGCCAGGATGGTGTCGATGAACCTTGTACATCCCACTACCTCGACTCGCGTCGCAAGAGGACCAAGCCAGCTTCAATCCACGTCCTGTTCCTCAAGAAGGCGATAAACCGGAAGCCGTGGAGATGACTCCGTCGACGGCATCGCGTCCTCCTCGGGTCAGGACCTGGGAGAGGATGGTCGCCTCTTCACGCCATGGCCTTCGGGTCTCCGAGCTGGGCTCGACCGAGGGGGACGGCCGGCCCTGAACGCCGAGCGCCTGGCGGGCATGCTCCGAGACTTCGGGGTCCGGTCTCGCTCGTTCTCGGGCGTGGTTCGGGGCGACGACCTCGCCAACGGCCTCGGCGAGGCCTTCGAGCGCTACCTTCCGCCCACCGGGCCGGGGGAGCGGTGAGCGGGTGCCACCGATCGGTCCCGGCCGACCTGGACGCCGGGCGCTCGCCTCGATCCGGACCCCGCGCCTCGACCTGGTGGCGATGCCGCTCGGATTCATGGTCGCGGTCCTCGCCGGTGAGGAGGGCCTCGCCGCGGCCCTGCTCGGCCTCTCCGAGCCGCCCCGGTGGGGGCGACAGGCCGCCGAGGTCCTGCAGCTCCCCCTGGAGGACGCGGACGCTCCGCCCGCTCACCGGGCCTGGCTGTACCGGGCCGTCGTGACGCGGGACACCCACACCCTCGTGGGCTGGGCGGGGTTCGCCTCACCGCCCGGTGCCGGCGGGACGGCGGAGGTCGGTGTGGGGGTCCTGCCGGCCCATCGGGGCCACGGCCTCGAGACCGAGGCCCTGCGCGCCGTCTCGGCCTGGGGCCTTCGTCAGGGAGCTCGCGCCGTCATCGCTCGGGTCGGCACCTCCGACCGCGCGACCGGCGCCCCTCGGGGGAGTCCTGGAGGCGGGAGCCCGACCAGCGCTTCGGCCAGTTCACGGCGAACGTGATCAGGTTGATCCTGCCCCTGGAGACGTTCCGGATCATGGGGGACGAGGATTTCGCCACGTGCCGGGCTCGGTCTCCTCCAGGTGATCGGCGTGCTCATTGGCGATTGGCGTAGGACACCGCCCGGTGAAGGACCGGCGTGGAGGCTGGGCCGAACGTGAGGTGCAGCTCCGCATCTTCTCGACCCATGGTCCCATCCGCTCGCTCGATGCGAGGTCGGACCATGGCTCTGAAGATCCGAAGAGCGCAAGTCGGATGGAGCGGGCTCTGTGTTCAGGAAGCGTCAGCCGGTGCCTCCGGAGCCGGTGCCGCGGTCCGGCGCCGGGTCGCCCTCTTGGCAGTCGAGCCTCGGCTCCTGGTGGTCCTTTCCCGCGGTGCGGTGCCGGATCCTGCCCGGTGCACTCGTGGTAGGGGCGGTGTCTTGATCTCGCCAGGAGGCCGTTGAGGGCCATCCCGCGGCAAGCACGACGATCAGCAGCGCTGTGCCGACCTGTCGCCTGCTCCCAACCGGGCACCCGCCTGCAGTAGCGGCCCACGGCCGTCGCATCGTAGGATTCCGGAATGGACGTCGATGCCCCGTTCCGATGCCTCTTCTGCCGATTGCAGAATCCGAGCCGGCAACCCCTGCACCCGGTCGACTACGATTGCACGCTGCACGAAACGGCACATTTCCTTGTGACTCCGGCTATCGGAGCCCTTACCGTTGGGCATGTGCTTATCGTCAGTCGGCAACACACCCCAGGACTTGCCTATCTGTCGCCCGAAGCATTAGATGAGTACGCTGAAGTGGTCAGGGTCGTGGCGTCGCACAGCGGCGGTGGTCGGCTCCTTCAGGCTGAACACGGAGGCTCACATGACCACCCCGGCGGCGGCTGCATCAGCCATACCCACGTGAATTGTATTCCCGGGCTGCCACCGATGCTCGCTATCTTCGAAGGGCACCTGACTCGACTGGACGTCCCCTCCTTCCCGTCAAGCCTGTTGGCGTTGCGCAAGCCCTATATCTTGCTTCGGGAGGGCGAAACCACGTCCGTGTACGCCGCGACCAATGTGCCCTCCCAACTCATCAGGCGCCGGATCTGTGAGGCAATTGACCGCCAGGATTGGGACTGGGCCGTCCACGAGAATCTCGAGATCGTCCAGGAGACCATTCGCCTGTGGGAGCGTCAATGAGCGCTCCAACCGATGCGACGTTCGACCCAGATGAGGTGCCGTCCTGGCTGGCATCGCTCTTTTCTGGCGGAATCGAGTATCGTTCCGTACTTGCTGGCGTCAATCAAGACGACTGTGCGGTTCTTTGTACTGCTGGTGGGTTGTTGGTTCTTTCCACCGACTTCTTCAACGCTCGCCCCTTGGCACTTGAGGCTGGCATAGGCGGCCTCGGAGATCTCGGGCGACTGCTAGTTGGTGCGAACCTTTCGGATCTGTGCGGGACCGGTGCGGCACCAACAGCGCTGTTGCTCGGCGTGCAGATGCCCCGAGAGTCAATGCTTTCCGATTTCGAGGAGCTCATTCGCGGAGTCAGCGACGAAGCCCGCCGGTGGCAGTTGCCGGTTGTTGGGGGGGACACGAAGCTGGGTAGCTCGCTCTCGCTTTATGCCGTCGCCGTGGGCATGGCGGAGTCGATGGACGAATTGTATCTCCGCATGAATGCGCAACCAGGTGACTCGCTCTGGGTCTCAGGACCCCTGGGGGGTTGCTGCGCAGCCATACTGGGCCTAAAGTGGCGGGAGTTCGGGCCGGAGGATCGATGGACTAAGTGGGCGGGTGACGCAATCCTTCGGCCCACCCTGCCTCTCCCCAAGTCCCGTGCATTGTCTGCCAAGCGGATTGCTCACGCCGGAACCGACCTGAGTGATGGATTGGGCACTGACTTGGCCGCCCTCTGCCAGGCTAGCGGCGTAGGCGTCATCCTAGATGCGTCATCCATACCCATGGCTAGAGTCGCATGCACAGTGGCTGAGGCGATGGGCGTGCCAGACTTTCTGTTTGCCTTTCCCATCGGGGGCGACTTCCAGTTCATCGTCACTGCTCCCCCCGATACGGACGACGACCTGGCCGGCCTCGGGTTCGTTCGAATAGGTGAGATCACAAGCCATCAGACGCTGCGCATTCGGCTGGCAGATGGCCGCGAACTCGAGTTGCCCACCGCAGGACATCGCGACGCCCGGGCCGGCACCTTTGAAGAGGAAGTTAAGCACCTGTTGGAGGCCCTTAGTCAGGCTATGGCCCCATGATCCTGGCCCGGCAATGCACCGAGGCACAGCGCAGGCTCATTCAGATCTTCGCTGACCAGTGCCGCGAGGGCGAACAGACCAAGAAGCTTCCACCAGAGGCGGCGGCATGCGGCCAGTTCTTGGGCGATCCGGGCCGCACACACCGCGGGCTTCATGGATCGGCTGCAGCGATACGGGTGTTGGGGGACGGCGGAGCCGACGCTCGCGACCTTAGTTGTCGCATTCTGACTTACCTGACGAATCGGTCGGATATTGAGCGGAGAGTACTGGTGAACTCGGCCGACACCCTCAACAAGATTGCGGTGGATGAGCGCAATGTGATCAAGCTCAGCGAAACGCTGTTCGCACTCCGCTTCATTCCGCTGAGCGAGTGCGACGCTCACCCATTGGTTACGGACCTGGCCAAGCGTCTCGACGAAGCGCGAGTTGGCCGCGGATGGAATTACTTTACCGACACGCCGGGTGAAGAGGCAGACCCGGTTCCGACTGCCTTTGCAGTTCGAGCCCTTGCCGCTCACCAGCTGGACGTCGGGATTCCCGCATCTTTCTTGCTCGAAGTAGTTCAGGGGGGTATTCAGGCTGATCTGTTCGTGCAGGCGTTATGCTTATTTGCTCTCACCTTCCTTCCAAACCAGGATGGGATCGATCCGAAGATGCTCGGGCGTGCTCTGACGAAGCTATGGCGCCGTCTCAGCTCGCTCCTGAGTCAAGATCTGGAGGCAAATATCGAGTTCGTTGACTTCACGAGGGAAGACTACCACTATCACTACGTCCGGATACCTTGGCAGCTGTATCTCTTAGCCGTCGCTGCCAGACTCTCACCCTTGAGACGCTATTCATCTACTCTCGCTCAACGCAGAATGGAGGGCATAATTGCTGCGGTCAATGGGCCGACGGGATTTCACTACCCACACTCAGGCAGGCGCATGTCGTCGCGCACATCGGCCATCTTGTACGACGTCCTGGGCCTCATAGCGTCGGAGCTTGCGACTCATCGACTTATGGCTTTGTCGAATCCGTTCTTGGCGGCTGATCGTCTCCGCAGCGCAATTGCGACTAGAGTGGTCGTAGCCGTCGCCGCCCTGTATATTGTGATCGCGTCGGTGGACGCCTGGGTACATCGACAGCCCCACCGCCTTAGTGACTTAGGCCCGGCACTAATGGCCGGTTTCCTAATTGCGGTTCTGACTTGGTTGAAGCCGAGAGAATCGTAGAGCCGATGCGATTCACGGACATTCTCTATGGGCGCATCGAGATCCCTGATGACATCGGACCGTTCCTCAAGATCCCCGAGTTCGCTCGTCTGCGCGGAGTGGGTCTGTCGAACGTTGACTCTTACGAGTTCAAGGATTTCGCGGGGCCGAGCCGGTGGGAGCACGGCCTGGCTGTGGCGAGTTTGGCGCTGCGGTGCGCGGCCGCGAAGGGTCTGGATCGGACGCAGACTCTGCAGCTTGCGCTCGCTGGACTTCTTCACGATGTAGCAACACCGCCATTCGGCCACACGGGCGAGTACGTACTGGTGGATTTTGACCATGAGGCGGAGACTCAGAACATCCTTGGTGGTGGCCTATCGAGGGACTCCACACCAGGGCTGCCGATCTTTCAGGGTCAGCTGCCGCGGTTTCGGTTGGAGTGCGAGCGGCTCGCCTCGAGGCTGAAGTTGCGGATCGACCCGGATGAGGTGGCTCGAATGGTCGTGGGAGAGGGACAACTCGGGTACCTTATTTCCGGCCCGCTGGACTTGGACAACGCCGACAACGTGACGAGGGCGTGCCTTTACTTGGGCTTGAACGTCAGCCGCCAGCTGCCCATCGCTCTCGCTGAGTGGCTTGGGCGGCGGGAGGGACCGCCTCTCGACCTTGAGTCGATCGAGGATCCTGAGGTTCGTACCTGGATCGAGTACCGTCGGTGGCTGTATCAGGCCTTCTACGAGTCATCGGACGAGGAGTTGGGGAGACAAGCGTTCCTTCAGCACTTGATGAGACGCGCCCTTGCGGAGAATGTTCCGCGCCGGAGCGTTGTGTGGAACACGGACGAGGGCCTTCTGTCTCTGATGGAAGAGTCGGGGTCGAAGCCGGGCGTGGACGGGTCGACACTGCGAGACCTCGTGCAAAAGTATCGGCTGCTCAGCGCTCCGACCAGGGTGTTGAGCATCCCCATCGACGACGAGGATGTCTTTAGGGCTTTGCGCCTGCCGCGGGCAGCCGCGTGGATTGAGGATCAGCTGTCGATCGCCGGTACCCAGATGTTTGTCATGGTGTCTGCGCGTCGATGGGGCCAAAGTGATCAGATGCAGGTCACAGCGGCGCCAGGCGCAGTCGGTGTGTTCAAGCTTGGCTCATCGCTCTTGTACAAACAACTTCCGGACTGGCTCAAGTCGGAGGTTGCGCCAACCGCGGGAGTGCAACTTACGCGGGCCGTCACCGCGATTCTGCGCCGCGCGATTCAGCGTTGGAGTCACGACCGACCTTGGCTGGCGGCCAATGAGAGAGACAAGACGAACGCTCGACAGGCGCTCGACAATGTTGGGGACTGGACGTTTCGGCTGTCCCGGAACGACAACTTTCACGCCTACCCAAGTACATTCGTCCATGCTATCCCGGCATGCCTCATCAACGCGCTTGGTCTCCGTGGCGAGCTCATAGTTGATCCGTTCGGCGGCACGGGACAGACGGCGGCGGAAGCGATTCGATACGGAGGCAGCGCCGTGACGGCCGATGTGAGCACCATCGCGACTCTCGTTGCTCAGGCTCGCTTCCGATACCTATCACCCGAACGCCGTGCGTACCTGAAGGCGCTGTCACTTGAGCAGGTGCCCCTTTTGTCGGCTGAGTTTGCCCCGGAGTTCCCCCTTCGAGCGAAGTGGCACCACCCGCGGACAGTGGCCGAATTGGCTTCGCTCCGTTGTTTCATTCAGTCACTACCCGACGGTGACATTGTGCCCTTCCTGACGGCAACGCTGTCAGCGGTCCTTCCTGCGACGACGGCACGGAGAGGACGCGAGCATGGATGGTTCGCGGATAACACACCCTTGCCTCGTGGTCAGATCGCGCCTGACTACGTGGATGCTATGAAGGTGTTCTTCGACAGGTTGACCGGGAACCTCACGAGGCTGGAGCGCTACTATTCACAGTTGGAGAAATCAGGCAGAGACGTGGAGAACGAACTTGCCCGGGTCCGTGTGGTGCGGCTTGACGCCGGAGGGGCAGGGTTGGAGCAGTACGGAATCGCGCAATCTGAGGCTGCGGCGATTGTGACGTCGCCGCCCTATCTATGCATGGCGGACTACGTACTTGGTAGTCGACTGTCGTATTATTGGCTGCTCGATGAGGCTGCGCTCGGCAGCGACTTCGGAGCTGAAATGGGGGCTCGCCGTCGCCGGTTTAGGCCTGAAGAGGCGCTCGCCGACTACATGGGCGAAATGACCCGCTTCGCCGAGAAGGCTCGGCAGATGGTTCGCCCTGGAGGCTATCTGGCGATGGTGCTTGGAATGCCGAGTGCGAAGGCTTTTGAGAACGAGGACGTCCTGGGAAGTGTGGATCGAATCCTGAAGGAATCCGGATTCGACTTGTTTTGGAGCAAATGGCGTAAGATTCAATGGCATCGGAATCACGGGTACCAGAAGCTTCGAGAGGAGCGGGTGGCCGTTTACTCATAGACTTCGATTACTGCCCGTTCCGGGTTGTAGTGCCCTGTTAGGCATTGGATTGGGCAATCGATGGAACGGATGAGGGGTCGGGCCTGAACGTTAGACGCCCCCGCAGGCGGTGGCTCCGGCGAACGCTCTTGATCGTGAAGGGTACAGTTAGGATCGCTACCTTGAAGTGGCCCCACCGCAAGCGAGGAGTGATGATCTGAAATGGCGCACCCATCGCCCTGACCGCCCACCCTTCTGAGCTGAGAAGGGTTAGCGTCCCAGCTCGTGGTGGACTTTCGGACCGGACGTCCTTGAACTGAGGAGGCCATCACCCATCCTCACCGATGTCGGCAAGACGTCGAGGAGGAGGGTGATGGCCAAGCACAGGATGGACGTGACCACGTTCGTGGGCAAGCTGATGGAGGCAGAGGACGTCGACCTGCTGCGGGAGGGCGTTCGGGTCCTGGCCCAGGTGCTTATGGACGCGGAGGTGAGCTCCCAGATCGGAGCGGAGCTCTACGAGCGGATCGAGGACCGAACGGCCCGTCGTAACGGCTACCGCTCCAGGACCTGGGACACGCGGGTCGGCACCGTCGAGCTCCGGGTCCCGAAGATCGCGCCGGGCTCCTACTTCCCCGCGCTCCTGGAGCCCCGCCGGCGGGCCGAGCGAGCGCTCGCCGCGGTGATCCAGGAGGCCTACGTGAAGGGCATCTCCACCCGCAAGGTGGACGACCTGGTCCGGGCCCTGGGGATGGACGGGATCTCCAGGAGCGAGGTCTCCCGGATCTGCAAGGCCCTCGACTCCGAGGTGGAGGCCTTCCGGTCAAGGACCATCGAAGCCTCCCATCCCTACGTGTGGCTGGATGCCACCTACCACAAGGTCCGGGAAGCGGGCCGGGTAGTCTCCATGGCCACGGTGGTAGCCGCCGGAGTCGATGGCTACCCACGACAACGCCATCGTGGACGCCATGCGACGCCGGGTGATCGAACTGGACAAGGGGCGCGTCTGTCCGCGATCAGCCGCGAGGAGTGTACGGGTACGGCAAGTAAGCTTCTTGCCGTTAGGTGCTTTGTTGTCCGTAAGGACCGTTACGGTTGAGGCCTCGAAGCGTTAACGGTCGGGTGGACGGCTCCAAAGCATCTCCGCTCAGGCCTTCGCGGTTAGGATGCCCCCCGAGTCTCTTGCGTGCTCGATCGACAGCGGGTGACTGACGCCTTCTACCTCCGTCGCGAACCTTAACGCGTCGCGGAGGGCTGCCGCCGACTGTCTCAGGCTAAAGAGCCAGGGCTTGCGCAGCGGTCGAACGCACGGCTCTTGAGAGGTGAGACCGCGCAAGACCCTCGACCACCACTTGCTTGCTCGTCTGCCTGGCCTCGTGCATACTTCGCGCGGCTCGGGAGGCGAGCGGAAGGACAGCCATGGCGGACCAGGTGCAGTGCGACAACTGCAAGGGCCTTCGAGTAACGACCCGAAAAGTCCTGCTGCTTCCCGATGGCGCTCCGCACAACCCTAGGAACGCGGTCTCCATGTTCAAGGCTGCGTGGAGCTACCGGCAGGAGAAGGGCGTCAAGGCCGGCGCTCTCCAATGAAGCTCCTCGCGCGCGATTACGTCGTTACCCCACTTCGGCTCATGTCAAGGTGCCCCCAACAAAGCAGCTAGGAGCGCACAAGTCCCTGGTTCCCCACTAAGCAGCTCCTTCCTCCGGCTCGCGATCTCATCAGGGCGCGGCAGCTTGCCCAACGACACGGCCAGCAACAGCTCCGCTCGAAGTGACTGGTAAGTGGAATCTCGGAGCTTCAACCCAACGGCGCGAGTCAACAGTCGTTCGACTCTTGCGGCGCGAAAGTCGTGCCGACGACCAGCGCGGAGAAGAGAGGCCACAATTACGGGATCATAGAATCGACCGAGGAGATAGAGGTATGGATCGAGCACCTTCGCTAGCGGCGTCTGGAGCTCCCCTGGGTGCAGATCGCCTTGGTCCCTCAGAGCCTGCAGAGAAGCGGCTACTGCGGTGAAGACTTCGACCTCTTGCAACTCGCCAAAGATTGAGTTTGGTCCCAGGTCCCAGGATATCTTCCGCATTGTTGCCTGCTCGGCTTCGATTCGGCGGGCTTCATCTTCCCAGGCGCTGCGTCCTCGCCTTCGTTTGGCTTCAGAGACTGGAATCGACCACTGCAGGAACAGGTCGTGGTCAAGACCGACATTCGACTCAAGCAATCGTTCGTGGCGCGCCCGGAGCGTTGGATGACGACCGATAGTCTCGATGTGGGCGTTCATGCGCTCAAGCTCGACGCACCATGGACATTCGTCCTCGGACTCCCAATCGGGGAGAAGCAAATCCTCGACTGCCAGAAGCTGACTTCCAAGCAGGTCTTGAATGCCTCGCCGAGCCTCCGTAGAGGGTGGGCGGGCGACCCCGACCACGCCCCAGAGGTCGACGTTCTCCCGGTGTGACACCACCCCGGCCTCATGCAGTGCGCGCTGGTAAGCGGAGAGACGGGTACCAGATATCGCCACGTCATCCGCAATCACAATTCGCCGCGCCCGCAGCAGGCGGTCTCGCCTGGCTGCATCGAGGCGAAAGAGATTCATCTCGTCCGCAGATACAGGATGCGCTGATAACTGACGCGCCAGGACCATTCCGATCGCCTTCGCGGCGGAATGCTCCGGGGTAAGCACAACATCGACCGGTCGGGGTATCTTTAGACCCGCTTCCCGCAGTCGTCGCTTGAACATGTGGTGCCCAAGCAGGCGCTGGACGTCAACGTGAATCATGTGGTGGCGCAGTCCATCATGCTGATCCCGGTGAACGGTGATCGCTCCCGTCCCGGAATACCGACCGAAGAAGTCGCGCGGCTTGGATGCGTTCGTCCGTTGAATTCGGGCCTGCGAGAGTGCTGCGGACAGTTCCATCAGGTATGAGGACGGCAGCACCCGAATCGGTGGGCTCTTGTCGGGTCCGGGCAGGCAAAGACGACAGGTTGCCGGATCCATCCGATTCGCGATACCCGTCAGAACGTGCAACGCTTGAGCGTCGTTCGGTATCCCGGCCTTGTCTGTTGCATAAAGACAAACGACATCGACCCGTGTCGCTGGATCCGCCTTCCTTAGGGCATCGCGGTAGCGAGTCGCGAACACGCCTGTGCTATTAACGGACACGATTAGCAAAATCTGCTTGAGGTCGCGCTCGCTGCTGACTCGAGCCGCGTGGACGGCGAAGCGCCGTGCGCCCGCATCGTACCCCTCGATGCTCTCGACGGGTGGCGGAGCTGTGCGTCCCTTAGGATCGCAAATGCGCACGTACTCAGCCAGATTGAGGGCTAGGGCGCTGAGATTCCATGTATCTACGATAATGAGTGAGTCTGGCTCGACGTAGTCTCCCAACCAAAAGGCGCCCGCGTCGAGATCGTCGACGGATCCGAACGCGAAGCCGGGCCGCAGGAACGAATCATAGTGATTTCCGTTCGGGCCCTCATAGTGAAACTCCCTGTTTGCGGGCAGTAGTGCACCCAGGCGCGTAGACCAATCCGTCATCTCGGCTGACCTAAGAGCGGAAATCCACGGGCCAGCTTTCTCCGGCCCAAGCTCGGATAGATGGAGTCCAGGACGCACCTCGACTAGCGAGTAACCGAGTCGCGACCCCAGCCACTCCAACAGAAGGAAGCGGTCACGGTCAAGCCGGCCAAGCAGGTCCGTGACCAAAGCTGGATCGCGCTTGAGGTCGTCCCCGGCCCGCCCGTGCGTGCGTACCACTACCGGCCCGAGCTGTTCCCGGAGCCGGGTGCCGACTCGTTTGTAGGCGATGTCGGGAGCGTCGTGGATGTTCCCCAGTCGCGGCACGGTGAGGTACAAGACGGTCGGAGGAAGGCCTCCTCCTTGATTCGGGATTTCGATGCTCCGCTTCCGGCCCGTCTCACGGAGCGGTAAGGCAACGACCTGCACTGGCTAATTGGCCTGCGGCGTGAGCCCCCATGGGACCAGGAAGGTTACGATCGTGCCTGCGATCCTCCCCAGGGGCTTATCGTTGACGTCCGTGAACGAGTACACCGCCTGATCCTTCTCGTCGAAGCGATCTAGGGTCCAGCTGCCGCCTTCGTCGAGAAAGTGCTTGAAGGCTCTAATCCTGCCGCTTCGGAAGACGCAGAGACCGCCCAGCTGCCAAACGGCCCGAGTCATTATCGGTAGTCCTCTACCGGCGCCACGCCCAAGCCCGCGCTTTGAAGTGCCCGTGACGGGGAAGGCGGCGGCAAAGTAGGCTAGCTCCTCATCGAACGAGCCTTCGTAAACGGCTGCGTCGCCACACATCCGGGCTGCGACGCCTACTCCGGGGTCTCCTACTGTGACTTCTATGAGCGTCCAGTTCGGCTTTTGCGATCGACGCATCGACGGCTGCTGACGCAGTGCATTGGAGAGTCGGTCCAGGTAGTCGCTGTACGGGCTCCCCCCTTCTGCCCTCCTTGGCCCGGACTCATCGAACTGCTCGTCGGCTGCGTAAGGCCGTCGAAACGAAACATAGCGGATCCCTGGAATCGACGCTTGACCCTCGTCGCTCGCGCCGTGGTCTACAACGTTCTCCATCGCTTGAAGTAGGAACTGTCGTAGTTGCCGGTGACGCACGGGGGAACCGGGCCGATCATGTCCGAGCAAGCCGCGGTGTAGGAGGCGCATGAGTCCGCTGTTTATGGCATCCGGGGAGCTTCGGAGCCATATGTCGTCGAAGACCGGTTCTTCATACCTGCTGGGCCACACATCTAACACAGCGGACTTTGCTTCACCCGAAAGGAGCAGTCCTTGCGTTTGCACCAATGTGGCGCTCTGGACAGCCCGCGTCTCTCGCGACACCTCCTCACGGGTGCTTGTGATGATGTCGTCTGCGTATTGCCCGAGCGCATGGCCCACAAGCGAGGTCGTCAAGAACGAGGTTCTTCGCGAGGTCGCCGGTTCGTCCAGTCCCGACAGAGCAGGCCCCAGCCGAATAGTGACGCGGGACCCACGTTGCGAAGCGAGGGCCAGGAGCCCGAGCAACATGGCGTCCCCAAGCAGGGCGACTCGGCCAGCGGAGGGGACCTCAACGACGAGATCGTCCGCACGGCCCGGGTGCTCGGCGAGCCATGCCTCGACCTGCTGAGCGGTGAGGGGCGAGCGCAACGTAAGCGTCTGATGACGCACCTGCAGCGGCGGAGTCGAAGCCTTGCCGGACACCGTCGTTCCTCCCTCAGCCGAACGCCATCAACAGCAGCAGCCCCGCCGGGGAAGCGCCGCTAGGCGCGGCGTGGCCTAGGGGCCGAAGTTTGAACGGGAGAGACCGCTGGTGTCAATGGCGGCAGAGCGGCAGGATGCGTTCCTCGAACCGCAGCTTCCGAAGGAATGACGAAATGGGCACGTAGGCTCACCCAGACCTGGTCACACGGGAGGTGAGCCACGTGCCCGAGGTGAGTGTAGTGGTGGAGCTCAGGGTCAGGATCGGCGAGCCGCTCGCCCCGGTCGCCCTGGAGCGGGCGATCGCGGCCGAGGGGAGGCGGGCGGCGAGGGAGCTGTACCGCGGGGTGGTGCAGGTCCTGGACGAGCGGGTGACGGGAGCATCCGGCGGTGCGCGCCAGCGCCTGGAGCCCCGCTGGGTGGCCACCACCGTGGGCAGGATCCAGGAGGCGAGATTCGGTCCAGTAGGCGCTGTCGTTCGTCAGGAGGAGCGCGATTCCCCTGGTCCCGGGGCTCTCACGGACCACGCGTTCGATCCTGGTCACGTCCTTGAGGAAGTCGTAGCGCGTGATGTCCTGGGCGGCATGATCCTTAAGCGCGAAACGCTCGCCACGGACGGCCGTTGAATGCCTCGTGTTGGGTACTTGAGTTCGATCGCGAGCCTCTCCGTCCCGATGTCAACCCAGATGTCGAGGTAGAAACGCTCATCGGGGAAGGGCCGGTACTCTAGCCGCAGCGCCGCGTGAGGGAATCGCTGATGGAGCAGCCATGCGAGGGCGTGCTGGAAGTCCGCCTCCGAATGGAAGATGGGACGCTCGGCCGCGAGCAAGGACACTAGGTCCGGCATGTCGAGAGGTTCAGCCACCGATTCCTCCTACCGGAGCGTCCATGTTGACCAGGTCCTCTGTGGCGCCGCGTCGCGCTGGAGGGGCTCGCTGCCTCCCGGTTGCAAAGACGGTGTGCCGCGCCCATGGTGCCGGGCTCAGCCACGCCGCTGAAGCCCGAGGGCCCCCTCGCCGCGCTGAACCCCCGGCTCTCGGAGAGCGAGGTGTGCGTCGGCACAATCCAGTACCCGGAGGGACCCAATCCCCAGACCGGCCTGCTCGTCGTGGCTAAGGCCACGTTGACACCAAGGGATCCGTACGAGCTGTGGTCGTACGCATTAGAGAATCCGGCGTTTCCTCACGACAGCACGGCAGACCAGTGGTTCGACTTCGGGCAGTTCGAGCGTACCAGCGCCTTGGAAAGGAGCTCGTCGAACGGGCCCTCGAAAGAGCGGCGGCAGACGCTGCTACCCCCAGGACAGATTGGACGCCATCGAACCAAGTCTCCCTGACCCTGAAGGGCACAGAAACCCGAGACTCGATCACGCCGCAATCCTCGAGTACTCGTGTATGAGCCCTCCGAGTAGATCGCGGCGGCGGACAGCACCGACGTGGGACGGACTGCCCGCTCGGCTCCTTGGAGCGATCGGCGTGGCCAGGCCAAGGCCCCGGTGTGGCCTGCCCGACTGGTAGTGCTCGACGTACACTCCGAGCACACGCTCGAGGTGCCGACGGCCCAAGATGAGCATCCAGTCCAGGCATTCGGTCCTGACCGTGCGGACCCAACGCTCGGCGAAGGCATTGGCCTTCGGTGCCCGGATGGGCGTGCAGATGACCTCCGTCCCGCCAGAGCGAAAGACCTCGTCGAAGCTCCGGGTGTACTTGGAGTCTCGGTCCCTGATCAGGAACCGGACGCGTGTATCCCGATCTGCAAGGTCATAGGAGACGTTCCTGGCCTGCTGGGTGACCCAGGCCGAGTCGGGGTTGGAGCTCACCCCGGCCACATGGATCCGCCGCGTGCCGACCTCGATGAAGAACAAGACGTACAGCGTCTTGAGGAACAGGGTCTCCACCGTGAAGAAGTCGCAGGCGAGGATGCCTCGTGCCTGGGCGCGCAGGAACTCCGACCAGCTGGGGCCTGATCGGCGCGGCGAGGGACCGAGGCCCTCTCGACGAAGAAGGGTACGGATGCGCGTGGCGGAGACGCGGATGCCGAGCTTGGCCAGCTCGCCCTGGATCCGCATGCACCCCCACGCGAGGTTCTCCCGCCCGAGCCGAAGGATCAGCTCGCGGGTGTTCGGATCGAGGGGCGGCCGGCCCTCCGACGCACTTCCTTCTATAGGTCCACTTCCGCCCCACCAGCTCCCGATGCCACCGGAGAAGGGTCTCGGGACTCACCATGAAGGAGGCCCAGGCCGGGCGGGGAAGCGCTCGGCTGGCCGCCGCAAGCACCACGCGGTCGAGCCGCCCAAGGCGGGACCGTCCCGCCTGACGCCGGAGGACCTTCAGTTGATGGCGAAGGACGAGGATCTTTACCCGGGCCGCCGATGTGCGACGTTCGACATCGCCCACACGGCCGCGAACCAGCATGTCGGTTCCGAATACGCGGTCTTCGCGGACTCGGTGAGCTTGACGAGCCTGGAGGGGCTGGGGAAGCGAAGCGAAGCAGCTTCGTAGCGCCCGCCCCCGTCTGACACTCTTGAAGCGACACCGAGCCGGCGGACCGGGTCGGTGGATTGAGAGACGCCTCGTTGGGTCCAAAGGAGCCCGCGAACGCCACTGGGCGGTGACACCGAGGCATTCCTGTCCGTACGCAAACGTGTGCAGGGGCTCGGCTGCTCCGCCCAACCCCTCGCGTGGTAGGCCAGCCGCATCTAACGCTGCCCTGGGCCTGGACGCCACAGCGGTTCGGGTGACCGACAGGCGCTCCGAGCCAGGCGAAGCTCCGTGCGCCCCTGGACAGGGAGTTCACCTCATGTCGACCGCTCGGCCCAGACGAAGGAGAGCAGGACTGCCGAAGCTGCCTGGGCCGATCTGATCGTCGCTCGTTGCTCGAGTGGTGAACCGGCCTTGGTCCGCCGCGGAGCCTCACCAGTCCACTGGCTGCGTCACCGCCCGCGCATCTTGGGACCGTTGCAGGATCGGTCCATAATGACGACGAGTTTGCCGCATGTTGGACATATGGCCTAGAGTGTGACATGCCACGCCTCGATCCTGACGTGGTCTCCCAGAAGAAGGGAGGAAGCGTGGGAACTCCGACGCCAAGCGCTCCAGGGAGGCGTGGACATGAAGACGCTAGGACGACCTGCACTAGCACTGCTCCTGATTGCCGGTGCCTTGGTTGGTAGTGCATCTGTGGCCATAGCGACCGTTGCTCAATGTCCTACGCCCTCCTCCTACACCGCGTGGTTCACGGACGACAACGGCGACGGTTTAGGGTCCACCGGGATGGGATACACCACCAACGTCGGTAATCCCAATAATGTCATCTGGACCCACATCCCTCCGAATGTTCAAACGAACGTCAAGCAGGGCGGTCTGCTCCGGTACACCCTGCACGTATGTCATGGCAGCGATGTGACCGGGACAACTTCGCCCGCGGTCAACTTCAATCCGTCTTTGAACGAGCACAACGTCAATTGGTCCAGCGGGGTGACCTACCCCAATTCCCCGTTCCCTGTCGCGATACCAGCCAATCAGGACGTGGTTGTCACGAGCGGCTTCCAGATCGTTCCCCGCGAGTACAACACGACATTCGTGTTCGAGCCCAAGTACAAGGCGAGCCTCGGCATCCACCATGATCCGCTACAAGACGTTAGCTTCATCGTCGGCCCGCAGAGCGTCACGCTTGGCCAGTCAAGCGGAGCAGCGAGCGCGCAAGACTGTTCAGGAAGTACGGGCAACTATTTTGTACTTGTGACGGAGGTTGATTGCAATGAGACCGGCGGGTGCGGGAGTTTCGGGTTCCACCTCCCCGTGCCGGACCATTCGACACTTCCAGCGAATGTCAGCCTCAAGATCCTCATGAAGGTGTGCTCGACGGTTGCTGTGCCAAGCATGCGCGCTAGCATGAAGTTCGTTCCAGTTGCGAGCGGTTCCATGATCACTCCTTGGGAGGACAACAACAACTTCACAGGGATTTCAGCGGGCCAGGACGGGAACTACGCCGAGTACCAGAGCACTCCCAAGTGCCCCGGGGACTACACGGTGATTCCTCGGATGTTCAACTCGGCGCCAAGCCTGCCGGATAGTGGGACGGCCCTGTTGGCTGAAGGTACACCGTACACGTTCACCGTTGATGCCGCGTCCTGTTCGTAAGATGCAGATTGCTCGAGGCAGGAGCACCCGACCAAAGCATTTGGTCGGGCGTCCTGCTGCAGAAGCGACGCCAGTGGTGGATGACGTTGCCAGCTTCATGGCGGTCGCAGCGGCGCGCCCGTCGGGCGGTCGGTGTGGTCCAGGCGGCTCAGGCCGGCTCGGCGGAGCACCCCGTAGACCGTGGACCGGGCATCCCCAGCACCGCTCCCAGGTGATGAGGACCTCGCTTGAGCCGGCGGCGGGCCTTCAGCACCCGGTGCACGGTCCGATCTGGCAGCGCGTGGGGGCATCGGCGGGGTGCCGAAGATCGGTCCTCTCCCGCCGTGGTGTCGGAGGCTCGGTCGCGCCTCGAGCAGATCGGGAGGGGGATGGGGAACACCTTCGGGTGGGCCCAATCGCTGTACCGGCAACAGCACCGGTACGGACGTCGGTGAGGACACGAGTTGAGCTGAGCCCGACCAGCAAATGTAGGTAATCCTCGGAGCGTGGAACCGGTACCTTGAGGTCGACGGGGCCGGTGTGAACTCACTCGTCCGCGCTGCCATGGAGGCGGTCTGTGCACCACCCGCCGGCGATGGCTCACGATCGGGTCGCCGGTGAGACCCATTCGGACCCTCCCTTCCCGCGAGCATCGGCCGGACCCCGGCACAGCAGGCTCCCGGAACCGCCTCCGTAGGAGGCGCGTGAACTCCAGCTCAGGAGGCTTCCGGCGGTGTCTGCGAAGCCGATGTCGTGGCCCGGCGCCGGGTCGCCCTCTTGGCGGTCGAGGTTCGGCTCCGGGCCGTCCTCTTCGCCGTCGATGGGCGGCGTCTCGAGGGCTTCTTCGCCGTCGAGGTCTTCCGGCGCCTCCTAGCTGTAGTTCCCACGAACGTTGTTGACACGGGAGAGCCTCCCGTCACGGTGAAGGGCTGACAAGGTCCTTCTCGGGAAAGGAGGCTCTCCGTGCCCCATCGTAGGGCGAAGCTCACCCCGTTCGGACGCCTGCTGATCGTG
>WNGK01007644.1_pt1 | contig 17610 bp, 15 predicted proteins | sample 5400601 | NCBI WGS metagenome assembly WNGK01 (sample SAMN13153376, study PRJNA577476) | soil metagenome | isolation source: 60 cm soil or saprolite under Garry oak tree replicate 1 | place: USA:California | collected 2016-06-15
CAGCGAACTTTGGCGCAATAGCAGCACGGATATCACTTTGTAACCTGTTCTTACTCAGCCAAATGGATATAATTGCAATGTCCGCGGGAGTTATCCCGCTGATGCGGCCGGCTTGACCCAACGAGACCGGTCGGACGGCGGCTAGCTTTTGTCGCGTCTCAGAGCGCAGACCTGCTATTTTTCCGTAGTCCAATCCGTCGGGAATGCGCTGCGAACTCCGGCCGGCAATCTCTCGATTTTGTCCAGCCTGTCGTGCGGCATATCCTTCATACTTCAGTTCCGTCTCAAGCAACTCCCAGATTTCGGCCGGTGCCAGCGTCTGAATCTCGTTAGGCAGATCGTTAATACCAAAATCGGGTCTCTTCAGCAATTGGGAAACGGGAGTGCCAGCGAGCTTGGCCTTCATTACCATTTGTCGAGCTTGGCTAAGAATCTCCATTTTCTGCTGAAACTGAATCCAACGCTCGTTAGAGATGAGCCCGGTATCAAATGCGCGTTCTGTCAATCTTTGATCGGCATTGTCCTGGCGAAGAAACAAGCGGTCTTCGGCCCGGCTGGTAAACATCCGATACGGCTCTTCAGTCCCTTTCGTGACGAGGTCGTCGATGAGAACTCCGATATAGGCTTCACTCCTATCCAATAACAACGGCGGTCGATCCTGAATTTTTGAAGCAGCGTTAGCACCGGCGATTAAGCCTTGGGCGGCAGCCTCTTCGTAGCCCGAGGTTCCATTCACCTGCCCTGCAAAATAAAGCCCGCTGATTAATCTGGTCTCCAGCGTGGGAAAAAGCTGCGTAGGAGGAAAATAATCATATTCCACTGCATACCCAGGCCGCATAATTTCGGCTCGTTCTAAACCCGGAATTGAATGCAGAAATGCCAACTGGACTTCATACGGTAGACTGGTCGAAATTCCGTTTACATAGTATTCTTCCGTATGGCGGCCTTCTGGCTCTAAAAAAAGCTGGTGAGAAAGTTTATTCGAAAATTTTACGACCTTATCCTCGATAGAAGGGCAATATCGTGGCCCAGTTCCCTTTATTCGGCCGGAATAAAGCGGGGACCGATGGAGATTGTCTTTTATAACGTCGTGCGTGTGTCGAGTTGTATGCGTGATCCAGCACGGCATTTGTTCCACGTGGAACTCACCACGATGATCAAAATTTAGAGTAAATATCTCGTTCCTGAACCCTCTGGGACCGACGTTAAATGCAAATCGTGGCGGTGGCTCATCCCCGAGTTGTACTTCACACCGCGAGAAATCGATCGACCGTCCATTGATTCGGCACGGCGTCCCTGTCTTGAATCGTCCCACTATGAATCCAAGTTGCCGAAGGCTATCGCTCAGTCCTGAATTCGCGTCAGCCATGCGTCCCCCAGGTTTGCTGCGCTCTCCGACATGGAGAAGCCCACGCAGAAAAGTCCCCGAGGTCATCACAACGCTCCGTGCGAGAATCCTCAGTCCTAAGTCCGTCTCGATACCGAACACTCTTCCTTCTTCAACAAGAAGATTTGCAACTGTCGCTTGCTTGAGATCAACGTTTTCGGCTTGCTCCAAAATGGCCTTCATCCGAAATTGGTAGGCTTTTTTGTCACATTGTACCCGCGGAGCCCGGACCGATGGACCTTTTGTCTTGTTGAGCATCCGAAACTGGATCCCAGTAGCGTCGGCGTTTAGTCCCATCGCACCGCCCAACGCATCAATCTCACGAACAATATGCCCCTTAGCCAAGCCGCCGATTGCAGGATTGCATGACATTTGGCCAATAGTGTCCAAATTTTGCGTCAACATTGCTGTTCGGCATCCAAGGCGGGCCGCTGCCAATGCAGCTTCGATCCCGGCGTGACCGCTGCCAACGACTAGAACATCGTATTCGATCGGTAGCTCAAACATTTCTTAACCTCCTTCCTGTGCGCTTTGCCCTCCTTTTTCGATGAAGGGCAGCAACTCCGCACGACGTGCGCTTAGTAGTCCTTCCATTAAATACGTTCGATATAACCCGCTTGCCATATGCCACTTATGATGTCATATTTCGGCTATGGCTGGTTATGCTAATGCTCCTCTCTTTAGAACTGTGATGCCGCCGGGAGTCTTGTACTACACGCAAGGCGGTCCGGCTCAGCAGGATAAACAGAAGCGCTGTCGTAATGAATGCACCGCCCCAAGTCCAGTACTCAATCGTCCGGGGATGGGTTTTACCGCGCGCCACGTTCAGGCCAAATTGACCGAGCGTCCCGAGATAAACATACACGAAGAGCCCAGGTGCTCGCCCGATGGAAGCCCAAACCATGTAGACGCGGAATGGAATTCTGGTTAGGCCGTAAAGATAGTTTAGCAGGCTCGTCGGGAAAAAGGGATGAAGTTGGCTCAAAAAAATGATCTTCCATCCTTCCCGCTGTACCGCCGGTTCCAGGATTCTGAGCATCGGCTCTCCGGAAAGCCTTCGACGAAACCACCGCCGACCGAGCCATCGGCTGAGTGCAAAAGAGATCGCCGCACCAATGCTGTTGCCGGCGAGCACGATGACAAACCCCCACCACAGTCCAAAGAAAAAGCCGCCCCCCACGCTCAAAATCCCGCCGGGCAAAAGGAGAATATTGCAAACGGCAAAAAGCAGCGGAAAAAGGAGCGCGCTCCAAGGCCCTAAATTCAGCACCCGCTTTTGTGTCTCCGCGATAAGATCGACAATCGGAAAGAAACGCGAAAGCAACAATAATAGCCCGATCGCTACTACAAAAGCTGAAAGCTGAAGATAGAGAGCGCGCCGGCCCTTGAACATCCCCAGACTTTGCGCGCTTCAGAGACTTCGCGCAAATTTCGCCAGCTCCGTCGTCGCCTCGTAGTGGAGAAATGGCCTAATCAAGTAGAACGCCGGGAAAATGTCCGAGCGGTAATCTTCTCGGCGAGTGGCTTCCCTGCGGTCGCTCAACTTGCACGCCGCTTGCGAACCTCGTGGCTCGACTGAACCGCAGGGGCCTGTGCGCTCCGCCGACGTGGAATGCCGAGACTGTCAAAAATCACCCGCGTAGCGTCGGAGCGATTGAGCGTGTAAAAGTGAATGCCGGTCACCTTGTTATCCAAAAGATCGTGACATTGCTCCAAGGCGAAGTGAACGCCGACTCGCCTGACCATTTCGGGATCGTTTTCGCATCGTTGAAGAGCACGCAGAAGCTTGGCTGGGAAGCGTGCGCCCCCGGCCAGCTCCGCGATGCGTTTGAATCCGCTCATGGAGGTAACAGGCATGATGCCCGCGATAATGGGGATATGAATGTCGGCGAGCGCACAACGTTCGCGGAAATCGAGAAAGTCGCGATTATCGAAAAATAGTTGCGTGACGATGTAGTCGGCTCCGGCGTCAACTTTCGCTTTGAGATGATCCATTTCAATCAACCGATTCGGCGTCGCGGGATGTCCTTCGGGGAAACCGGCCACGCCGATCCCGAAACCGCGGCGATCTGGATGCGCGCCGGATTCGTTAAATCGGCGAATGAACTTAACCAGATCGATCGCATGTTGAAACGAATCGCGCGATTTATCGTAGGGAATATCGCGCGGCCGATCGCCCCCCAGCGCGAGGATATTTCCGATCGCCGACCTGGCATATCGAAGTAGAATCGCTTCGATCTCATCTTGGTTGTGGCAGATGCACGTCAGGTGAGGGATCGGGTCCAGTTTTGTTGTATGTTGAATGCGCTCGACAAGGTCGTGGGTTAGATCTCGCGTTGAACCACCGGCACCGTAGGTGACGCTGACAAAGTTGGGCATGTACGATTCAAGATCGCGAATCGTTTGGTAGAGAATCTCGGCAGTCGCCGGCGTTTTCGGAGGAAAGAACTCGAACGAAAACGTGGGAGAATCCCCCCGCATGATGTCCGTGATATGCATGATTCAAGCTTATCTTCGTTCGTGCCGCGACTTTCGGTCAAACTGACCGAGCAGATTTTCGACCATGAAAGCTCGATTCTAAACTCGAAAAGCCTGTGCCAGCATGGCGTTCAACTTTTTCGACCGGCAAACCGCAATCGAACAGCACCGTCCCCATCGCCCCGTCACCGCAGACGACGCGATTTTCTAGTTCATTAAGCAACTCCACAGGAGATGCGATTAATGTCGTGCAGCGGGTGCGTCAAACTAGGGCAGAATTGCAAACACCCGCGCAGGGAATCCTGAGCCGCCTTTTGGTTTTGGAAAACTGACCACGGCGATGGCCGGGATTCGGGGACTTGATCGAGATTAGTGAGCAACTCGATCTGATAATAGTTCGTGCTCAGGAGGTAAGTTTCGCACGAGTAATCGTTCTTTGTTGTGGCGATTCCAGGATCGGTATCCGTAGTTTCGTGACCCGACGCTGCGATCTTGCGTTCCTCATAGAGATATTTCAGCGCGGGCAGACTCCATCCGGGATAATGCGCAACACCGCTCGCGTCTTTGTTTTCCATTTTCACCGCGTCAGGCCAACGCTTTGACCAATCGGTGCGCATGGCGACAAAAGCGCCCGCCGGAATTTCCCCATGCTCCCTTTCCCACTTTTTCAGGCGTGCGATCGACAACGTGTAATCTGGATTTTTCGCGACATCATCGTGTACATCGACAACAACAAGGCGGAGAACCATTTCCTTAAGACCGCTTTGATCCACCGTGCGTAGTCCTTTGATGAAATGAGCGGGGGGGTCGACATGCGTTCCCCACTGGCCAACGTGCGTGAAGACCTCGGAAAAAAAGCCACTGCCCATCGTGTCCGGACGCTTATCATACCAGTAAATCGTCTTCCGCCCTTCGTCGGGAAAACCGGGCCAGTGCGGGATTCCGGGCTCGAATTCATGAGTAAGATCGACATAGGTTTTCGCAGCAAGAGTTTCCTGAATTTTCCAGAGCGAAGTTTTCTCTCCGGCGTTCGCGACAGAAAACAAGGTTGCGAAAACCAGAGCAGTTGTCGTCGTGACGCTGCGATTTCGAAAAGGCATTTTTCCTTTGTTAAATGATGGCGCAGCAAGAAGCCAACAAGTTCGAATAAGTTTGTACAAGTCTCGTCTTCTTTAGGACCCAGGGGTTTATCGGAGCGGGGTGCAGATGTTATCAACAACTCGCCGTTGGTGCGAATCGCGAGGGAGCACAGATGTGTGCAACCGGGTTATTCGCGCGAAGAAGAATAAGAAAGATAGTAAATTAATTTCCCAATCATCATTCTTTGCTGTGGAAAAGTTTTCACGCGGGAAAGCAAAACGAGAACCGAATGTGTTATTGAAACGCAAATAAAAATGCGGCCGGACGCCATAGCTCCTACTCATGCTCCGATTGAAACGCCGGCAACCACAATCCCCACGAAACACAACAATGATGATTTCTGTCGCGACAGTCTCTTCGAACATGTCGCCTGGGTATATGCATTTTGCCGCGAGCACCTTTTCCGGGATGACACCGAGCGCATAATCACGGCGCTTTGGCCAAGTAGGCAGCCTGCGCCGGGGACGAAATTAATTGAGCTTGGTTGTGGGCCAGGCTTTTACTCGTGCCGATTGGCGGAACGGTTCCGAGATATTTCCGTAACCGGAGCCGATCGCTCCGAGAGCCAATTGCAATGGGCCCGGGAACGCGCCGACGCCTTGGGTCTGACTAATTGTTCATTTAAACGCATCAATGCGCTGGAGCTTTCCTGTGCCGATGCAGAGTTTGACATCTTGATAGCTTCGCGGCTGTTCACCGTTTTGCCTGAGCCAAATCGGGCCATCGCAGAAATGTATCGTGTGCTGAAACCGGGCGGTCGCTGTTTTATTGCGGAGCCGCGCCATGTGTTTTGGGCTTCGATTCCGTTATCTGCCATGTGGCTGCTCGCGGGATTGATACGGTTCAGAAATGGGTATCGCGAGCCGCATAAGGCGACCGTGTTCTCCGCACGCGCATTTGAGAACCTCTTCCCGACGCAACCATGTAAGCGAATCAAGATCTGGCAGGATGGACGCTATCAATACGCTCTTTGCGAAAAGGGATAGCGACTAAAATAGTCCGATTGCATGAACGCCATTCATCGCGTTCTTGATCCAAGCACATCGACCGAAAGCGCACGCGGTTTCTGTGCGCTAGGAGTGATGACCAAAGCGCCGCGGGCCGGAGAAGTGAAAACGCGCCTTATCCCGCCACTCACTGCGGAGGAGGCCGCGGCACTCAATATCTCTTTTCTGCGTGACACGGCCAGTGCGATTTCTACCGCGATTCGGAAGGGAAAGGCGGCCGGGAAGAATGCATGTGGCGTTGCAGTTTACACGCCAAGGGGCGCGGAAGAAGCTTACGCGGACATTCTGCGGCCGCACTTCGTCTTGATTCCGCAACGTGGTGAAAGTTTTGGCGAGCGCCTTTTGTTCGCAGCCGAAGATTTATTTAAGTGTGGTTTTAACTCGGTTTGTTTGATCGATTCAGATAGTCCGACAGTTCGGCCGGAGATCTTTGTGCAAGCGGTCCAGTTTTTGTATTCGCCAGGTGATCGAGTCGTACTCGGCCCTTCCGACGACGGCGGCTACTATCTGATCGGCCTCAAAAAACCGCATCGCGAGATCTTCGAACGAATCGACTGGAGTACAGAACGCGTGTTCGATCAAACCCGAGAGCGCGCAAGAGGAACCAGTCTTGAAGTGGGGTTGTTGCCCAAGTGCTATGATGTTGACGATCCCGCGGCATTGCGACGCTTGTGCAACGAATTGCTCGGCAGAAATTCACGCGATGAGATCGCGCCGGAGACGTGTAAGTTCTTGAATGAGATCATCGCGCGCGAAGGCCGCGATAGAATCTGGCCCGCGTAGCGGCGGCTGCTCGCCTACCAATCCTTTCGGAGTTCTTAGTCACAGGTGAACCAGATTTGCTCGCCGCAGCGAGCGCCTCTACAACAGAGGCATGACAAAATGCGCGCTCGTCACAGGGGGTGCCGGCCTGATAGGTTCGCACATCGCGGATTTGCTCGTGCGCGAAGGGTGGAAGGTCCGAGTCCTCGATAATCTGGAGCCGCAAACGCACCGGCGCGGAAAGCCGGCGTGGATATGGGACAACGTGGAATTCATTGAAGGCGACCTGCGCGATTGTGAGACAATTACCGTCGCGCTCGATAAGATCGACATCGTCTTTCATCAAGCTGCTTATGGCGGGTACATGCCCGAGATCGCAAAATACGTGCACGTGAATTCTTTTGGCACCGCGCAGATGCTGGAAATAATCCGAGAACAAAGAGTGCCAATCCGGAAAATAATTGTCGCATCATCGCAGGCTGTTTACAGCGAAGGCGCAGGAATTTGTCCGGAACACGGGTTGGTTTTTCCAAATGTGCGGCCGATTGAGCAACTGCGGACCGGCGATTGGTCTGTGCATTGTCCGATTTGCAACGACGTCACGAAAAGTGCGCCGACCCCTGAGAACGCTCCCGTGGGTGGGGAAACCGTTTACGGTCTGACAAAAGTCGATCAGGAGAGACTGGTGCTTCTTTGGGGAAAACAGGTCGGCGTTCCCACGACCGCGCTTCGCTATTCCTGTACGTACGGACCAAGGCAATCGATCTTCAATCCTTACACCGGCGTGATCGCAATCTTTTGCACGCGCTTGCTGAACAATCTGCCGCCGGTCCTTTATGAAGACGGCGAGCAAACGCGCGACTTTTCCTTCGTGGAAGACATCGCACGCGCGAATTTGCTCGCGGCCGAGACGGACAAGCTCGATGGATTAGCGGTGAATGTTGGCAGCGGGCACGGCGTGGCGATCCGCGAAATCGCCGAACACGTTTCGGAAGCACTCGGCATTCACATTGCGCCGGAGGCCAAGGGCGAATTTCGCCCAGGCGAGATGCGTCATCTCACGAGCGACACCACGCGCATCCGGGCAGCCGGTTATGAGCCGCAGGTCGATCTTGCGACCGGGATCGGATGCTACCTTGATTGGATTCGCGCGCAGGCCGATGTGCGCGATTACTTCAGCGAAGCCGAAGAGGTCCTGCGCAACAAAGGCATTGTGCACAAAGTGCGCGAAGCACGACCATGAAATTTTCCGGTGCGGTCGATTTCAACGCGCCAGCGTTGGATTACGCGCGCAGAGATTTTCCGTTGCTCGAAGCGGATGCAATCGTCGAGAAAGCGCTCGAAGCCATCCGGCGGGAGGGTGTCGGCGAGCGGGTCATTTATTTTTACGCGATTGACGAGAGGAAACGACTGGTTGGCGTTGTTCCCACGCGCCGTTTGCTCACGGCTGCGCCGGCTACTCGGTTGCGTGAAATTATGGTCCCGCGCGTGATCGCGTTGCCCGCAGAGGCGACCGTGTTAGAAGCGTGTGAGTTTTTCGTGCTCTACAAGTTCCTGGCGTTTCCGGTGGTGGATGCGGAGCGTCGCGTGATTGGAATTGTGGACACGGATGTTTTCATGGAAAGCGTTCTCGAGACCGAAGAGCCCGAACGCGACGGTGTGCGAGAGGATTTTTTTGAGGCGCTCGGCTTTCATCTTGCGCAAGTCCGCGATGCCTCTCCGTGGCGCGTTTTTCGTTATCGTTTTCCGTGGTTGCTCGTGACTGTCGCCGGCGGGACGATCTGCGCGATCCTCGCCGGCTTTTTTGAAACAACGCTGGCCCACAGCCTCGTCATCGCATTCTTTCTCACAATGGTGCTCGGGTTAAACGAAAGCGTGAGCACGCAATCAATGAGCGTGACGATTCAGGCACTGCGCTCGGCGCGCTTGAACTGGCATTGGTTCGCGGCCGCTTTCCGACGTGAACTCGCGACGGCACTTTTTCTCGGCCTGGCTTGCGGCGGGTTCGTTGCCGTCATCGTCTGGCTTTGGCGCAGCGATGCACGCGCCGCGGGTGTCATTGGCGGCAGCATTGCGCTGTCGCTTGTGACCGCGTGTTTGTTCGGGCTAGGCGTGCCATCGCTCCTGCACCACCTAAAACTGGACCCCAAGATTGCCGCGGGACCGGTTACGCTCGCGCTGGCCGATTTCTTTGCGCTTGTGTTTTACTTGACGAGCGCCTGGATCGTTTTGTGATGACCGCTGCCAATGCTGGATCAGGGGTGGTCAGCGTCATTATTCCAGCCCTCAACGAAGAGGAACCGATCACAGATGTAGTCCGAGCGGTCGCTGCCACAAACATTCCGCGCGACATCATCGTTGTCGATAATGGCAGCACTGATCAAACCGCCAAACGCGCGCGCGCCGCGGGCGCGCGCGTGATCGCCGAGCCACAGCGCGGGTATGGACGCGCCTGCGCTGCCGGTATTCGCGCTCTTTGCCCGGAATGCGATATCGTCGTTTTTCTCGACGGGGACGGCAGCGATTGCCCTGAGTTCATAAATCAACTCGTCGATCCAATCGTTTCTGGAAAATACGATTTCGTGATCGGTTCTCGCGCGCGCGGCCAGCGCGAGCCGGGTAGCATGAATTTCCAGCAGGTTGTTTCTGGACGAATGGCCGGCTTGATTTTGCGAGTGCTTTACGGTGTTCGTTACACCGACATGTGCCCATTTCGCGCCATCCGGCGCGATGCGCTGGGCCGACTTGGCATGCGCGAGCCAACCTACGGATGGAATATCGAGATGCAGATGCGTGCCGCCCGAGCGGGTCTGTGCATTCTCGAAGTTCCCGTGAATCATCGTTGCCGGACCGGCGGACAATCGAAAGTTTCCGGAACGCTGCGCGGCACATTTGTCGCAGGTGCCCGAATCATTGCGACATTGCTGCGGATCGCACTCGAAAGAAAGGCGTTTGACACAAACGCCTCTACAACAATTTGATTTCATCATGTCTCCCGAATTGTAAGATTTCGAGACCCGATGACCAAAACGAAAGCGCTTCTTGCTGGGTTGCTCGCTGGCCTAGTTGCCGGCATTGCGATGACGACGGCGATGTTGCTTTTGGCGTGGCTTTTTGGAGTGGCGACACCGCTCACAATTATAGGCGACCGCCTCTCGGTGTTTATCCCCCCAGGGCCATTTCTTTCCATCATGGGAAAGGTCGGTGGCTATAATCATCTCAAGCAACTTGGCGTTGGATCGACAATCGCGGGCCAGCTTCTCGCCGGCGCGATTGCCGGAGCGATTTTCGGCATGGTCATGCGGCGCCATCTCGGCCTGCGTGTGGCACTCGCGACGATCGGCATTTTTGTCCTGTTGCCAATCCTTGTGGCTGCGATCGCACTCTGGCCGGTGCTCGGAACGAGTTATCGCGGATTGCCCATCGATGCCGCCCGATTAGTGACGCTCGTTGGTTTGGCGCTTTGCTTTTTTATTTTCGAGCGAACCCTCGTTACCGGATTTCAATTTATCACTCGGCCAAGAATCGAAAGCGCAGAGCGAGAATTCAGTCCCGCGATCGGGCGACGTGCACTGGTTCTCGGCGGACTTAGTTTGATCATCGCGGGAGGTGGCGCAGCGGTGCTCCGCAAACTTTATCGCGCAGCGACCTTTAGTTACGACGGCACACAATACAAAGGTCGCATCGTCCAACCAATCACGCCGAACGATTTATTTTATTGCGTGACCAAAAACGTGGTCGATCCGCGAGTAAATGTCGATCTTTGGCACCTCGAAGTTACTGGCCTGGTACAAAATCGGGCCGCGTGGCGATTTCAAGATCTGTTGGGATTTCCGGCCGTCGGGCAGGAGACCACATTGATGTGTATCAGCAACGGGTTGGATGCGGGCCTGATCAGCAACGCTGTCTGGAAAGGTCTTCCGTTGCGGGATCTTCTTGACCAAGCTGTCCCGTTTTCGAATGCCGCGCGCGTGCGTCTCCACGGCGTAGATAATTACACCGACACCATCCTGCTGGAGAAAGCGATGGAGCCCACCACGCTGCTCGCCTACGAAATGAACGGCGTCCCGTTGCCGCATCGGCATGGTTATCCGCTGCGCGTCATTGTGCCCGGCTACTTCGGTGAGAAACACGTGAAATGGCTCACCCGGATCGAAGTGACTGATGCGAACGCGAAAGGATTTTACGAAACGCAAGGCTGGGGTCCGGACTTCATCGCGCCGACACGGTCGCGCATTGATGTACCCGACCACGAATCACGATTCTCGATTCGCGAATTACGGCCATCTGTTGAACTAAAAGGCATGGCCTACGGGGCTGACCGCGGCATCTCGCGCGTGGAAGTGAGTTTGGATGATGGCAAGACTTGGCGCGATGCCGAAATTTATTACACCGGTGGAGATCTTGCATGGTCGCTGTGGAGAACAGACTGGATGCCGGAGCAACCGGGCGATTACAGACTCGCCGTGCGTGCGACTGACGGTGAAGGCGATGTGCAGGAATGGGAACCAGATCGCAGCCCATTTTCCGGCCCTTTTCATAAAATTGTCGTGCATGTCAGTGCGTAATGCGACGGACTCTGACGAAGAACGCGACTTGCTTGAGCGCGAGCCGCGCCACCTTTGCAACATTCGGGCGTGGGTTAGTGAAGAAGCAGGGTCGCCCTACTTCTGGCAGCGCGGACACCACGCGGTCGTGCGACCGCCGATTATTGCGTGGCGCAAAGGCGTGCGGTGACGCGGGCAAACGCCATCTCGTTTCCACTTTTGATGAATCAACCAATTTTTTGGCGGATCAGAAAAATCTTTTCCGAGAGTGTCCAACGATTTCGTAACAACGAATTTTGCTGCGCGGAAAATCGCCGCCCGTTCCCGCTCGCTTAATTTTTCTGTCCGTTTCGATGGCGAAATCCTTGCGCGCCACAAAATTTCGTCCGCCATCCAGTTGCCGATTCCGGAAAAACCGCTCTGCAAGAGTAAGACGGCTTTGATAGGCGCCTTACGATGTCGATCCAGAAACTGGTCGAGGAATTTCCGATTGAACTCGGGTGAAACAATTTCAGGAATAGCCGTGTTCCACCAATCCGGTTCTTTTCGGCCGTGATGGAATCGAATGCGACCGAATTGTCGTGAATCAGTGAAGACAAGCGCGCGTTCGGTTTTTCTCGAAGTTCTCGCGTGTTCGTTCCGCGAAAAACTCTTTTCCGCGCATGCAGCCGAACATCGACAATCTTTTTGCCGAGGCCTGCGTTCCATTGTTTCCGATACCATTCGACCTCGGCCAGCTCCGGCATGGTGGAACATAGGCGTTCACAGTTGTGCGGCCAGCGGTCACCGTGACTTCTGGATTTACACCGACTGGCGGGTGCGATTAAGCAGACTGGAAGCCTGCTCGCCGCACGGACGGGAAGTCTATGTTCCAGTTGTGGCGTGTGCTAAGTTTCTTCATGGAGAAAGTGATCATTGTCGGGAGCGGCTGCGCTGGATTGACGGCAGCGATTTACGCCGCTCGAGCCAACCTAAATCCGCTCGTGCTGGAAGGCCGGCAACCGGGCGGGCAGCTGTCCACGACGACTTTAGTGGAAAACTACCCGGGATTTCCTGACGGAATTGACGGGCCCGAGCTCATCCTCAACATGCACAACCAAGCGGAAAAATTTGGGACGCGTTTCTCTTATGCTGAAGCGACCGATTTCGATGCGAGCAACAAACATATCCGGATCAAGGCCGATGACGACTGGCTGGAGACAGAGGCGCTCATCATCGCGAGCGGGGCTTCGGCGCGCTATCTTGGGCTCGAAAATGAAGAGAAACTGATCGGCCACGGGCTGACTTCATGTGCGACATGCGACGGCGCATTTTACAAAAATGTGCCGGTCTGCGTAGTTGGTGGCGGCGATTCTGCGGCTGAGGAATCGCTTTTTCTCACCCGCTTCGCCTCCAAAGTATATTTGATCCATCGGCGGGACAAAATGCGCGCTTCGAAGATCATGGCCGATCGCGTGCTGGCGAACAAAAAGATCGAGCCGATCTGGGACACTGTCGTAACGAAATATATCCCAGATGAAAAAGGTGAGATGCGCGCCGTGCTCTTGCGAAACGTGAAAACCAAGGAGGAGCGCGAGTTGCCGGTGGCCTGCGTATTTGTCGCGATTGGCCAGGATCCAAACACGAAAGCCTACGCTGGCAAACTCGAGACGGACCCGGATGGTTATCTGATCGTGAAAAGCCTGGTGGAGAGCAAGCACCCCGGCGTTTTTATCGCCGGCGACGTGGCAGACCGCGTCTACAAGCAAGCGGTTACCGCGGCCGGCACAGGCTGCGCAGCGGCCATGGATGCGGAGCGTTACTTAAGTGACCTGGAGAAATAATCCGACGACACTTTGCTCCGCTCGAAATTGACAAAAATCCATTGAAGCTTTGCGATCTGACGCAGTTTTACTCCCCACGAAGTGGTGGCGTAAAACGTTATGTGCACGAGAAGATCGCGTACATCGACAAGTATTCGCTGGCAACCGAGCACGTCCTCATCGTTCCTGGGCCGAAAACCGCAGTCAAATCGAGTGGACGGTCCCGCATTTATTCGATCCACTCGCCGTTGCTCTCGCGCACCTCGCGCTATCGCGCCCTCCTGAACCTGCGTGCGGTCGAAGAAATTCTAGAGCGCGAGCGGCCTGACATCATCGAATCGAGCGACCCGTATCAAGTTGGGTGGAAAGCGATCGCGATCGGCCGCTCCCTGAAAATTCCGGTCGTTGGTTTTTATCATTCGCATTTCCCGGAAGCGTACTTGCGTGGCAGCATCAGCTTTCTTGGCAAACGCGGCGCACATCGGGCCATGAAGTTGACGCGCGATTATGTGCGTAAGCTCTACAATCAATTTCAGGCTACGCTTGTCCCTTCCGAACTCTTGGCGGAGCTCCTCTCGGAATGGGGGGTACGCAATGTCCGTGTGGTGCCGCTTGGCGTGAACGTCGAGATCTTTCATCCGAGCGCGAAGGGCACGGCGGGCACTCGTATTTCATTAGGCATTGCCAGCGACCAACGGTTTCTTTTGTACGTTGGCCGGTTGGCGAAGGAGAAGAACACGAAAATGTTGTTCGACGCTTTTGAACTTTTGCAGCGCCGCCAGCCAGGTGAATATCACTTGGTCGTGATCGGCGACGGGCCGCAACGCAACCAACTCCGGCAATTACAAAACCGTACTGACGGCGCGGTCTCGTGGATCCGGTATTGCGCTGACTCGGCCGATCTCGCGCGCTTTTATCGCGCGGCCGATCTTTTCGTTCATCCGGGCATTCAGGAAACATTTGGGCTTGTTGCCTTGGAAAGTCAGGCCTGCGGCACGCCAGTGGTGGGAATTCGGGGCAGTTACATGGATCGCATCATTTTTCATGAGCAGGAATGGTGGGCGCGGAAAAACACCGCGGAAGCCCTCACCGATGCAATTCAAGCATTGAGCCTGAAGAAACTGCAGATGCTTGGCAGCGGCGCAGCTGGGCGTGCCGGGGCGGACTATGCCTGGCCGCGCGTATTTGAGCAGCTTTTTTGTATTTACCGCGAGGTTTGTTCCAACTACACAGGAGATCGAAAAAGATGAAGAACGAGAAATCATTTATGATCCGGAGCTATCGCGCTTCCGATCGCACCGCAGTGCGGCGTTTATGTTGCCAGACCGGATTTCTGGGCGACCCGATCGACCCAGTCTACGAAGATCGACAATTGTTCGCCGATTTTCTCACGACTTACTACACTGATCACGAACCCGAATCGTGCTTTCTCCTGGAAGTGGACGGCGAAATCCGAGGTTATCTGCTCGGCTCGCGCAAGCCATTGCGGAATCAACTCTACGCGTTTTATCAAAACGTTTGGCTCTTTTTTCGGGCGCTCACCCGCTACCTTCGCTACAATAAGCGGTCGCGTCGCTTTATTCGCTGGACGCTTGTGCACGGCTGGCGGGAAGTGCCGGCGCGTCCACGCCGTGTTCCGCATTTTCACATCAACCTGTTGCCGGACGCCCGAAGAGTTTCGACCACACGCGCGCTCATGAGCGCGTACCTGAGTTATCTCTATCGCTGCGGTGAAAAACGCGTCTACGGGCAAATCGTTACGTTTGAAAGCCGACGCGGCGAGAAGATGTTCGAGCGTTACGGATTCAAGGTATTAAATCGAGCCGAGATCACGAAGTACAAAGCATTTTACCCCGAATCGGTTTACCTCAGCACTGTTATCAAGAATTTGGAAACAGCCGAACCGCTCTCGGCGTATTCGCGAACGCGTACCTAGGGAACCGCGTTCAGAACGGTCCCGCAGCCGGTATTATTTTGCCACTAGCTGCCATACACCGGTCCAATTCTCACCAGGAGGATTCCGACGGAGCGTTTGGATGCGCTGAAGAAAGACGCGGGACGGCCCGTCACCGGGCCGGAGTTGGAGACATTCGCCGAAGATAGCTTCGGCCAAGTCCCATTCTTGTGCCAGATAAGCTCGGCGCGCTCGTGCATAAAGTTCTCTCAGGCGTAACTGTTGCTCTGTAACCTGCCCGGACACTCCTAACAACTCAAACACGTGCGTGGTCTCGGTCTTACCCTTGGCGAAGATAACATCGATCTCTCGGGTTTCGAACGCCGATCCGATGGCCTGCGCCGTGGTTTCGGCGATAAGAATCTGAGTGCCATAGACACGGTTGGCGCCTTCGAGCCGAGCCGCCAAATTCACAGTATCGCCGATGACGGTATAGCTGCGCGTGTTCTCTGAACCGATGTTGCCGACCACAGCTTCGCCCGTGCAAATGCCAATGCCTAGATGGACAGCGGGCGCGTCACGGCGAAGCCCGGTGATCTCGGGCAGGTCACGGCGGAGCGTATCGAGCGCGACCAATTGCGCTTGCGCGGCCCGGCACGCCAGTATTGCGTGTTCTCCTGGCTCGACGAACGGTGGCACCCAAAATGCCATGACCGAGTCGCCCACGAATTTGTCGACTACGCCGTGGTGTTCCTGTACCGCTAAAGCTTGCAGGCCGAAGTGGCGATTGAGGAGTGTCACCATGACCGAAGGCGTCAATCGTTCCGATACGCTCGTGAAGCCCAACAGATCCGCAAAAAGCACAGTCATCTCGCGCCGTCTGCCAGCCACAACCTCTGCGTCCGGTTGTCCCAGAACGTGCTCCAGTATGCGCGGGTCGATGTACTTTCCGAAGGTCTGCTTCATCTGCTCCTTGGAGCGCAGCTCTTTAACGAAAAAATTGAACGCATCGGTTAGTGTCCCCACCTCATCGGCAGAACTCACCGGTAGTTGCACCTCGAGATTGCCTTGCTGCACATCGCGCATAGCGCTGGCCAAGGACCGGACTGGCCGCGTGAGACGGCTCGTGATGAGCGCTGCAACAGACAGACCTAACGCCACGGTGGAGCCGGTCGCGGCGATCGCCAGCCAGAACACCGCCCGCTGACGCTCCCCGGCGGCCTGTGCCGCGACGGTGATCAAGCCGTCCATTTTTGAATTCATCAATGCTCGCTGGTTTTGCACTGTGCGCTGGAGATCGTTGAGGAGATTGACGTGCTGATTGGCCTCCCCGTGCTGGCCGGCTAGTTGGAGGTCGACAACCTCACGCTGACGAGTGTTTATGACCTGATAAGCGGGCTCGATTTGATCCAGCAGGGTCTTGATCTCGGCGATCGTTTCGTGCCCCGCAACAGTCGTCGGATAGGCATCCATCAGCCGTCGGGCGTTGGCAAATTCCTGCCCGAGCTTGTCGGTGAAAAGGTTGTAGTTAGTCGATGCCTCGGCCACGATTTCCCGGTTCGGCTCAGCGGCGTTCAACGCTCCGAACCAGCGTTCAAACGCCAGCCGGCGTCGAAGTCCGGCCTCATCTATCTGCCCTAACGACTTTGTGAGCGGCACATCGAGATCTGCCACGGTCTTCAGATCGCGCTTTGTGCGAGCTACCTCCAACATGAGAAAGCTGGCAAGCGCGATCGTGAGAAACAACAGGAAGATGGCGAGCCCGAAAATCTTTGCCGCAATGGTCTGCCGGAAAGGCATAAAAAACCACGGATGTTAGCGTCAGCTATCGAGGATGCAACGCCGTCTTGCCACGCGTCAAAGGAAAAAGCGCTGCGAAACTTGGGACGTAGGTTCCTATGGAACGCAACGGCAATTATATACTTGACGCATTATGAGACCGCTGGTAAATTGCTGGCATGGACACAGAAAATATTCCCGAAACCTTGACCGGGGCGATTCGATATTTCGGCAACGCGGACAGATGCCACGAGTTTCTTAGCGAGATGCGATGGCCTCGCGGCATTCATTGCCCTCGCTGTAATTCTAAGAACGTTGGCGACCTTGTGAAGCCTCGCAGGATTTGGAATTGCAAAACGTGCAAGAAACAGTTCAGCGTCAAAGTCGGAACGATCTTTGAGGACAGTCCTCTTGGATTGGAAAAATGGTTGCCTGCAACGTGGTTGATCGTCAACGCTAAGAACGGAATCAGTTCGTGCGAACTTGCTCGCTCGCTTGGCGTCACGCAGAAAACTGCGTGGTTCATGCTTCACCGTATCCGCTTGGCAATGCAGGACGGCTCGATTGAAAAGTTTTCCGGTCGCGTTGAGGCTGACGAAACCTATATCGGAGCTAAAGCTCGCAACATGCACAGGGACAAGCGCCTCCAAAAAGGGACTGGCACGCTCAGCAAGACAGCGGTGCTTGGACTATTGGAGCGCGAGACGACCGAAAAGCCTGCTCGGGTTCGGTGTAAAGTCATGCCCGGAATTAAAGTGCGTGATCTTGACCCCGAAGTGCGAGCCAATATCGAGAAGGGTTCGGAAGTGATTAC
>WNGK01003968.1_pt1 | contig 17603 bp, 18 predicted proteins | sample 5400601 | NCBI WGS metagenome assembly WNGK01 (sample SAMN13153376, study PRJNA577476) | soil metagenome | isolation source: 60 cm soil or saprolite under Garry oak tree replicate 1 | place: USA:California | collected 2016-06-15
TGTCTATCTTGGAGGATTCTAGAACATTCCTTGGCGCGTCTTTCAAGTGGCTGTAGTCGAACTCGCCATTCTGGAACAGAAGAATTGATTCCTGGATATTATCGGGGTAGAAATACATGGGGTATGGGTGTTGCAGAACGACGCCGCTCCGTCTGCTGATTCTCGTGTAACCTGCAGGCTTAACCCAGGTTATCTTGTCTCGATAGAGAAGACCCGCGTCCAGGAAGATTCTGGTCGTGTCCGCGACCAGAGGATATCTCCTCCCGCGGCTGCCATTCCGTTCTTTCACCAGCATGTCATCTGTGACAATCGCACAGATTCGGCCCTTTCCTAACACTCTCCTGCTTTGAGAGGCAAAGGACCTGATCAAGTCCAGATAATTTTCATAGCTCGGGAAAAGATCCGGATAATCGAACGGGGCGTTGAAGTAAGGTGGAGAGGTAACGATCAGAGAGACCTCGCCGTCAGCGACCTCCCCTGAAGTTATCTTTCCGAGATCGCCGAAGAAAACCCGGATACTAGAAGGACCTTTGGAACTCTCGCTCTTCGGTCTCATGGCCCAGCGACCCTATTTCGAACTAGTGCATGACTCCGAGGCGGTGAGTATATACGATGACTCACGCTAAAGAGAACTATGCTTGACCCGAACCAGGTTCCTGTTGCACAGTCGGCTTTGCTCGTGATCGATGCGCAAGACTCGTTCAAAGTCGGCCCGCGATGGGCAAGGCGCAACAACCCAGCTTTTGAAAATAATGTTAGCGCTCTCCTCGAAGCTTATCGTGCTGCCCATTTGCCAGTCGTGTTCTTCTTGCATACTGACAGCGACGAGGCGTTCGCCAAAGACAGCCCCTCGTTCAAGCTCATGGACTTTCTCAAGCCAAGGCCTGACGAGCCGGTGATGATCAAGAACACCCGGAACTGCTTCACCAGCACGACATTGCAACCTTACCTGATCGAAAAAGGCGTGAGACGCGTCAGCATCACAGGCATCCAAATGGAACAGTGCTGCGAGACGACCGCGAGAATCGCAGCTGACCTCGGCTACGCAGTAGACTTTGTCACTGAAGCGACTATGACTTTTCCGATTCCGAACTGGGACAAGCCGGGCGAAGAACTCGGAGTCGACGCTATACGCGAACGCACAGAATATGCCCTGCGACGCCGATTCGCACGCATTACCACAGTCAACCAACTAGCAAAAGAACTGAAAGGAATACCATCCAAGTAGTCTAGTTCGAATCAGGCTCCAACTCAGCTTGAGCTTGCCGTTGCTTGTAGCCCTTCCCATGGGAAGGATTTGTGCTTCTTGTAATACTCGACGAGGCCTCCTTCCCGCATGAGTCCTCGAAGGAACTCTGGAACCTTCAACGCATGATACACCTTTCCATCTTTGGTTGTGACTGACCAGTCTTGTAGGTTGGCGGTTATTTCGTCGAACTGTTTGACCTGTTTTGTTATTCCGGGAACTTCTAGGGCGGGCAGACCGATGGCGAAGCTGTTGCGGTAGAAGATTCTTGCGAAGCTCTCTGCGACAACGGCTGCGATTCCTGAGTATTTGATGGCAACCGGTGCTTGTTCGCGACTAGACCCTCCTCCGAAGTTTCGGCCCGCAACGAAGAGGTCGCCGGGCTTGACTTTCTTGTAGAACTCGGGGTCGAACCCATACATAGCATATTTTGCCATCTCGACAGGGTCGTTGGTGCGAGCTTTGAATCGGAATGGTATGATGATATCCGTGTTCACATCGTCAGGCCAGACCCAAGTTCTACCCCTGATGATCGTGGATGGAAGTGGGAGGCTCATAGGTATCTCCTAGGATCGGCAATATGCCCCTCTAGAGCCGAAGCGGCCGCTGTGGCTGGAGACGAGAGATAGATCTTGGAGGATGTGGCACCCATTCGTCCCGTATAGTTCCGTGGAGAAGTAGACAGACCGCTCTTTCGAACACGTTTCTAGAGGCGGGTGTGATTATGCAACGGGTCCCGGCCATTATTTTGTGTCCTTTGAGGATCTTTCCGACGACTTGCAGGTCTTCGTATCGTCCGTTTGTCGAGGAGCCGATGAAAACCTCGTCGAGATGCGCATCGCCAACTTCACTGGCAGTGCGAACTTTACTCTCGTTACCTGGACCCCAGACCTGAGGCTCAAGAGTTCCTAGATCAATGTCGTATTCTTCCTTGTAGTGGGCTTTTGGTCCCGCGTGAACCTCGAACATCCCCTTCCGGTTTACAGTTTTGAAGTAGTCCTGGGTTGCAGGGTCGACTTCGAATATGGAGAGTTTGCAGCCGCACTCCATCGAGTTGTTGCTTATGCAAGCACGTGACGCGATGGAGAGATTCTTGACAGCTGGACCCTTCCATTCCAGCGACTTGTAGTTCCCGCCATCCTCGCCTACCATTCCGATGAAGTGGGTTATGATGTCCCGCGCATAGACGCCCTTCTTGAGTTGGCCGGTAATGTTGATCTTGATGGATTCTGGGACCCGGACCCAGAGTTTGCCGCTCGCCCAGACAGCAGCCATCTCCGAACTACCAATACCGGTTGCGAAGGCGCCTATCGCTCCGGCTTGACATGTGTGGGAGTCTGCGCCAAAGAGAACCATACCTGGCACAACATGATTTTCGAGAAGATGCTGGTGGGAAATACTACCCTCAACGAGCCGGACGCCTTGCTGCTTGGCGAATTCTCGAATCAGAATATGGAGGTTAGCCACTTTTTCATCAGGAGCTGGAAAACTATGGTCTATAACGAGATGGATTCGTTTCGGGTCCCAGACCTTCTCGACCCCCATCTCACGGAAAACCTTGATCGCCAAGGGTCCAGTGCTATCCTGAGCCATGGCCATGTCCGCAGGCAAAACAGCAATCTCGCCGGCATGGTGGATCTTCCGGCCTCCGTCAGCTTTGATGCTAATGATCTTCTCGGCAAAAGTAAGCGAGTCATCGTTGAGGATCGCCTGAGACAAGTTGGTCGTGAGGCGGGACGAAAACTGTCGTTATTAAAGATGAATCTTCCCTAGCGATCAGATCTGATCACTAACGGATCTAACCTACCGAAGAAGATGCAATGTCTAAACTAGTGAGTTCGGAAAAAGATACGGGAAAAAAACTGGGGTGCACATTTGCGCCACCTTAGCATCTTATTGCTCCCAGGCTTATGAAGACAAAAATGAGCTAGGGACCCACTTGTTCCTCTTGCGATAACGCTGCCTGTGCCTTGGTTGCAGTTAGGGTCGGCAGTAAATGGCTAGTTTGGTGATAGCAGATCCGCCGGATGAAAGGGTGATGCTGGTTGGGTTGTAGGAGGTTATGTAGCCCCATGGTGCTGCTGTGAATTTGATGGTTCCGGAGAATCCGCCTGTGCTGTTCGCTGTGATCTTAGTGTAGACTGGGAGGCCTGCTATAGGATTAATCCTGGTTGGGTTGGCGGAGATAGTGAAGTCAGCGGTTGCATGTGCAGAGAGGACTTGTAATGCGACGATTGCTAGGCTTAGGAGTATCGCTGTTGTCAGTCTAATTTTTCTCAGAGGATTCAGCTCACACTTTTCTCGCATCATCGCATCTTGCTCTCCAAGCAACACTGAATGGCAACCTAAGACTGGGAGAGCAAGAGATCTCTCCGCGAAAGTATTCACTACGAAGCTCTCTAGGTTAGAATGGAGAGTCTGGGCACCGATCACTGCGGATGAACTGTCCTAAATGTAATGGCCCAACTCAACTTCTTCTCTACACGAAAAGTTCTGTGGAACTCAGGGGATGCCAAAAATGCAGAGAACTCTGGGTCCTCTCGCGTGAGCGAGTTTGCAGCTCTCGTTCTCTTCCTTGATAGACCTCAGAGTCATCGTACGTTTGAATACATTTCCAAATGGGCAGACCAGAATCAGCATGTCCTGAGATCAGAAAGAGGGTAATGCAACCTAGTCAGTGAAAGACCGTAACGTTGTGAGAATGGCTCTGCTAGGGCCTCAATCGCCATGGGTAAGGCTGTGTCCTGCGACGATTCCTTCGTTTGCGCGATCTGGACCTAGCTGATCGGTTTACCTTTGAGTCGAACTTCGCGAAGGCTTCAAGGATGCGTTTCCCTTCCGGATTTCTGCTGGCAGCTTCGTCAGTTAGAACGTGCAGCAACCCGGCTATTGCACCCTTGGGGTCGCCTTTGGTTACCCAAGCCCCAATCAGCATAGCTTCACTGGGCGTATGGAACAATTTGCGGTGTGAGCGGCCAAGCCAATGGAATGGAAGATCGATCATAGCATGAACGGCGTCGTACTCTTTTCCTAGAGCTTTCTTCGTGAGCCACCTGTGAGCTCGTCTGGAGGGTGTATCAGTTCACCGCGCGAATTTTTCATGAGTTCCAAATATAAAGTCGATCTTAGTCGGTTTTCCGATACTGATTGGCAATCCAATTCATCTCAATAGGGCGACTTAGTCGCGCTTAAGTACTGAACTTCGGGCGAGTCGCGCCCGATCGCTTTGCTGTTTCGGATTAGCGCTTTGCTAGAGAGCGGAACATGTCTGAAACTCGTTTCGCTCGTGGATTTGGATCTAGCTTCGACAGCCTTACCATGGTGAAGACTAGATGCCCAGCAGGCTCTCGCAACAAATTCGGTACAAGGTAATCGAACTGTGGATCCGCGGCTACTCGCCAGAGAATATCGCGGCATCGCTCAGCATCGCGACAGGGTCAGTTCGAAATATTGTCGACGAGTTGAGGAATGGCAGCTACACTGAGTACGACAGTTTTCTTTCTGAGCTTGATGATATTCGGACCGTGTCTCGGTGGCTGAGAAGCAAGAAACGAACCGTTCAACAAGCAATCACCGGTCTCATCGTAATCGAGGCTCTCTCCGAGCTGGACATCGACCCTGTGGAGCTAGAAGAGCAGCTCGAGGCCTTTCGGAAAGTGACGCCGCCAGATTTTCCTATGCGAAAATTTGCGAAAGGCGTTCTTCGGATCACTCGGTTGGAATCTGAAACAGGATTGAGCTTCCCGGAACTGGAAGCGAGAGTTCCCGAGCTAACTTCAGAGATCACAACCCGAGAGAAGAAGAGGAAGGAACTGGATGCAAATATCGCAGCCCTCGAGTCGGCTAAGAAGAAGGCTGGCGAAGACTTTGAGCTGAGTCTCACGGAGAATAAGACTCGACTCCGACGAGAAATCGACAACCTGGAATCATCGATTAAGCAGCTACAACAGGCAAGGGAGAAGCAGCTCTCGAGCAATCGCACTACGGACGGAAACATACAGCGCTATCTTGCAATCCAGACTAGACTTGCTTCGAAGGGGATCGAAATCGAGAGGCTCGGGGTCATAGAAAGTGTCATCGACGAATTTGCCAAGTACGGCTATAGAGCAGCAGAGATTATTCTCTATCTTCAACAGATTGGAGATCTGGGGCGAGAAACCAAACTGGTCAAAGGGCAGCTTGCAACCGTCCAGAACGAACTGGGTGTATCGAAAAACGAACTGGCAACCGCTAGGCGCACCTTGATCGAGGCCAGCGCTGACCTTGAGAAACTCCAGTCAGCTAAGAATGAATACCGCGAACTTCTGGCCAAGACTGCGAAAGAAATAAGCGATAAGAACCTCCGAATCGACTTCGCAGATACCCTCCTCGCACTCTTCAGTGACGCGTCTAAGGTGAAAGATCAACAGCTCTTCCAAACCGTGGAAACCATAGGGTTGATTGTGAAGACACGGAGTAAGATGCAGGGGCTTCCTGTCGACTATGGGGTTCTTAGAGAACGGATGATTCTTCTTGTGGAAACGGTTCTGGGCAAGAAGCTTGTAACAAGAGACCTCTTCGAAGAGCACACGCACAAGCAAAACCATCTAGTGAGCGATCTTCAACTCGGTCATCTTGGAAAGCTTGAGGGAGAGAGAAAGAAGCTGAGAGAAGAGAGAATTCAGTTACAAAACGAAAAGAGAACGTTTGAGATAGACAAAGCGACCTTAGCTAACGTCTCGCAAGAGAACCTCGTCGCATTGGCTGCGAGCAAGATAGGCAAAGGAGAGATCAAAGTGCTGTTTTGTGTGAAGTGTGGCTTTACAATGGCATACAGGCTCGGTGTGAGGTCCTACCACAGTTCTGGCCTGTGCCCGTGCTGTTACAATACACTGAAGCGTCGGAATGAGAACGGGATCATATCCGCTATCTAAGCCGCGGGCAAGCCCGTGTTGTCTCGGCAGATTCGACAATTCCAAAAAAAAGTGCTAAACCTGTCAAACCTCCCATCAAAAGTGTCAACAAACCCTCCAACAAACCTGCTACGAAAGCAGTGAGCGCGTCCTGGTCTAGAAACTTGGGCCCACTAGGCCGGATCCGTCTAGATTTCTCAAACCGGGTCTAACTTTTTTGGAGGTTTTGGGAAAGTAGTCTTGTTGACTTGTCACGTAGGAGCGTCATCTTCAGGTTCAACCTCACACTCAATTGCAAAACCGAGGGTTGCAAACCGGGCGGAACTTCATGCCTGAGCCCTGGGCGGTCGGTGTCAGACCACAGTTCTCAATCTTACAAGGAGATCATAATCATCTTTCTGTTCATTCCAAAGCCGATGGTTCTCTCACTTATCGGAAACCTGGACCTTGCTGTTTTGTACGACTTGTTGTAGGAGTCTACCGAGCAGACAAACATGAGAGAGCGAGAAAGGATGTTGGACAAGTTGGTCAAATGCGGGAAGACCCTGCAGGAGCTTTCTGCTACGGACGAAACAATCCGAGGGGAAATCAGGTTACTTGATCATCGCGTACGAGATTCCATTAGGGAAGTGCATCTTCAACTGGAGCTGAGACAACGGCTTAGCTTGAGGAAAGCTAGTATTCTCGCGGACCGGAAGAAGATTGCCACGCAGCTTTCTCAGACACGCGAACAGATATCTCAAACTAAGAAGCGTTTGTGGGAGTAGAGTTCAACGGCCCACCACCCCCGTGTTAGCCTCGACCAAGCGTTGCGCGAGCATGAAAATCAGTCAAGGAAGCTCGGTGCTGGTCTCGTGCTATTGGACCAGAACCGGCGGAGGCTGAGAGAGAAAGGAACGGAATTGCGGAATTGGCGGGCTCGGAAGCGGGCACCGACCTTCCTATTGTCAATCGGTCGCGAGCGGAGAACCTTGCTCTGCGAGCGTCTAAGGCTCCAATCAGAGGTCGGGCTGACTCGAATAGCGCTAGAGAGGACTCGCGCTGACGTTCAGTTTCTCGCGAAAGGCGGAAAAATAATCAGACTCTAACTCCTCCAACCAAAGAAATCGTGACTATTTCCGATTAGGTTTGTCCGGCGGTTCCAGCTCTTCTCGAATTGCCCAAATCGCGGCCTGTTAGAGGGTCGACCATTCGGCAGACACCAAAGGACGTGGAGACATGGGTTGTTCCCGGTTTGATCTCGCTGAAACAGTTTCTGCAATCCCCCAATCGAACCGACTCCTCGGATTCAGCTCTCTCGCGGCAACAGTTCAACCCAAGTCTATTCCTAGAATCGTTCTGTGGAGACTTGCAATCTAGAATGCTTGCAGTTTACTTACACGGGAACAGTTCGCCCTTCTCTCCCTTCCAACTGAAGGAACTCGGCGTGCGGCCCGGGGTCATATCGCACCGGTCATCGATTGTTTGGCAAGTTGAACCCTGCGCTCCAAGTCCTCTCTGATCTTCTCGACGACAAGAGCAAGGTCAACCTTCCTCAGGAGGTCACGCTTCTTCGCCTTGGAGTCAACTTGCTCTGCAGTCATAAGGAGGAGGACTTTTCTCAGATACCGCCAAGTGAGCCCAGTAACTGCCCGGCCCTTGCCTGCTTGTCGTCTGACAACGCGGACCCGTGAACATGAGCGCTTCGATAATCGTAGGCTTCCAAGAGATCACGATAGACACTCGCAGGGTCCTCTTTGAGTAGTCGAAGCAGGTTGGCGCTTCTAATCGCTAGTCTGAAGCGTGCCTCTCCCTGATTTTCCAGGAGAAGAGCTTCCAGGCCCATTACCGTCGAGGTCAGGCGTTCTGGGATCGGAAGGTTGCCCCTTGTAGAGTCAAGGTACCTTCTCATCGAAACATCCAACGGACCGACCAGCTTATCGTCCATCAGACCGCTTGGGAGCTTGTCGATGAAATCTCGAACGAACTTGGCCAGATTTTCCTCGTCTCCTTGTTTGAGTCTAGCTCGGGGTTCTTGGGCAATCGGGACGAGAAGGGTCTGGGACATTCCGATCTGCGAAAAGCTGGAGCTCTGTATTGAAAGACTGCTCCAGCTAGCTCCCGTTTCTCTGTACAGCGACAAGACGCGGCAGATTGCCTCAACTCTCCGCTGCACTGCTCCAATGTCATCCGAGACGATTGTCGCCTGGAGAACGGAGTCTGGAAAGGGTCGATATGGGGGATTTGTTATCAGTCGAGCTTGCAAAGGTACTTCGTAGGCGAGATCAGCCTCATCTAGTCTCCTTAGGATTACGTCTGCCGATAGAAAAATTCTAGACTCAGGGACAATACCCACCAAGTGTGCAGTTACGAACCAGGTGGCGGGCTTGCCTTCAAGATCGTCGAGCAGAGTCTCTATGTTCGGCTTTTCCCCCAGCATCGACATCAAGAGGAATTTCCTCACGGGTTTCTGGAGAGAGTCGACAGGCTTTCCGTAAAGCCCAGAAATTTCCATGAGAGAGTCAGCAAACGGTTTCACATTATCACAGTATTGGTTCAACAGCATCACAGCCAGACCTAGCGACGGCTTCTCTAGGAACTCCTCAGAATATTCGCACTCACAGATGACTCCGTCATCGTCTCTGGAGACCAGCGAAGGAACGAACCTCAGAAACGTGTCGTTTGTCGTAGGTGTTGCGAACGGGCGGGCCGACTTGACTTGGGACAGAACGATTTCTCGGGCCCTAACCCGGCGCTCACTGCTCTCGGTGGTTTGTTGCAGCATCCTTTCACGGCCCTATTACTTCGTCAAAGATATTGACTTGACTTTCTTCAGGAGAAATGCCACACTAGCAGTGTAGAACATGATGAACGCAGAGTTCTCAGGATGTGAAGCCAGGATGTCAAACTGGGTCCTTGTCAGCGTTATCGGGTAGACTTTCTGCCGCTTGTCCGTATCGTCTATCGACTTGACTTCTATCCTGCACTTCACTCCGTTGTGATGCCCCGTGTAGTCTAGTTCAGTGCGTGAGGATCGCGTGTTACGTTTAGAGCGCTCAATTTTGGTGAAACCGAATCGACCGAGGAGGGATTTTTCTTGCTCGATCGAAAGACGTGGCTTTCGCTCATCGCTTTTGAAGGCAGGCGGCATTGAGATGTCTTCAACCTTTGGTGGCAACGAACTTCAGTGAGCAGCTTGGCAGTGGCTGGCTATCTATTTAGTGGTGGTCGGATTGACGCCAAGCACACGAGTTTGATATCACCGAGACAGTCAGGTCGATTGGAGCGCACTGAGGGAACAAGATGCCCTCAACTCGGTTGCCACCTCGATGTTAGCTTGTCTTCAGGCGGAAGCCTTCCCCAAAAGGGCTAGGGCTGCACAGTGAAAGAGGAACGCTCAATAAGGAACCGGAAGAATCACTAGGTTCATGCGTTCGTTTTCCCTTTTGAAAGAACAAGCCGAAAAGAGTCAGTCTTCGGAGGACATTGTCCTGCTCGTGCTTGGACCTGCAATGCCTACGCTAGTCACAATCCTCGCTCCCTACATTCGAGAATTCTTTCTGACGATTCTAAGCGCTACAGCCCTTTTGGCCGCCGTGCTGGGAAGTGTAAGGGGCCCGAAGCTGGTCGCCCGTCTTGGCTGTTACACGTTACTCGGGACTGCAGGTGTCGCAGTAGTGGCTGCGGGTTTCTTCATAGGGTTGGGGGTCGACATCTTCGTGCTGAGCACCAACCTGGGGGGGTTCCTTTTCTTCCTAGGCATGTTGGGGCCTTCAGCAGGAATAGTCGTTGCGAAAAACCGTTTGATCAAACCATCCCTTACCGCGATGCTTGCTGGGTTGCAACAGTCTCCGAGGACTGACACTCAATTCTGTTAAGAGGATCTTCAAAGGTTTACGACCGAGACTGGCGACGGATTCGACGCCCAAAGCGGACAGGTCGACCTAGGTGACCCTATTGGGTCCGTAACACCTCTTTCTTCCCTGCACGGTCTGACAGAAAACGACCGACGAACATGAGGACTATGGCACCTACAAGCTCGTAGAGAAAATCGAAAACCCCCCCTACGGTTGCTACTGTTGTGACGAAGTACAGGGTCCCAACTAGAAAGAGGGCCATCCCAGAGTAATATAGGGCGTCCCCGCTCCACGAAGGCAGTCCCTTACCGTACCATTCCCCTTTAATCACTTCAAAGGAATATCCAACGTTGGAATTAGCGTAATTCGCCCATCGGTTACTGCGTCGGAGAACATAGACGCCAACAGCCAAAAGCAACAGCAGAGCCTCACCGGTAGAATCATTTAGGTTGCCAATAGCCACATTGGACCCGACGGCCGCGAAAAATATTGCCGACAGTGCTGCGCCAATCGCCGCTCGTGAGATGAGAGGGGAGGAAGTTTCACCTAAGATTTGAAAGATGAATCTATGAAATCTTCTGGCTACGAAGAACCCGAACAATACTGCGATTATCGCGATCGGTACATCAGTGAGATACGTCAGGCGACCTACGTAAAGTGGGAGCACCTGGTTCATCCATTCGACAGCAATGTTGTAACCATAAGCCCCAAGTCCCACTAGAAAGAAGATCCAACCGCGATACCTGTCGACTGCGGATGACCTTACCAGTGCTCCTCTTACATAACCGTAGTAGAATGGAAGCACGATGCCTAGGAAGATAAGGGGAATTGAGGTAACTATGCTAGTGGCCGGATTCATCGCCGCGCGTATCACTGCAAACATAATCCCGACTGTCGACGAGAGGAAAAGAAGGGCTGAGTCAAGTTTGCCCACCCGTAGTTTCTTGTCGAAGTAACGCTTGGAGAGTCGCGTCAAACTGTGGCAATTCAGTTCCGGTCGGCCCGTATTAAGTAAGGCTTAGGCGACCGCGTTCAGTTTCCGTTTTAGCAGAGTGGGAGCATGAAATACGATGCGAAAGCAATTCTGCAAAAAGCGGCCTCCTACACGATGATTTTCAAACACTTCAGGTGGATTGGGGAGATTATCTCCTCATCGCGCGGAAGAGACCATCCCTTGATACGAATTCTGCCATGGGTTGGTTCAGTCCAATCTGACTTCGAATTTCCAACTCTTAATATCGTCCAACCGTGAAACCGTTTCAAGAAATTGCCACAGGAATTTTCGAGTAAAGACTGGCTAGAACGAGACCCGATTCCCTCTTTCCTTAAAGAATACAATCTCTCAATCAGGGTCGTAAGAATTACGACTTCACCAGACAAATACTTACCAGTCAACCTAAAACCCGTCGAAATGGAAGTGCTTTCACAAAAAAGAGCCAAAGTCGCGATAGAAGTCAAGGAAGACTCGAAGATGAGTTCTCTGATGGCTCGTGTTGAGTTTCGCGGGAATGCGATAACCTTCACCCGGAATGAGGGAGATTGCGACACTAGCCAAGTAGCTTGGAGGCTTTCCAAGTATCACCGCTTACGGTATGGGACACCCGGACTCAGAATAATTTCCGCACCTGGTCTCAAGGACTCCTGTGATTGCACCTTAGAAAATCCCGCGGAGTTTCTTGATTTTCTACATCTAATCAAGACCAACAAGAGACTGGAGGTAAGCATTCAGCGCGAGAAATCAGTACCATCCGGGGTCAGGCAAGTAGAGAAGTTCAAACTTGGTTCCAGTCAAGCTCAACAATTCACTCGGGAAGCTCTGGGAGAGCAAGAAACGAATGAGACAATAGTGCAGTTATCCGATAGAGTCTATAGCTTCTTGATAAAGGAACTCGGGTCCTGGAGTGACCCGATTGCAGCTCGTTTCTACGAGTGGCCAAGGCTTCAGCTTGAAGAACGAAGGCTAGTCATGAAAGTTCCCCCTCACATTTCCAACCCTGTGAACGAGGCAAGTGGCTTGTTTGAGAGCAATGCGAAGCTTCGAAAGATTGTACACAACTATGTTGACGAATCAACGAGATCCTACATAACTCAACTGGACCTCGTCAAGTTTGGGGATTTTGGAGCAGTCGAATTTCGTTTGCTTGGTGAACCGAGTGGATACGACAGAATTTACATCTCATGGATTTGGGAGAGGGAGACCAACCTTTCCAACTATCTCCACGATTATGAACCACCAGACACGAAATGGAGATTGGAAACATGGGTGTATTCCAGGAAGACTGGTGCGTCTATCTTGGTAGGGGAAGACGAACAGTCGAAAAGCATCATCAATCACGTTCTAAGACTCTTGATGGGGAATGAGCAGGCTCGGGAGTTACAAGCTAACAATACGCGCATAAGAGAATTGGGACCAAAAATCTTCTCGCTCATTGACGAGGAACTCAAGAAAGGGTAGACGTACTTAGGTCAGAAGGGAATACAATGTCCCACGTTCCAGTCTCCTATTTGGCCACTAATGCCACTTCAACCGACGGAACGGTTAGCGTACTGACCAACGCGATTGGTCCTATCATAGGAGGTCTTTTGGCCTTGGCTGGAAGCTTCCTCGTGTATTATCTTACGAATAGAGCGAATCAACGAAGACATGATGAACAGCTTGACCGCGAGGACAAGAAGGAAGCCCTTCGACAGTTGTCGAAACTGGTAGACTCGAAACCAACGACCACCTACGAATGGTCAAAGAAGATTACTGACTTCCTTTACAGCTACGACGGAGGCTTCATTCCTCACGACCTAAGCAAGAGAGTGAGTGATGAAATGTATTCTATTCAGAAACGACTGGTGCAAATCAACCCTGAATATGAGTTGACGGAGGAGGAAATACAGTCGATTGTAGACGAGCAGAGTGCCCTTTACGGGGAACTCTCTAAAGAGGAGGAAGCAGAGTTGGAAGTCGTCGAACAGGCAAAGAAAGTAAAAGCGGACTTCATCAAACAAATAAGAGCGACCCCACTGGGAAGCGAAAATCCGTCCCTAAGGGCAAGAATTCGCAGGCGCCTTCGCTGACCGTCACCGTTTTCTCGCATAGTCTCGCCAATCGGGGTAAACAGTGGGGAGATCATAGGCAATGCCGAAGGCGCTAGCATATTCTCGCTATGGGCTTCTTGGCAAGAACCCACTGATTGTCCCTCGTTATGTGTAGGAAAAGTTACAAGTAACGGTAATTCGCAACCTGGCTCACTTTTTTGGCTGATTTGACCAAGAAGGATTCTGCCGGCTCTAGAAGAGTTCCGGATAGAGAACTACAAGAAGATACGAGACAACCAGTTGGACCTCAAAATGACTCGTGATTTGGCGACCAAGACGGTTTCCGTCCGAACCCAGCAACACGCGGGTCGGTCCGCCTGTTCCACAGTATGGGTCCTCTTCTCCAATGGTGTCCCATGTCTTGCGCGGATCCTTGTCACTGGACTCATTCGTCATGCGAGGGGGCCGGCTTCAAGGTAATCCTTGCGGCCAATCGCAAACCCTAGGGTTGCAAACCAGGATGGCCAATGCCCGGACGAGTCAAGTTGTTTCAGGAACTTTGTAATCGGTAGCTTTCTGTAGAGATCCATTGGAAACTTCAGAACGGAGCCTTCCGCAATGGATGTCAGACCGCAGCTCTGAATCATACCAGCCACCTCTCGCGTCCTAAAGTAGTATTGGTCCGACTCGAACATGTGGGTCCTGAGCACCATTCGGCGAAGCCAGTTGTCAGTCTCAAAAATCAGGATCAGAAGACCACCTGATTTGAGGATTCTCTGCGATTCTCGAATGCATGCGATCGGGTGGGGAAGGAAATGAAAAGTATGTAGACAGATAATTGTGTCGAAAATGGATGATCTAAGTGGTATCTCTTCGGCATCGCCCTGCACGAGCTTGCACCCATTATTCTTGGACAATCGCAGCATCTGGGCTGAAATGTCGATTCCCGTATAGTCCCAGCCCATACGTTCTACGAACCCTACGAATCTCCCGCTCGCAGTGCCGATCTCCAGCAATGAGGTCCTATTCACATAGCGTGCGAGGAGACGCTTCTCGGTGAAGTCTATGTGTCTCCCGCCTTCGCTGGAGAACCGTTTTGAGTAGTAGACTGAAGACTCCTTGTCGTAAGTCTTCATCACCTTCGACTTAGACCGTAGATTCGTCCTGATCATGGGGGTTTCACTAGAATGGAACTATTCTCAGCAAGCTGAACCAGAAATACGCCTGCAGGTAAACAAGCGCTATCAGGGCCACGACATCAATCTTGAACCTTACCGGCCTAAAGAAGACATAACCCAGCATTGTCAGCAGCATCATCATGACGGTGACGGCGTATACGAGGATCGTATTCGGGATGGCCTCGATTGCACTGAAGAAAACCAGTGGAGTTCCAAGCGGAAGGTATCCAACGCTCTGAAGTAGTGTAATCGAAAGAAACGCGCTAATAGCCCCGTAAAAGTAGGAGTAGCTGGCGAGTCCTACCCTGTTGGTCAAGTGGGCGTAAAGGATTGACATGGGAATCAGCCAGGAGAGCCATTGAGGTTCTGATTGCGAAAATATGTCAAGCCAAACGGCGGCCACGATGCTCCACAACAAGAGAGACCGCAGCGAGAACTCCGATTTTCTCGCGTGTAAGATGAACAGAACAGCAATAGCGCCGATCCCTAGAAAAGCGAACGGGGAAGTGCCTGTAAATCTCAAACCTGAGAGTGCCGCTACCACATTGTAAGCACGAGTTTGCGCGCCACTAAGACCCACGAACCTTAGCACAAATCCCGAATAGAAATCCCGTAGTCCCGATTGAAGATAGGGAGTGAAAGTGAGAAAGGTCAGTCCGATAAACGTAGCAAGTTGCAACGCGAATTCCTTGAATCGTTTCTGAAAAAGATTCTCAAGAGCCAAGAGACCGAAGGGAACAAACCCAAACAACTTGATCAAACCAGAGATGGCAAATGATACGCTCGCTAGTCGTTTCTGGTTCCTGGATGTCAAGATGAAACCATAGACTAGGGGCAACATCATAAGAGAATCATACGTCCCCCAGGCTCCCGTTAGGTAGATTATGAATGGGTTCAAGAGATAGAACGCGGCATAACGAAGCTTACCCGTAAACCGCAGTATCAGAGCAAAAATTCCAATGTCGGATAATATTAGTGGGATGCGGAGAAAAAGGCCTTCAACGATGTAGTTGGAATGATACATGAAGACAAGGTCTGTGAAGCCAGAATCTCTCAAGAGAACATATAGAGAATAGAATGCAAGTTGGACATAGTATAGTATCGGGAGCGCCGGGAAGAATGTGTCGAAGTGTCCTGTCTCGTAGTATAGCCTTGACGAGTAAGTGAATAGAGAAAGATCAAACGGATGTCCAGCGAAGGACGCCAGCTCAATCCTCGCTATGACCCCAACGAGAAGTGTCGCTAGGACCTTATTCTTCATCTCTGAACACCTTGACTAACAGGACAATCATTCCAGTGGGAGCTACGAAGAGGAAAATGAAGTAGTAGAACAATAGAAGTTGATAGTTTGATGGACTCAGAGCCTGACTTGGAGCCGAGAGGGACGAAAGGAACCTTATCGAGACACTGTTCAAACGAAAGAACGTCATCTCACCTGTCTTGGCCGAGACGACTATCGAAGAGGAACTAGGTTTCCCCACGAACAAAGGAGATGAGTTCACAAATGAAGGCTGAAGAAGAGCCAGTTCGTAGGTGGTTGCAACCTTTGGAATGTAAGTGAATCCCTGAGCGAGAACTGAAGCGCCGCTTATGAAGTAGGGCACATAACTCAGGTCTGTGCTTCCTTTGATGTCCAAGCCAACAAAAACCTGGAAGAGCCCCTGACTTTGGACTGTTGGCCCTAAGTCCGCAATTACAGCCGTGAAGTTTCCGTTAAGCTGATTTGATTCTATTTTATTTGTGACTATCGAGTTTGCCTGCAAGGTTGTGAGTTTCATCGAGAAGTTTCCGCTAATCAACGGGGCTGCTTCGATGTAGAGCGACAGCTTCGTGATTCTCGATCCGACTAAGGGAAGTTTCGGATTCGCTAGCAAGAACTCGGAAACTAGATTTGCTGAAATTGTCTCCTGAGTGCCTAAACCACGTCTGTGTTGCAGAAATGAGCCCTCTCTCCACGCAGCGAAGTTCGTTCCGCTTGAGGTCAATCCGTAGAATCTGATTCCGTATGATGCCCCGCTTGTTACCGCTAGAGTAAGAGTGATGGCTGGGTTCTTGTCAAGTGACAGGTTTAGCGTCCGAGAAGCGGTCACCGCCTGAGAGACCGACTTTAGGGGAAATGCGACACTTAGGACCATAGAACTGTTGAGCTGAAGGACGCCTGGGGCATTGCTTGAGAGGCTCCATGTAGTCAGATTGTTGAAGCTCTCGGCCCAGATGATAGGACCCAGAGAAACTGACTCCAGGCTGGAGAAATTGTTTAGACCGTCCACCTGAAGCACGGTCTTCTGTTGGAACGTGCCTCGGAGGAAGATCGTGGGTATTGCCAGCGTTAAGACTAGTATTACGAGTATAGGGTAAAGTCGAAGTCGAATTCTCACTTACGCTTCGACCTCTGCGAGAAGCTGCTTCGCCGACCTTTCCAGTGTGAAATTCTCTAGGACCCTCTTCCTCGCCTTCTGTCCCATCTCGTGACGGAGTTGAGGGTTGGAGAGCAGCTCTGTCATCCTTTTCGCTATCGTGCCGTAGTCTCTGGGGTTGACGATGAATCCTGTTTCCCCTTCCACGATTATCTCGGGGGGTCCTCCGTGGTTGGTCACGATCGAGGCTTTTCTGAAGAGCCCTGCCTCTACCGGTGTTAGCCCGAACGGCTCGTAGAGCGACAGGTGGATGTGAAGCATGCACTGGGAATACAGCATAGCAAGTTCTTCCTCGCTGTGAGAGTTGCCCTTCAAGAAGAGTGGCACGTGCAATCTGTCCGCGCTTTCCTCCAGCGAGACTCTGTCTTGGCCCTCTCCGATCACAACGAGCCTGGCCGAGGGCACTTTGGAAGCCGCTTGGATCATTCCATCAACATTCTTCAGTGGGATTAGCGGACCAACAGCGAGCATGTAGTCTCCCTCGCCTGCAAAGTCCTTCGATGACAATTGCTCTAGTATTGGATCTGATCCAGGGTAGACAACCGGAGGCGCATCTTCCAGTTTGTAGATTCGTTTGAGAAAGCGTGAGAGGAATTTGCTGTTGGCTACAATCTTCGAGTACCGCCTCACGGCATGTATGTCGACAGCGCGAGCTAGACGAACTGTCTGGTCGAAGACATGATTCGACATTACGAGAGATGAAAACATTCTGCCATAGTACTCCTCACTAGTCTGCTTGACCGTCCGGCTGATCGACCTGTAGTCCTCTCCCGTTATCCATTTCTCCCAAGCAAGCTCGAACATGGATCCGGAATACCAGATCGTTTTGTTCCCCAAGCTTCTGGCGATGTAGAAGGCAAGCAGAGGGTCCACATGGTGGTGGATTACGATCGAGTCATAGCGGGACAATTCTCTGAGAAACCTCATCACCGTCGCGAGTCTGCGGGGGCTTGGCACGGTGGACGGTATCGTCCTAATGTCGTAACCGTTGAGTCTGGCTTGCCAAC
>WNGK01016377.1_pt1 | contig 17602 bp, 15 predicted proteins | sample 5400601 | NCBI WGS metagenome assembly WNGK01 (sample SAMN13153376, study PRJNA577476) | soil metagenome | isolation source: 60 cm soil or saprolite under Garry oak tree replicate 1 | place: USA:California | collected 2016-06-15
CCTGGTGAATCACAGTCACCGTTCATTCACCGTTGGAGTTGAAAATCAGCTTTGTTTCCAGATCGAAGGCGGTGGCGTCGACGTGATCGCCGATGGGGAGGGTGGTGATGACCTGACCGGTGTCGGCGTTCATGACTGCCATCACTTTGCTGCGGCACCCAAGAAACAGACGCCGATTGGCGCGATCCATGGCCATGCTGCTGGGGGAAGCGCATGGAGCAGTGGGCCAGCGCTGTTCGACTTTGAGTGTGCGGGAGTCGATCTTGAGGACCAGGCTCTCGTCTTCCGGATTGTCGTACACGAAGCCGTTGCCGTCGGCGGCGGCGAATTCGGGCCCTCCGCCCAGATCGACGGTGCCTGCGACTTTGCCGGTAGCGGCATCAATGGCGGTTGCACTATCGCTGCCACCGTTGAAGGCAAAAACTTTGGAGGTGGCAGGATCGTAGATTATGGCGTCGGGCTTCTTGCCGGTGGGAACGTCCGCGATCGGCTTCAGCGTCTTGAGATCGAAAATCGTAACCGTTGATGACTGGCCGTCGCTCACGAACCCGCGGCCGAGTTCGGGCGCGAATCGCAATGCCATGCACGCCCGGCGTGTTCGGGATATTGCCGACGATACTGCCCGAATCCACGTCGAGCACTTCGACCTGAGTCCCATGAGAAACATAGAGGCGGCGGGCGGACTCATCGACAGTGAGGTAGTCCCAGTTTCCAGTGCCGGGGGTTGCGATTTTCTTGACGAGATGATAGTCGTCACTCGAAAAAGCCGGCGATTACTGAGAGCAATACCAAGGTAGCTAGTTTCTTCACGAGAGCCTCCGAAATTGAGATTCCAGCTTTGCTAGCGAAATATCATGGCGTGTTAAGCGGTTAGCCAAATATGTCGAACCCATCCTCTTCCATAACGAAGGACTTCGGGTGCTTAGCTGAACCGAGTGGTGCGCCAGAGGGCGATCCCACAGCCCACCAGCAGCAAAAGCATGGCCGCCGAAACTGCGGCTGCCCATCTCAAATCGATGTCCATGCGCGGGAGCCGCGCCATGGCAGCAAGCGCAACAAAGATAGCGACGAGCAGCCAGTCTATAAGGGTTCGGCGGCTCGGTCCCCCCTCTAACTCCCTACCCTCCATACCGGCTCGAACATAGGCGCTTTCGATGCCATACCGTTTGCCTTCTCGTTCTGCTGCATCTTGCCAACGCGAGTGCTCTCGGCCAGTTGCCGAAGACAACGCAATCGCGACGGCTCCCAGTGCCATCAAAATCGATCCCCCGATTACCTGGGCATAAACCCTCTGGCTCCCCCCTTGCAGCTCATGAAAAACCAGGATGCCCCACAGCAATCCCCAGAGCTGATTGGTGTTGGAAAGCGGAACCCCACGACTGATGCCAACGTATTTCGCCGCGTATTGCTGAAATAAGTCTCCGATCACCCAGACGAACCCGCCAAACATCAACCAAAACAGCACGGTCCGTGCGCCGACGATTTCATGCCACAGAGGGACTGCGCCCCTATAGCTCAGGGCCAGAACTGTCATTGTGGCTAATTCGCCTACGGTGAAGAACGTTATGAAAGAAAGGGGATTCATGCCGGTCAAATAGGCTTTTCGGTAGGGGATATACATCGTTCCCCATAAGATCCCCGCGCCTAGAGCCGCGATTACACCGAGAGTGGCTTTGCCCGGAGAAGCTTGAGTGGAAGATGCAAAAGCCAGCAAGATTGCGCCGCCGAACATAACTGTCGCTCCGCCCAGCACACCCAGCCAGCGCTTCCATCCTGCCTGGTGCAGTTCGTTGAACAAAACAAATCCCCAGAGGATCCCCAGCAAGCTGTTTGTATTCCATAGAGGAAACGCGATGCTCAGGCCAACGTCCCGGATGGCATAGATGGTCATGGTGTTGGCCACTGCCCACATGCATCCCGCGAGCACCGCCCAAATAATCAGATGAGGCGCTTGACGCACGTCATTGCGAACGTAGGAAGTCCCACGGATAAACGCCGGTATGCTCCAGCGAGCCAGGAAGACACCCGCCACCATGATGAGTGAAACCGTGATTGGGGAGATACCCGCGTTGACCATCTTTATCGGTGCTTCGGCTCCGCCAAGCGACGCACCGGCAGCGAACCCGCAGAACACTCCCAGGGCCTGCAAACTTCGCAGACGGCTTGCCTGCATTGGACTTTGAACGACAACAGTCGCGGCAGATTCCAAGCGTTCTCCTTTTCTTACCTCAGTGGAGCTCATGCAAAAGGAGCAGACCCGCTAAGAGCACAATCAGCGGGATCCAGAAATGGACGTCACCCATGATTGTGCTGAATAGACTGTCAGGCCGTGTCCTCAGGTTCTCGTCATTCACTTGATCTCACCAGTCTCAATCAGACACCGCGCCCTCGCACCATCGGGACCCGCGGGTCGACTTGATTCCACGTAGAGCGCACCCAAAGGTGGTCGGGATCCTCCGTAGTCGCAAGCTGACGAGCGCTCCCTGCCAGACAATTCAGGTAGTAGACGTTGTAACCGTGCCCAGCCACCACCGGGTGGTAGCCATCCCGCACCAGCACTGCGTCACCATCGTGCACCGTGAGCGTGAGATCACGCTGCGCATTCCGAGTGTATAGGCGCTGGTGCGAATAGCCTCCGGGACGGTCGATTCTGTAGTAATAGATCTCATCGAGATCGACTTCGGTGGGAGGATCATGGACGTCGTGCTTGTGCGGAGGATAGCTCGACCAATTCCCGCTGGGAGTGTAAACCTCGACCACCATTAATTTGTCTGCCGGAAAATCCGGAGGCATCACATCCACAATCTGGCGCGACGCATTGCCGCCGCCTCGCAAACTGCTCTTCACGTCTTTGGGAGTGATCAATTGCGGTTTCAGGCGTGCAGTCGATGGCACGCGACATTCCGCCAACTCGCATGTGGTTTCCGCTCGCAGTTGAGCCCGATTTCCCGCCGAGAGATAAATTGCATATGGCAAGCCATCGAAGACATGCGTCCTCTCCCCGATTCGGTGCTGTCCTTCACCCCAATCGGCGACACACTTGCCACCAAGAAGGACAATAGCTACTTCTTCGTTGTCGGCGTCCACGCTGTGAGATTGACCCGGGGCCAACCGATACACGAAAAAACTCATCCACTCCCAGCTCGCAAGTTCACGTGGCAGGGTAAGCAGATCACCGCTGCCATCTCCCGATTGGCGTGAATGAACCAAAAAATCTTGCGAGGTCATGGTCTCTTGCGTTCGGCGCGGTTTGCGACCGACGCTCCCGGAACCTTGGTTTCGTTACCTTGCTGAAAGAAATACCGTTCTTTGCGTTTTGCTTTGTCGTAGGCATCCCGCGCTGTTTGGACCGACTCTAATTTCGATATCTCGGCAATCGGAACATCCCACCAGGACTCGAACCCATGAACTCTCTCGTTGATGTCAGTCTCTATGACCACGACGGAGGTACGATCAATGCCGCGGGCCTCCGAAAGAGCATTCACCAGATCTTGTCGAGTCTTTGCGCGAACGGCCCAGGCACCAAGGCTTGCTGCGTTCGCAGCAAAGTCCAACTCGATTACCTCACCTTCGAGGCCACCGTTACGACGGTATCGATACTCTGTACCGAAACCGCTGCTCCCGCAGGAACGGCTTAAGCCACCGATACTGCTGAAGCCGTGATTGTCGAGGACAACTATGTTCAGCTTGTATCCCTCTTGGATTGAGGTCACGATTTCCTGTGACATCATCAGGTACGACCCATCACCGATGAGAACAAAAACTTCGCGACTGGGATCGGCCATCTTCACGCCGAGGCCGCCAGCAATTTCGTATCCCATGCAGGAGTAGCCGTACTCGAGGTGGTAACTCTTCGGATCGCGACTGCGCCACAGCTTGTGCAGGTCACCCGGCAAGCTTCCGGCTGCGCACACCACGACGTCTCGCGGACCGGTGAATTCGTTGACCACGCCGATCACTTCTGCCTGGCTGACAGGCGGTCCATGACGTTGGTTATAAATCCGCTCTACCTCCTCGGCCCATTCGTCGCGGAGTTGTTGAATACGTCGGACATAAGAGTTATCGATCGAGTAATCCTCGAGCGCCACTTCCAGTTCCTCTATGCTAACGCGCGCATCAGACACGAGGGGCAATGCTGCATGCTTGTAAGCATCAAATTCAGCGACATTGATGTTGACGAACCGCACGTCGGGGTTCTGGAAGGCTGTTTTTGAGGCAGTAGTGAAGTCCGTGTAACGTGTGCCAATACCAATGATGAGATCAGCTTCACGGGCGAGAATGTTGGCCCCAGACGTGCCCGTAACACCGATTGCTCCCACCGCCTGAGAGTGATCATAGAAGAGCGATCCCTTTCCGGCCTGGGTCTCGGCTACCGGAATGCCGGTGTGAGCGGCGAAACTCGCGAGCACCGCGGTCGCGTCGGAATAAATGACGCCGCCGCCAGCTACGATCAGAGGCTTCTGCGCGGAACCTATCCATTCGGCTGCGGTGTGAATCACTTCAACATCCGCTCTGGGTCGGGCAACAATCCACACCCGCTTTGCGAAAAACTCCTCGGGATAATCAAATGCCTCGGCCTGGACGTCCTGTGGTAACGCAATCGTCACCGCTCCGGTTTGAGCAGGGGACGTCAGCACGCGCATTGCTTCCGGCAAAGCTGTAAGAATCTGCCCTGGACGCTGGATCCGGTCCCAATAGCGCGAGACTGGTTTGAAGCAGTCGTTCACCGAGATATCCTGAGATGAGAACGATTCCAGTTGCTGCAACACTGGCGCAACATTGCGCCGCGCAAATATGTCACCGGGTAGCAGGAGCACAGGTAGTCGGTTAATTGTGGCTGCGGCAGCTCCCGTCACCATGTTCGTTGCCCCCGGACCGATCGAGCTAGTACAAACCAGCGCCCCCATGCGGTTGCTCATTTTTGCGAAGGCTGAGGCCGTGTGCACCATCGCCTGCTCATTTCGACACAGGTAATAACGAAAGTCGGGATTCTCCTGAAGAGCCTCGCCAATGCCGGCAACATTACCGTGACCAAAGATTCCGAAACAGCCGGCGAAGAACCGGTTCTCCACTCCATCCCGCTCGACATATTGCTGCTTTAGAAATTCGATCAAGGCCTGCGCCATTGTTAGTCGTCGAGTCATATTCGCAAGACTCACTGAAACTCGGGAGCCGTACTTGCAGCGTACGGCTTCTCCTGGCATGCCAAAGAATCTTCTTTGGAATCTCGTTGCCTGAGCATGAAGCCGCAGGATTCTCTTACGTGCAATTCCGGCATCAATTTAACGAGAGCACGGCGGCTGCGTTTACCCGAGATCCGTTCCAGCAGGATCTGTACCGCCGTGGCGCCAATTTCGTATTTCGGCAGCTCCACCGTGGTCAACCGCGGCCGGAAAGAGCTCAGCCACGGGTAGTCGTCAAAACTGGCCAGCCCAAAATCCTCGGGACATCTCAAACCCATTTCGTCCGCTGCCTTCATCAATCCGACTGTCATCAAGTAGTTGGCTACGAAGACCGCATCCGGCCGCCGCGGCAGCAGGCTGAGTCCTGCGCGGTAACCCGAGTCGATGTGATAGTCCCCTTCTATCACCAGGTCTCGCTCGTATTGCAGGTCGCCAGCCTCCAACGCCTTGCGAAAGCCGCGCCAGCGTGCCTTTCCGTTGCTGACGCTCAGCGGGCCGCTCACCAGGGCGATTAGGCGATGTCCAACCCGCGCCAAATGCGATACTGCCTCAAATGCGCCTTTTTCATCGTCGGTGACCACGGCGTCGGCCTTCAGATCGGAAGACGTGCGCATCATCAAAACCACAGGAACCTTGGAGTCGGCTAGCAGCCGCCGCAGAGACAAACTCAGATTGCCAGGAGCTTTGTTGAGTAAAATCCCATCCACACGTTTCGACAGCAATAACTCCAGATATTGTTCTTCTTTCTCGCGCTGGTCATCGCTGTTGCAGAGCAACACGCTATATCCAGCCTTTTGAGCCGCATCCTCGACCCCCCGGACCAGCAGGGGAAAGAACGGATTGACGATATCCCTTACCACGATGCCGATCGTGTGTGTCTCGTGCTTTATCAAGCCACGGGCAAGCAGGTTGGGACGGTAGTTCAGCTTTTGCACCGCCGCCTCAACCCGGCGCCGCAATGTAGGACTCACATTACCGTTCTTGTTGACGACGACCGAAACAGTAAAGACTGAAACACGTGCGTGCCGGGCGACATCATAGATGTTTGGTGCTTTATGTAGCTTTTTCTTTCGGGACCCCTTACTTTTCATCTGGATCTCCTAAAATCTAAGTCGGCAACGCCTGCGGTGGTGTGCACCAGTCCTTCCAGCTCCTCCAATCGAGGCGCCTTCTATCACCAAGTCCTGCTCGTATTGCAGGCCACCGGCCTCCAGGGCTTTGCGAAAACCGCGCCATCGTGCCTTTCCGTTGCTGACACTCGACGGTCCACTAACCAGAGCGATCCGGCGATGACCAACCCGCGCCCAATGCGATACTGCCTCGAATGCGCCTTTTTCATCCTCAGTGATCACAGCGTCACCCTTCAAATGGGGAGACGTGCGCATCAACGAGACCACAGAAACCTTGGATTCGGCCAGCAGGTTCCGTAAGGAGGAACTTAGATCGCCAGGAGCCTTGTTGAGCAAAATCCCATCCACACGTTTGGACAGCAATAACTCCAAATATTGTTCTTCTTTCTGGCGCTGGTCGTCGCTGTTGCACAGCAACACGCTGTATCCCGCCTTCTGAGCCGCATCTTCAGCACCCCGGACCAGCAGGGGAAAGAATGGATTGACAATATCACTTACCACAATGCCGATGGTGTGGGTCTGGCGCATTACGAGCCCACGCGCAAGCAGGTTGGGGCGATAGTTCAGCTTTTGCACCGCCGCCTCAACGCGGCGCCGCAACTTAGCGCTCACATTACCGTTGTTATTGACGACACCGGAAACGGTAAAAACTGAAACACGCGCGTGCCGGGCGACATCATAGATGTTTGATGCTTTATGTAGCTTCTTCTTCCGGGACGTCCTACTCTTCATCAGGATCTCCAGAATCTAGATATCAGCAATACTCGCAGTTGCATGCAACAACCCTTCCAGTTCCTCCAAGCCAGGCATTGAGTCCGCGCAGCTCACGCAACCACTGCCGCTGAGGATTCGGTTTCGCACGCCCTGGTTAGCCTTTTTCTGACGTTCCTTCATTAACCCTCGTCAGAGGATCCTCTTTACCCGATGTCAGGGTTAGGAAGGAGATAGTCACGAATTAGGCTACTCAGGTCAGAACACGCAGCAGTAAACTGACGCAAAGTCCTGCGAGTGGGCGGAAATGAATCAAATTCCTCGATCAAAAGGCCATCCTCCGCGTAGGCCCGGCGGAAATCGGAAAACTTCGTTGAAAGCTCCTCAAATGCGATACCCCCGCTTCTGAAATAGCTGGTAAGTCTTCTTGAATACCGCTATGCCCGCCCACTCCAGGTATCCCGGATCAATCGTGATGTTTTCCTTTTCTGCGGCCACTTTCAGCCAGTCATCCAGGCGGCCAACCATGATGGTGCAAACTGGTCCCATGGTGGCGATTTCCTTACCTTCCCGCTCGCGTCGCTTGAGCCCGCGCTCCACCGCTTCGGCCACGGCGATGCACTGAGGCAGACTGAAGCAGACGGTTGCGTTGATGCTGATCCCGTGGTACGTAGCTTCTTCGATTGCTGGGATTCCTGCACGGACAACCGGAATCTTCACGATCATGTTGGGTGCGATCCGGCTGAACTCATCCGCCTGTCTTACGATGGCTGCTGTGTCCCGGTAGAGTCTGGGATCAGTCTGAATCGAAAGCCGGCCGTTGCGGCCTTTATGCTCATCGAATATCGGCTTGAGCAAGCCTGCACTTCTGGCGGAGATTTCGCGAACAATCTGCCAGCCGATCTGCTCTTCTGTAGCCGTCGGCATCTCCTCAATCAAAGCATGAACTCGGTCCTTCCACAGGTTCATCTCCTTCTTAAGTACTACGAGCACGATTACCGGGTTACAGGTCGCTCCTACAGCTCCATGTTCGATTGAATACGTGAGTTCCTGAATCGCGGCGGAGTCATTCCACAAGCAGGTCGGCATGGTCTGTGACATTTCATGCAATAGGCTCTTGTAGGTTGCGGGTGCGGTTACCTGGCTCATCGGTTTCTCCTCCACCTTCCAAGGCACTTATAAGCGACTTTCGCTTCCACCTGCTGGTCTCTGACAGTTCGCAGATAGGAATTCTCGGCCGCTACGGCGACATCGAAGGCTCACAGGCCCCTCTTCGTCCGTGACACGTGACGGCCGGTTTGCGACATGTTGCAGTTAGAATCCTCTCAATTCCGTATCGGCAATCACACTTCCATTTGTCGGAGGAAGCTTCGACCCGCCATCGCGTTCGCAAGCGGTGACGCACCATTACTTCCACCCTCCAACACATCCTGCTCTACTACAACCCAACCGTCAAAATCGTGTTTGCGAACTAGGTCCAAAAGCCGCGAGAAATCCACCACACCACGGCCAAGCGGAGCAAACACTCGCCGACGCACCGCGGCGTGAAAGTCAAGTTGCTCCCGACGGACTTCCTCAAGCCGCGCTCCATCAACATCCTTAAAATGCAAGCAACGCAATCGGCCGATGTGACGCTCCAACACAGCTATCGGATCGCCGCCACCGTAAACGCAGTGACCTGTGTCGAGGCACAAGCCCAATTCTTCTGTCGAAAACAGCGAACACAGTTGATCGATTTCTTCAGGTGTCTCTACGTGTGTGCCCACATGGTGATGGAAGGCTACCCTCATGCCGAATGTGGCACAGAGCCCCAGCACTTCGCGGATAGTCCTTTCCGCTACACGCCACTGCTGCTGTTGGTAGGAATATTGTTGCGTTCCTGAGCAACGGCCCGCGAGGGCGCACCGGTCAGCGGTCTTTTCGTCGGAAAGAATGAGCAGGTGGCAGCCAACTTCACGCAGCAACTTTGCCGTGCGCTCCAAATCCTTGAGTCCGGCCTCGGCCCCACCGCGATCCGCTAAACGGACCTCTACGAAAGCTGAGCAAAGCGTCAATTTGCGTTGTTCAAGCTGCTTGCAAAGTGCCGCGGGGTCAGTAGGCAAGAAGCCATAAGGCCCGAGCTCTGTGCCCGCGTACCCGGCTTGCGCAATCTCGTCCAGCACACGGGAATAGGGATATTCCCGGGGGAACGGAACGGATTCCATAATCCCCCAGCTTACCGGCGCACTGGCAACGCCAATCTTCATGTGTATTCTCAATCACTCCGGTCTGACCCGATTTTGCATCACGAAGCAGAGTGCATGGTTTCCGCCCGGGTTTCGTCCGCTACCAGCACGGTGCGGGAATCGCGACAAGATCTCGCAGCCGCCAAAGCGATTGCGAGTGCTTTCCGCGCGTCTTCCCCCGTCACGCGGGGTGGAGAAGCGGTCAGAACGCTGCGCACAAAATCACGCAGTTCATTCAAGTAAGCTTCCGCAAAGCGCACGAGGAAGTGATCGACCACGTCGTGGCCGACGCCCTCACCACTCAAAACCGTGAGGGCCGTTTGGCGAAGATAGCCGATGCGAAGAGTTGCCTTCGATCCTACGACTTCAGTGTAAATATCATATCCGTAACGGCTCTGGCGGAACGATTCAACATTGCCAATTGCACCGTGAGAGAATCGCAGATTCACAATTCCGGCGTCGAACTCACCGAACTGGACCAGTTCCGGGCAGGCAAGCGTCCCACCAAACGCGTGAACTTCTGCAACTTCGTCCTTCATAAGCCATCGCGCAAGATCAAATTCATGAATGCTGGAATCCAGGAACAATGCGCCACTACCCGATTTGTAGAAGCTGAGCGGAGGTGGCTCGCGGTCTCGGCCAATCGATCTGAAAATAACCGGAGTTCCAATCTCGCCCGCTTCGATCCGTTTGTAAGCCTCTGCGTAGGCGGGGTCATATCGCCGCATGAAGCCGACCTGAAGGAGGACGTTGGCACTGCGGGCGGCTGCAATGGCATCATCTACACCGTCGATTGTGAGCGCCAGCGGTTTTTCGCAGAGAATGTGCTTGCCGGCGGCGGCGGCTGTCTGAACCGCGGATAAATGAAACCTTGATGGGGACGCGATCACTACTGCGTCGATGTCCTTCCGCTCCACCAGGGCTTCTACACTGTCGTAGTAATGTTCGATTTCGAGATCATCGGCCAATCGACGTGAGGCCTCGACGTCCACATCAGCGACCGCGACTAACCTCGCCTCAGGAACGAGTGATCGCAAATTCTCGGCGTGACGCCGACCCATGCGCCCAACACCCAGCACTCCCACACCTAATTTCGCCATTGCTGTGGCTCCTCGACCCGGGGGCTACAAATCCATTCCTTGCTGGTAGATGATAGCGTTGATTCTCTTGCCGTCGGCTGAGCGCACAATCTCCGCCTGGCTGGCGGTAATTCGCTCTTTCGACTTTTTCGCAATCAAGTGGGTCTTGTCCTTCAGGGAGGACTCGTCTACCCCTTGAAAGGAGCTCATGTCCGCGCCAACCAGCGCTAGTTCATAATCGTCAGCCGCCGGGGGCAAATTTTTGTCCTCATCTGCCTCGGCAATCCTTCCTTGCAGTACCTGGCCGCGGACCGAAGCTTCACGAAGAGTTCTGGACGACATCCAACGAACCAGGAATTTGACGTCGTCCTTTTTCCGCGCTTTCTCGCCTCTTCCGCGATCGTCATCCTTTTCTTCTCGCTCGTCTTCTTCATCTTCACCTTCGCCGGGAACACCGGCGACTTTGGGAGCACCAGCTGGGGCTTCCAAGCCTTTTTTCTTCTCCTTGCGTTCAATTTCGACAGCTTTCGACCACGGCGAATCGGTCAAAATCTTTCGCACATCTTGCGCATCCCATTGCTTATAGGATTTCTCCCTGGGGTCACCCACCCAGACATTGATCGCGACGAACACAGTACCCGCAACTAGCAACCTTCGCATCACTTTGTCTGACCCCATCTTTGCGTTTACCAGACCGCTCTCGCCGAGAACGTCCGCAGTACATTTGCCCTAAGGTAAGGCCTCGTATTGTGCGGACAGCCCCCCAGACTCCTAGAATTTCAGCCGCAGACTAAACTGGATTTGGCGCGGCAGACCCGTGCCCGTGTTGCCCGGACCAAAGTTGTCATTGTTGTTATTGAAGTTCACCGTGGTGTTGATCATGCCGAAATCGCTGGGCGTGGACAGAGAGCCGACCGTCGGATTTCCGTTGGTATCCGAGTTGATAAAATCCAGGGTTATTTTCGCAGGATCGCCCAGTTGTTTGTGGTTGAAAATATTGAATGCGTCGGCGCGAAATTCCAGGCTCAGCCGCTCGCTAATCTTGGTTTGTTTCGCCAAAGTGAAATCGATCTGCCAAACACTGGGTGCCCGAACCAGTCCACGACCGGCGTCCCCAAACCTTAAGAGATTTCCCTGGGAATCAGTGGGGGGAGACTGAAAAGCGGCTGGATTGATCCACATTCCCTGGGTGGCACCTCCCGGCGGGATGACCGAAACTCCTGGCACAACGTCGGGCCGCTGATCGCTCTGATCGTTCCCGTCGGGAACGTTCGAGGCGCTGGGGCCAAACAGCACAGTGAGTGGGTGCCCAGTGTGAAAGATCCCGATCCCACTGACGCTCCAACCCTCGAGCAACTTTCCCACTCCGCCCGATGTGTTCCAAAAGCGGCGGCCAGGTCCGATGGGAAGTTCGTAGACCGAACTGGTAACCACGTTGTGGCGGACGTCGAAAATGCTAGGCCCCCTGTCGCAACGAACGCAATCCACGTTTTCCGGGGCATTAGCTTCCCCACCTCCGACCGAGCCGTCATTGATCGAATGGGACAGAATATACTGAGTCTGCCACAGCCATCCCTTGGTAAAGCTCCGCTGAAGAGAGAGATTCAGACCGTGGAATGTGCTCGTTCCGTTATTCCGTTTAATGTCAATCTGATCGAATTGGGGCAACGGGCGCGAACACGGGTTAACCAATGCATACGGCGGAACCGTGCACACGTTTATGTAATTGCGCGCGAAAAGCCTCACTCCGTGGCTACCTATGTAGGACGCCTCGAAAACAAAATTTCTGGGGAGCTCTTGTGCAAGGGTCAGGCCCCACTGTTCGACGTAGAGATCGCGCCGGTCGCGCTGCAAAGCCCGCGGATTGCCGCCCGGCGCGGCAAGCGGTACGAACGGATCAATCGGATAACTCAGATTGGGAATATTCGCTGAGGAGAGCGACGTGGGAACGGCGCTACTTTCAAGCGCGCCATTGATATCGTCATTTTGGCCAGCCCCGTGATAAATGCCGAACCCGCTGCGGATGACGGTCTTGTCGTGTAAGAAGCCGGGAGACCAGGCTATCCCTACGCGCGGGTCGAAATTCCGGTAGTTGGGGAAGTAGAGTGGCGAGTTTGTTGGGCAGATTCCCGCTACGTCGTTCGGAGCATGGTTGACGATGCATCGCTGCGCGTCAAAAATGCGCACGCGATTCAAAACCTCGTGCGCCACGGAGTAATACTCCCATCTCAGCCCAAGATTCAGCGTCAAATTCGGCCTTATTTTCCATTCGTCCTGGAAGTAAGGAAGCACAAAGAAGCGCCTAAAGCCCCTAGTAGCCCAGGAGGGACGAAGAAGGGCAGAATCGAGGCTGTCATTGATCAAGCTACTGTCGTCGGTGAAAACCAGAATGCTGTTAGTGGTGATTCCCTGATTCAGTTGAATCCGGCGAAATTCGCCGCCCATCTTAAACGTATGCCGTCCGTGGGTGATGGTGAGATTATCAATTTCGCCAAATGTAGTGCCCACCTCAATGTCTTCCGAGCTGTTGTTGAGGACTTCAAAGTTGTCGGTGTCGACTTCGAAATTTTGGCTGAATGCTCCAACTTGCGGATTGCGAAAGGGCACACGATTAACACCGAATGTGAACTCGTTGACCACATTTGATGAGAAGATATGGATCAGGGACAGAGCCAGATTCTCGGGGTGTATGAATAACCGCTGGCGATCAAAAAGGGGCCCAGAGGAGCGTCGGTATAGGACACATCGCGGCTGAAGCGTCCGAACATGCTGGTTTTGTCTGTGAACTTGTGATCGATTCGGACCAGAAAGCTGTCTTCGTTGATGGTTGTGTTCCCGGCGTGAACGAAATTGTCGGTACACGGATCCACCGTCGGATCATTACAAACACTAAAGCTCGAGTTGCCACTGGGATAAACCTGAATAATGGGAGCCATTTGTGGCGATGTTGCCAGGATTGCCGCCCGGAGAGGGGCACTCGGGACCGGAGCAGTTAGAGTCGTAGCCTGGAACTGCCGCAATCCTTCATAGCTGAAGAAGAAGAAAGTTCGATTCTTTATAATGGGGCCGCCCAGACTTCCGCCAAACTGATTCAACCTGAAAGGAGGAATCTTGGGAGGATCCACAAAAGCTCGATCATCGAGGGCTGAATTGCGGAGGTACTCGAACGCTCCTCCGTGGAATTGGTTGGTCCCGGTCTTCGAAACTATGTCAATCTGCCCCCCCGCCCCGGCGCCATGCTCGGCTGTGTATAGAGAGGACGACACACGATATTCCTGGATGGCCTCCTGAGAGACTTGCAGACGAGTTTGAGACTTTTGCGCTTGCTCCTGGATGCCGGTGGAGTCCACACCATCCATAGTGAAGTTGTTGTCGTCGCGAGCGCGTCCTGCGAACCGAATGGTTCGTTGATCACCACCACCATCATCGATAGCTCCGGGAGCGAGAAGAAGCATGCTCGCCCAGTTGCGGCCATTCGCCGGAAGATTGGCGATCTGTTCTCCCTGTATGACGCTTCCGACCTCCGCGGAGGTCTGCTGCATGGGATCAGTTGTCGACATTACCTCCATCTTCTCGTGTATGGCGCCCACCTTTAATCGCAAATTCAGAGTGCGCGTCTCGCCAACCTCCAGTTTTATATCTTTGATCTCAACGGACTCAAAACCCTTAAAAGTAACGGTGACCACATAACTGCCAATCGGCAGAGCGGTGAGACGGTATGTCCCCTGCTTATTTGTCACGGTTTCGTAATGGAGCTGAGTGTCCACCGCCACAGCGTCAATCTTGACCTCCGGGATCACAGCTCCCGAGGCGTCAGTAAGTATTCCGGTTAACGAGGCGCGATCGATCTGAGCGTGGGCGTAGCCCAGGATGAGCAAAAGCACCAAACTACCCAGAAAAACGCTTCGCAAGCTAACAAACTGTGCGCCCGGCATCTTTTTCCTCCTGACTTTCCTCGACATTTGCGGTTCATTGGTCATCCCCGTCGTTCGGGGGAGGTGGAGTCGAGGCGCGAACATCGCCAAAGTTCGCTCAAATGCCTAATCGATTAGATACAAGCGACCTGCCTTGCCAGCGATAGCCCGACCGTTTACACCAAGTTGCATGCAGTTGTCACGAGGTTTTTTGCAAAGACGATAGACCGCGGAACACCGGCGCCCGTGCAGACCTAATAGCTTAGGAAACAACTCGCTCGCATAGTGTGGACAATGTTGAATGTTGTTTGAATGTTGTTGACAAAGAGAATCCTTGGGATCAAAATGTCCGCGAACTTGGCATTCACCCCTATTATCCAAAATAGAAACTCCGGCCTGGAACTTCGTCTGATGACAGGGTCGGTCTTGAAGATCTTTCAGAATTCTGTCGAGAAGGGGTTGATACGAGGAGGCGTCGATGAAAAAGAACCGGCTCTATTCCTTTAACTGTATTCTCCTGGCTCACGCGTTGTGCTTCCTGTGGACAGTCAACGGCATGGCGCAAATTAACGAGGCCAATCTTAATGGAACCGTGACGGACACGAGCGGGGCGAGGGTTCTCAACGCAAAAGTCAGGCTCCTCAAGGTTGACACTGGCCTCACAAGGGAGACCATCACCGGGCTGGGTGGAGTTTACAGCATCAGCAGCCTGCCCGTAGGTAAGTACACTCTCACCATCTCTCATGAAGGATTTAAGACCTACGCGGAAATGGGCATCGAACTTTTCGTAGGCCAGACCCGGACCTTGGACGCGCAGCTCCGGGTGGGCGCGGCTACAACGACGGTGGATGTGGAGGCTCAAGCTCAGGCGCTTGATTCGAGCAACGCTGAGATCGCAGGCGTGGTGCAATCAAAACAAGTGGAGGACATCCCGCTGAACGGTCGCAACTGGTCCACCCTCGCCCTGCTCGCTCCGGGCGCTGTCAACCTCGGCGGCGGCGGCCAGAGGGACATTCGATTCGTCGGGCGAGGCACGGACGACAACAACTACACCTTCGATGGCCTCGATGCTACTGGCGTCCAGGAGCAGAACCAGAAGGCGGCTGTGCGGCTGCCCATTTCGCTGGACTCGATCGGGGAATTTCGCGTGGCTTCGTCGCAGTATACCGCGGATAAGGGCGGGTCGGCCGGGGCCCAAATCAGCGTCGTTACAAAAGCCGGAACGAACGCGTTTCATGGCGCGGCTTTCGAGTTCTTGCGCAACAACGTATTCGACGCGCGGGGGCCCTTCGATGTCGACCCGCTTACCGGCCTCGGCTTTGTGCCCCCCCTCCGGCTGAACCAGTTCGGCGGCAGCATAGGCGGGCCCATCCAGAAGGACCGCACTTTCTTCTACGCCAATTACGAAGGTCTCCGGCAGATCCAGAACCGTACCGTGATCGGGTTTGTGCCGAGCGCCGCGTACCGGGCGAGCGTGACTGATCCCGCTCTCACCCCCTTTCTGTCTTCCTGGCCAATTGGACAGACGCACACCTCCGATCCCAACGTCGACCAATGGACTGCGCCAGGGGCGAACAATCAGCGCGAGGATAACGGGATGTTCCGTTTGGATCACAGGTTCAGCGACAACACCTCCATATTCGGCCACGTTATCATCAACGATGCCACCATCAACTCCGTGGCGGACACCGTGGGTGGCCGCGATAACCCCCTCGTTCGCACTTCCAACTATGTTGTTCAGCTGACGCACCTTTTCTCGCCTACGGTCATTAACGAGCTTAGAGGCGGAGTGAACCGCTCCGCCATGCATCATTATTTTCTTGGAACGTCTCCATTGCTGGATACTGTCGATGGACCCGCGTATGTGGCGGCGAGCATCTCCGGCTTCGATAGTCCCAGTCAGAATTCGCTCGACGAGGAGATCGGGACCACGATTGACGCGTACGATGACTTGAGCATCGTTAAGGGGCGGCACACCATTAAGATCGGGATGAGCGTCGAGCGCCACCGCCTTAACAATTCGAGCGAGGCGAAGTTTGCTGACACGACACTCACATACGCTAGCCCGCAGGATTTCGTTAACAACTCTCTTGATGATTACTTCTTCGTCGGGGTATTGGACCTCGCCGGCCATCGCCGCACCTATTTTATGCCCTACGCCCAGGACACGTTCAAGGTGCGCCCCAACCTCACCCTCTATTACGGATTGCGATACGAGTACTACACGGTCGTGAAAGAGGTGCATGGCGAACAGGCCGTGGTGACCATTGCGTGCGGAGGGGTTTGCCCCAAGGGCACGCCGCTGTATGGGCCGACTTACAGAAACTTCGCGCCACGGTTGGGCCTGGCGTGGATGCCCGGGGGAACCGGAGGACAGACGGTCCTCCGCGCCGGGTTCGGGATGTACTATGAGCCGAACCAGATGGACGACTTCAGCGACGGGCACGAGAGCACCGGCCAACGGGTTGATGTTTCGTCGGCGGATGTGCCAGGCCTGACGTGGCCGCTTACACCGGCCCAGCTGACTGCCCCATTTTCCTCGCCCAAGGCGTGGGATCCGAAGCGCCATGACGGATACTTCGAAGACTGGTCTTTGTCGCTCGAGCGGATATTCCCGCATAGCTTTTTGGCCAAGATTGCTTACCAAGGCAGCGAGGGGCATCACTTATTCTCCGCCGTTCGGTTCAACCGTTGCGAAGGCAATTCTGGGCTCACCAATTGCATTCGTCCAATCCCCACCTTTGGCGAGTTCAACCAGAAGAGTAACTACGGCAACAGCAACTTCCATTCACTTCAGGTATCGGTGGAGCGCCCTTCCACCAACGGATGGCTGTGGGGGACGCAGTACATGTGGTCGCACGGCTTGTCGGACGTGGGGTTCGGAGCGGGGGAGTATCCGCACATTCAAAACTATTCCTGCATCAAATGTTCATATAGCAGCACGGACATTGACATTCGCCAGACCCTCTCGGTCAATACGGTCTACGAGCTTCCGTTTGGCAAGCGCTTCTTAACGTCCGGCGGCGTGGCGGGAAAGCTGCTGGGCGGCTGGGAGCTGAGTGGGATTGGGTCCGCCTCCACCGGCCGGCCCATTGACATCCTGGTAGACGTGAGCCCGTCGGACCGGCCCGACGGCGTAAGAAGGAATCAGCGGCCTGACCTGGTCCCCGGCCAGTCCATTTACGGGAGCCCCAAAACGATCAACAACTGGTTCAATATAAATGCATTTGCAGTGCCCGCCGTGGGCACGTGGGGAAACGTGGGACGCAACCTTGGACGCGGACCCGGGTATTATGAAATCGATACGGCCCTCGAGAAGTCAACGGTCATCACCGAGCGGCTGAACTTGAAGTTTCGAGC
>WNGK01010093.1_pt1 | contig 17600 bp, 13 predicted proteins | sample 5400601 | NCBI WGS metagenome assembly WNGK01 (sample SAMN13153376, study PRJNA577476) | soil metagenome | isolation source: 60 cm soil or saprolite under Garry oak tree replicate 1 | place: USA:California | collected 2016-06-15
CGGCCATTTCCCCGACCATCGGCGGAAGAGTCTCGGCCATCGCCGTGGCGCCCTCGGATTCAAACACTGTGTACGCCGGAAGCGATCAGGACGAGGTGTGGGTGACCACCAACGCCGGCGCGGGTGCCGGCTCGACTTGGACGCAGGTCAATAGCGGCTCGAACGGCCTGCCCGCCCGCGCCGTCAGCGCGCTGGCCGTGGATCTCGCCAATCCCAGCACAGCCTATATTGCCTTTTCGGGGTTCGGCGGATTCCTCGACAGCCTGGGCCACATTTTCAAGACCACAAACCGCGGGACCTCGTGGACGGACATCAGCGGCAACCTGCCGAATATCCCGGTGAATGACATCGTCATTGATCCCGACATCGCCAACACTCTCTACGTGGCAACCGACATTGGCGTTTTCACAACCTCGGACGGTGGAACGACTTGGTCCGTGCTTGGGGCGGGCCTGCCGCGAACCGCGATCCTTAGCTTAAAGCTCATCCGCTCCGCGCGCACGCTGCGCGCCGCGTCGCACGGCCGAAGCGTCTGGGACCTGTCCGTGCCCGGCAACCTTCCCGTGGTCGAACTTTCACCCGCTCAATTGGATTTCGCGGGCATTTCCACCTCAGGGACGAACAGCAGCGACTTTGCGGAAACCAATAATTGCTCCGCCTCAATCAGCGCAGAAGTCAGTTGTTCGATCGCAGTCACATTCAAGCCTACCGCCGCAGGAACAGTTAACGCGACGCTTTCCGTTTCGGATAACGGCCCAGGCAGCCCCCAGACGGCCAGCCTGACTGGCGCCGGCGTGGTCCCGGAGTTTTCTCTCAGCTCGAGTCCAGCATCTACCACGATCGCGGCCGGCCTTACGGCGTCTTACTCGCTCTCGGTGACTCCCTTGAACGGATTCAACCAATCCGTGGCGCTGACGTGCACGGGCCAGCCGACGCTTTCGACCTGCTCGGTCTCGCCCGCCTCCGTGACGCCGAACGGCACGAGCGCGACATCGGCTACAGTCACCGTTATTACAACCGCTCCAACTCTGACGACACCTCGAGGCCCTTTTGAAATCCCACCCCGCTCACTTCGCCAGCTCTGGCAAGCGCCGCCGCAAAAGGGTTGGCTGCTCGCTGGTCTGGCAATCGTCGTGTTGGTAGCGCTTCGGCGCCGGCGGCGCTTGGCGGCTGCCCTCGCATTGGCCGTGGTCCTCGCATGGTCGGCTTGCGGCGGCGGTGGCTCGAGCGTTACCCATTCGCCCGGGACGCCGCCAGGGACCTACACGTTAACGCTTACTGGAACAAGCGGAGCGCTCGATCACAGCCTGACGGTCTCGCTGACCGTCAACTGACCAGCTTTCGACCCTCTGAGATTTCAGCTATTGAATTTGCGCGGGGCCATCGGGAGGTTCTTCGGGGAGGGAATCGTCCAGGGGTTTACGGCCCGCGTAGCCTTCCGTCAGGCCGTGCCAGTATTGAATTTTTTCCTCGCCGAGCTTCCAGCAGAGGTAAATCTCCTCGCCGTCGCGCAGGCTGGGAAAATCCACCAGACCCATTTCGAGGTCTTTCACCAGGCAGCCGGTCTCCAGGACCTTTTCAACCGCTTCCTGAAGCTCGCCGGCCAGCCGGTCGTGTTCCGCGCGCTTCTGCCCGAGTTCGGCGACGCGCCCGCCGTCAATTCCCTTTCCAGGACTTCCACGCGCCGCCTTTGATCCCGGGCAACTTTAAGTTGCGGACCGACATAGTCCAGGAGTTCCTGCGCCTCCTCGAGAGTAAAATACTTTTCGGGCACAACCTGCTCCTGCTGAATTCGCGCTAATTTGAAATCTGATCTTGTCTTAATGCGCCCAGCTCCCGAGCTATTCGCGTCAAATCTGGAGCATCCGCTCGAGCGCCGTGCGGGCCCAGCGTTTAGTCTCCGCGTCCACGCTCACGCGATTGACGATGTTCCCGGCGACGAGGTTTTCGAGCGTCCAGCACAAGTGTTGAGGCGAAATCCGGAACATGGTGCTGCAAAGGCAACCGCAATCTTCAAGGGAAACCACCAGCTTATCCGCGCCCTCTTTCGCCAGCCGATTGACCAAATGAATTTCCGTCCCCACCGCCCACTTCGATCCCGGCGGCGATTCCGTGACGCGCTTGATGATGAACTCGGTCGAGCCCATTTCGTCCGCGGCCTGGCAGACGTCAAATCGGCATTCCGGGTGCGCGATGACGCGGATGCCCGGGTATTTCTTTCGCGCTGCCTCGACATGCTCCGGAAGAAAACGCTGGTGGACGGAACAGTGGCCTTTCCACAAGACGACCTTCGCGTCGCGGATTTGCTCCTCCGAGAGCCCCCCCCGTTCTTCGCGCGGGTCCCAAACGGCCATCTTTTCGAGCGGCACCCCTAAAGCGTAAGCGGTGTTCCGCCCCAAATGCTCGTCGGGAAGGAACAGCCCCTTCTCGCCTCGCCCAAGCGCCCACTCCATAATCTTCCGGGCGTTTGAGGACGTGCAAACGGCGCCAGCGTTTCGGCCCACGAAAGCTTTGATGGCGGCGGTGGAATTGATATAGGTGACGGGGACGATAGGCGCGGTCGTAGCTCGGGTCAACTCCTGCCAGGCGACCTCAACCTCCTCAATCGCGGCCATATCGGCCATCGAGCAGCCGGCATTCAGGTCGGGCAAGGTGACCTTCTGGTGCTCGGCGCGCAGGACGTCCGCGCTTTCGGCCATAAAATGCACGCCGCAAAAAACGATGAATTCGGCTTCGGCGCGGCTCGCGGCCAACTGCGAAAGCTTCAGCGAATCCCCGCGGTAGTCGGCGAATTTCACGACCTCATCGCGCTGGTAATGGTGCGCAAGGATCACCAACCGGCGCCCAAGCAGAGCTTTGGCGCGCACGATACGCGCGTCGAGCTCGGACTCCGAAAGCTCCACGTAGGCGTCGAGGGTCAGGGGACTGAGTGTCGCCGTAGCCATAGCCTGCTCCCCATTATTCTACGCCCGAATCCACGGTAATGTCATGCGCCTCCGCTCCCGGTCAGCCGTTGCGGAAGTTTTGATAGGAGGACCCTCGCAAAAACCGCTGACGGGGCTTCCGAGTGGCTGGCGCAGGCATGCCCGGCGATGGCGACGCTCGGGTTGAAGCTTGCTCTCCCTGCCAAACATTGGGGTCAATGGGCCTGGCATTTTGGGGTGTCAATCCCACGATATGGTAGGGTTCCACCCACTTTCGAACCGCGAGGCTTCTCCTTATGCTGGCCTCGAAACTTGTGGAGCAGGAAATCAATTGCTCTACGTTGGAAAGGAGAAATGATGAACACACATGTTCTAAAGAAGATGGTGGCTCGACTGTTTGTTATTGGGGCCGGCGTCGCCCTGCTGGGCACGGCTGCTATCGCAAACCCGGTGATCCTGGATTGGCGAGTCATCGGCACCGGGACGGTCACTGGGACCTGCGCCGCTCTTACAACGGGTTGTACGAGCATCTCGAACGGAACCGTGCTGGGGCAACATGTCGGCAGCGGGAGCTACATGTTCACCCTCACGACCGGCAGCGACAACGGCACCAACACCGACAGCGATGCGAAGAACCCGAACGGCGGGAAATGTTTCCCCGCCAATGGGTCCGGCACCGTTACCGGCGCCAACGGGAGTATGATCAACTTCAACACGGTCGGATGGCTCTGTGAGGAGGGCCTTCCCGGCTCTCCGTACCATTATAACGGGACATACCGCATTACCTCAGGTATAGACAACTTTGCTAGCGTCGCGGGGGGAGGAAGCTTGGCGGCCACCTTCGAGACGGGGGGCGTGATCAACAACACCTTCATGAAGATTGACGGAACCATTAAGTTCTAGACCGAACTGACATCGCGTGCGAACTGGCAGTCACGGCCCTCCCACCGTGGTTGCCAGTTCTAAAGGAAGCGGGCATGAGCCGCTAAGCTCATGCCCCCTCTTTCTTAACCGGGTCGATTGTGCACCATAAGTTGCATAGCTGCGCGTCCGGCTACTCTTCGCGAGTCACGTCCTGGGCGATCCAGAACTTTCCGGGCTCAAGGCCCGCTCTCAGCGCTAGCTCATGAACGAGTAGCTGAATGTAAACGGAATCCACGAGCGTCCCGAGCCCCAAGCCGAGCGGCTCCACCTTGAGGGCGCGCATGCTGGACTCGCGCTTCCCGGCGATATCCGTAAGGAGCAGGACGCGCCCGCCGTGGGCGCGGATGTCCTCCGCCAGGCGCTCAAGGAATTTGCCGGGTCCCGCGCGGCGGGAAGGTCTTTGAGCCGGGCCCTGCCCTCGACCTTTGGGCGCCGGGCCCCGCCGGGCAATGATGATGTAGCGATGCGAGGGATGGATGATCTCAATGGGGCCGTGGCGGAACTGCGCGGCGCTCATGGGCTCGGCCGCCATGCGCGCGACTTCCTTAAACATCAGCGCGCCTTGATAGGCCGTGGAAAGGTCCGCGCCTCTCGACATCAGCGAGACGTAGGGCGGGAGGCCCAAGAATTCGGCTGTGGCGTCGGTCACTTCCTTCCGATGCTCCAGCACTTGCTCTTCGGCCTCGATAGCTTGAACCAGGGTTTCCGTCAGCGGCCTGTGCCGCTGGCGCGCGATGGCGAATGCGAGGTACATCAGCACCACGACGCTCGTGGTGTAGGTGCGCGTGCTGACGGATTTTTGCCGGCCTGCCAGCATGGGGAGCAAGATGTTCGCGCGCCGGCCGAGAGACGAAGATCACTCTGCCCCCTGACGGATCTATCAGCGCGCCGATGTGGTCGCCCGATGGCCGGCGGTTCGCTTTCACCAACTCCAAGCGCGCCGAGGTTGAACTCTGGATGGGCGACGCGCGCACCGGCGCCGCTCACGCCATCTCGGGCATGCCGCTGAATGCTTCGCTGGGCCCTCCTTGCGAATGGATGCCCGACAGTCAATCGCTCCTTTGTCTGGCGGTCCCGGAAGGCTGTGGCCAGCCACCCAAAGCGCCAGCAGTCCCGGCTGGCCCGCACATCGAAGAAAGCTTCGGCAAGGCGGCGCCGCAGCCTACCTTCGAGGACCTGCTCGAGAATCAGTTCGACGAAAGACTCTTTAACTACTATGCCACATCGCAACTCGAGCAGGTGAGCGTGTCAGGGCACAAGCTGGGCACAAAAGTCGCGATCACCGTCGCCATCGAGCATGTGAAGCATCTGGGCAAGCCCGCAATCTTCAGTGAGGTCGCACCCGCGCCCGACGGCCAGCACATTCTGGTTGAGCGCGTCCACCCGCCTTTTTCCTATCTGGTCACATTCCGCGAGTTCCCGCGTGAGGTGGAAGTGTGGGACCGCGCGGGCCGGATCGTTAATACTGTGGCCAGTTTGCCGCTTGAGGAGAACACGCCGCTGGGCGGCGTGCCCTTGGGCCCGCGCAATTTCTCCTGGGAGGCCACGGCGCCGGCAACGCTCGTCTGGGCTGAGGCCCTGGATGGCGGCAACCCGCGCCACAAAGTGACGCCGCGCGACAAGGTCATGTGGCTTGACGTGACATCGCTCATGCCGGACGCGACGGCTGCCCAACCTACCGAATTGCTCAAAACCGAGGAGCGCTTCGTCGGCATCCAGTGGGGCGAACGCGGTGACTTTGCCGTGGTGCGCGACTACGTCCGCGACAAGCAGCGCCGCCGCTCCTGCTTCTTTAATCCCAAAGACCTCTCTTCGCCGCCGCACCTGGTGTGGGACTTGAGCGTCTCGGACCGATACAATGATCCGGGCGGGCCAGTGATGCGCGTATTGCCCAACGGCAAGCAAGCGATTCTTCAGGATGGCGACAATATTTATCTCGAAGGTCCGGGCGGCACACCCGAGGGCGATCGGCCGTTCCTCGATCGATTCAATACGAAGACACTCGAGGCCCAGCGACTCTTCCGCTCGGACGATCAGAGTTACGAAAGCGTTGTAGCAGTGCTGGCTCCCGATGTCTCCAAGTTCATGACGCGGCATGAGACGCCCACCGATCCTCCCAATTTTTTCATTCGCACCGCAGCGGGCGGCCGCACGGCATTCACCCAGTTCGCCAACCCAACGCCCCAACTGGCCGGGATCAAGAAACAGTTGGTCACCTACAAGCGCGCCGACGGTGTGGGCCTTTCCATGACCCTCTATCTTCCGCCTGATTACCAGCCGGGCGAACGTCGGCCCGCCGTGATGTGGGCCTATCCATTCGAATTCACCAGCGCTGACCTGGCATCTCAAGTCAGCGGTTCGGCTAATCGCTTTACGACGATTCGCGGGCCGTCGGAACTCTTCTTCCTTCTTGAAGGCTACGTGGTGCTCGATAGCGCGGCCATGCCGGTGGTGGGCGATCCGGAGACGATGAATAACACCTACATCGAGCAGATCGTCGCGGACGCCAAGGCCGCCATCGACACCGCGGCGGAGATGGGCGTGATTGATCCGAGCCGTGTCGGCGTGGGAGGCCACAGCTACGGGGCATTCATGACCGCCAACCTGCTGGCCCATTCGAACCTGTTTCGCGCCGGCATTGCGCGCAGCGGAGCCTACAACCGCACCCTTACTCCATTCACTTTCCAGAGCGAGCGCCGCACGCTTTGGGAAGCTCCCGACATTTACCTGAAAATGTCGCCGTTCATGTTCGCGGACAAGCTGAAGGCGCCGATTCTCCTAATCCACGGCGAAGCGGACAACAACTCCGGAACGTTCCCCATTCAGTCGGAGCGCATGTACCGCGCCCTGAAGGGTAACGGCGGCTCGGTCCGATACGTCACATTGCCCGCTGAAGCGCACGGCTACGCGGCGCGGGAATCGATCGAGCATGTGCTGTGGGAAATGTTGTGGTGGTTTGACAAGTATGTGAAGAACGCCGCGTCCATAGCGACAACGACTTCGCAGCCCGCGAAAACGTAATGCCGGCCGTGGTCGGCAGGTAGCTCGCCTGTTGCGCGTAGTGTGGAACGAACTCGCTCAACTCCTGTGCCGTCGCCCACTCGGAAACCATCCCGGTGAGTCGCGCCTCCTCCTCTAACGCCGGTGGCCACTGGCTGTATCGTCGGCAAACCGGAAAAGTGATCTAGGCTCCTCAAAAGTCGCAGATTCAAATCCACGAGCTGACGGAACCTTACCCGTGAGTAGCCTGAGTCCCCGGACAAGCTGATGAGAAATAGTCACACGGGTGCGGCTCGCTCCGCGCGACAAGAACTTTGCCATTGAAGGACGCGCCCGTGCGGTTCGAGCCACGCAACTCAGCTTCGGCTTGGAAGCTACATCTTCGTTTGGGTACAAGATTGGGTACAGGTAGAACGGTGCGCCCGGTTTACAAGCGACACCAAATCAACGAGATAGGCTTTTTTAGATAATGGTTGCAAACCAGGTGCTCTCCCGCCTGAGCTATAGGCACAATCGAACCTTACCCTTCTTAATTTAATCGCTGAGACAAGTTGCTCGCACCACTTTTTGCGTGCCAGGTGCTCACCGACCGGGCTAGGCCCACGCAAGCGGAAGGGTCGCTGGGCGCGGGCGGAGCGCGGTTTTGCTGATACCGAGTCCACTGACAAACTAAGGGACCAGTCATTCGACCATCCCGACTTCCCTTCCGCCGGCGTGCAGATATTTGTCTCGAAGGGAGGCATCGCAGGCTCGTGAAAAGTTTCCAATTTCGATCAACTAGGAACTGCTGTTGTGGCGGGTCCGCGACCCTCCTGGACTTGAGGTGTGATCGTCGACCCTACGGCGTTGATCGCGCGTATTCGGCGATGACAGATTCTTCCGCCGCGATCCCAGGCGAGCCTAAGACACGTGTGCGGTTACGCCGTTACACGGCCAAGTGCCCGGAGCTCAATGGACGGGTAGCTGACTTATCGGGCGTAATCCCAACCAACGAGGAATAATCTGTCAGAATTGCGTCTTCTTAGAAGCGGCGAGGGTTCGCACGGAATAGAATCCCTACGGCAGGAAATTCATCCGGCGCAGGAGGTCCTGATAGCACGACGCGTAGCGCCGGAGGTTCACGAGACTGCGTGCCAGTTGAGGCTAATGGGGTTGAGTTGATCCAGTTGCTGATGTATGCTTTTAGCCCAAGAGAGGGCATAAACTGAAAATGTCCGCAGTGAAGTCCCTGACTTCCTGCCCAGATAAACGCCCCTACGGCTTCTCTTTTCCACTTAACGAAGCCTTTGACGGTGGGGCGCATCGGCAACACGGGCAACCATCGGGGCCGCCTGCGCGTTTTCACCAGCAGTCAAAATTGAGAGGAGACAGCACCATGGGAGACTCAACAATCAAAGTTGGAGTGATCACGGACCAGACGGGTCCGCTCTCGGTCATGGGTATCGCAAACGCGAACGTGGCCAGGATGGTCATCGATGACATCAATGCAAAGGGCGGCCTGCTGGGGCGGCAGATCTGTTTGTACCTCGAGGACAGTGAAACAACTGACGGTGTGGCCGAGGCCAAGGCCGCCAAGCTCGTCGAGCAGGACCAGGTCAACGTGCTCCTCGGAGGCATCTACAGTTCCACGAGGCAGGCGATCAAACGCTCGGCCGTTGTCAAGGGTAAGAAGCTCTACATCTACCCGGAGCAATACGAGGGGCAGGAGTGCGATCCGCTCATCTTCTGTACCGGCCCGGTGCCGGCGCAGCAGCTCGAACCTACGATCCCCTGGCTGATAAAGCAGACGGGCGCAAAGAAGTTCTACCTCCCGTCCGCCGACTACATTTGGCCGCACATCATGAACAAGAAAGTTCGTGAACTGGTCACAGCCAACGGCGGCGAAATCGTCGGAGAGGAATACTTTCCCCTCGATCACACCGACTATGCCAGGACCGTCGACAAGATCATGTCGAGCGGTGTGGAGGTGGTTTTTAATACGACCGTTCCTCCGGGGGTTGCGCCGTTCCTCGCGCAGCTCCACAAGGCCGGTTTCAAGAAGCGCGGGGGACAACTGATGTGCACCTACTTCGAGGAGAACATCCTGGGCCTGTTCCCGGCCGAACATGTGGACGGCATGTACGGCTGCCTTGACTACTATCAGGGCGTCAGCGATCCCTTCAGCAAGGAACTACTCGATCGGTACGACCGACTCTACACCGGGGGCGCCAAGTTCACTGGGGGCAGTGCTGCCACCGGTATGTATCGCGGGCTGAAGCTCTGGGAGGCCGCGGTGAAAGAGGCTGGCTCGCTGAAGCAGGAAGATGTCATCAAGGCACTCGACCACGCCAAGATGGCGCAGGGACCGGGCGGTCCAGCGGAAATGGTGCCCGGTCAGCATCACGTTCGGATGAACATGTACATCGCCCAGGCAAACAACGGTAATTTCAGGATTGTCAAAAGCCTTGGGGTCGTTGATCCAAAGGAGTGCATGCAAGGTATAAAGTAGGCAGACAAGATTCCTGCAATCTGAATTTGAAACGAAACAGCAGGGAATTTCTCTTGTCAAGGTGGCACTTGCTAAACGCCTTCACATCATCGAGAGGTTCGCGTGCCATTTCGTGTTCATTCTCCTAGGGGCACTTCTGCTTTTCGCTGCTTTTTGGGTGAGATCAGTAACTATCAGTCGCCAAGGGTTACCAATATCTTTCGATAACTGCTCAAACCACGACCTAGCCGGATTGGGAACGAAAAGCGCCCTTTCCGGAAGTTGGGATGACTGCGCTTTCTGAGCGGTCGGACTCCCATCGGTCGTTGCATCTCCAATGATTAGTCGCCGTGTTTTCTGATAAGTTTGACGATCGCCCTTGCGTTATGGTGACCTGGCGGACGCCGGTAGTGAACGCCGGCCCCGCCAGCTATGGGACCATCCATTTGAGCCAGTATGCCTGCGCGAACGCCAGCACGCTCAGCCCGGCGGCGAGCACGAGGCTATGCCAGAAGGTCGTGCGCAAGACGTTGCCCTCCTGACCCACCAGGCCCACGGTCGTCACGCCCACGGCGATGTTCTGCGGAGAGATCATTTTTCCGGTCACGGCGCCTGAGGAGTTGGTCGCCGCGAGCAAAACCGGGTTCAAGCCCAGCTGGTGCGCAGCAGCGACCTGCAAGTTACCGAAAAGCAGGTTGCTGGCCGTGTCACTGCCGCTCAGAAAGCACGCCATCCAGCCGAGGAAGCCGCTGACCAGCGGAAACAGCCATCCGAGAGCTGCCAGGGCCGCTCCCAGCGTGTAGGCCATTCCCGAATAGTTGTAGAGATAGGCGAGACCGACGATCAACACCACGGTCATGCACGGCAGCCGGAGCTGACGGGCCGTCTTGAGCCCCGCCACGAAGAAAGTTCTGGGCGGGACCCTGAAGACCAGCGCCGTCAGTACGGTCGCGGTGAGGGCCGCAGTCCCTGCGGCAAGCGGCTGGAACTGGTAAACGGCGGCGTAAGGTTTATTGTAGAGCGTGATGAAGACAGCGTTGTGGAGCTGTGGGACGGAAATCGCGAGCTGGCCGACCTGGAACAGCTTGAGATAGGACCATGCCACCATAACTGCGGACAGCAGAATCCACGGTGCCCAGGCAGCGAGCGCCTCGGCCGTGGTCAACGGGTTCTCACGCGCCACCTGGCCGGACTGCTTGAAGGCGGCGCCCGCGCGTTGCGCCCCGGACCGAGGAAGGCGCGTCGCAGGCGGCTTCCAGACGCGCAGCAATAAGGTAACTGCCACAATCGCGGCGAGCGCGGCAACGATATCCGCTGCGTAGGGGCCCCAGAAGTTTGAGACCAGAAACTGGGTCAGGGCGAAGCTCGCTCCTGTGACCACGGCCGCCGGCCACGTCTCACTCAATCCTTTCCGCCGCGCCACCATCCAAACCAGGTAGCTGGGGAGAACCAGCGAGAGGAAAGGGACCTGGCGGCCCGCCATCGAGGAAAGCTTGGCGAGGTCGAGTCCCGTGACGGCAGCCAGCGCCACAATGGGAATACCCAACCCGCCAAAGGCCACCGGTGCGGTATTGGCGACCAGACAGACAGACGCCGCCTCACGGGCGCTGAATCCGAGGCCGAGCAGCAGGAAGGCCGCGACCGCTACCGGCGCTCCGAAGCCGGCCGTCCCCTCGAGCAGCGCGCCAAAGCAAAAGGCGACCAGGATCACTTGGATTCGCGCATCGCCTAAGGCGTGCTCGGCCATCCAGAGCCGAAGCAGGTCGAACTTTCCTGTATCAACAGAAAGGTTGTACAGCCACAGCGCGGCGAAGACGATCCACATGATGGGCCAAAGTCCATAGACGAGACCGTAGGCCGCGCTGCGAAGCGCCAAGCCAGGTGGCATGCGCCAGACGGCGACGGCCAGTCCACCGGCGGCGACGAGTCCCCAGGCGGCGAGCGCGGCCGCCAGAGCGGACAGGTCAATCGAGTGCAGGGGATCAAGAGGCTGGGGCCAGGGAGTCATAGGCGGGAATTTCCATCAACGAGTTCCGGTCCGACCGAAAACATATACCTGACCGCCGCCCAGCGCAATTGCCAGTCGGGTCTGCAGTGGTAGGTGCCTACACAGGCCGCGCAACGGGCCAGTTTTGCGTCTTCGGAGGATCCCAACGCCCGAAACCGACCTCCCCTCGACCCTTGCCTCGGACACCTTTCCCTCCCCTGCCTCCGTTGGTCACTGAAATCCGCTCAGTCGGCGGCTCGCCTATCCCTGTGTGTCGTCAAAATTCAATCTCTTTGAGAAATCAGCGGGTTACGAGACACGTCCAAGGTACCACATGTCCTGGTAAACTCGCTCCATGATCGAGATGGAAAGTTCGATGAAGAAGTAACGGAAGTGGTCAAGTCCATGAGCAGGAAGCCGATTCGAACGGCCTATCGGAGTCCATGGCAGAACGGGGTTGCCGAACGTTGGGTGGGGACTTGCCGCAGAGAATTGCTGGACCATGTGACCGTCCTCAACGAAGCTCATCTGTGCCGGTTGGTTCGTGAATACCTCCGCTATTATCATGAGGTCCGCACCCACGATGGGCTAGAGAAACATACCACTGAGAAGCGGCCTGTGGAGCGAAGGGAAATAGCTCCGTCCAGACTTTTGGCGATGCCCCGCGTGGGTGGGCTCCACCATCGGTACACGTGGCGAACCGCTGCTTGAAAGAGCTTCTCGGCGAAAGCATAGCTAATTCGATCTCCGGCTGCCTTGTTTCTCCGACGCCTGTTTCTGCGCGAGAGTCGTCGACCAATGACCAAGGAGCCTCGCTCGCAAGCAGTGGGACTGGAGGGTGGGATTTCCTCAACCCGAGCCGCGGAGAATCGACCACGGCTCAGTCGGATTTAAGCCGGAATGATTGTTTCAATTTGCGGCAGACGCGTTTTTGGCGACACACAACCTGTCCAGAAGTGGAGGAATTCATGAATCGGCGATTCGATTTGATTGTAATCGGCACGGGTACCGCGGCCACGACCGCGGCTTTTCAATGCCGCGAGGCCGGATGGAGCGTCGCCATCATCGACTCGCTTCCTTTCGGTGGAACGTGCGCGCTGCGCGGATGCGATCCGAAGAAGGTTCTGGTGGGCGCGGCCGAAATCATCGATCGAACCCAGCGCATGAGGGGAAAAGGCATTAATTCCGAGGGTCTCCACCTCGGTTGGCCGCAGTTGATGCAGTTCAAACGGACCTTTACGGATCCGGTTCCGCTTGCGCGCGAGGAAGCCTTGCGCAGCGCCGGGATCACCGCGTTTCACGCGGCCGCCCGTTTCACAGACCGACAGACGATTGAAACCGGTGAGGACCGGATCGAGGGACGGTATCTATTGATTGCGACCGGCGCCTGGCCGGCGAAGCTGAATATTCAGGGCGAAGAGCTTGTGACCCGAAGCGATCAGTTTCTTGCGCTCGAAAATCTGCCGCGGCGGCTCATCTTCATCGGCGGCGGATATATCTCGTTTGAGTTCGCGCACGTCGCGGCGCGCGCCGGGGCCGAGGTCACAGTCCTTCATCGGGGTTCGAGGCCGCTTGAGGGTTTCGACCCAGATCTGGTCGATCAGCTCTTGGAGCGGACACGAAAACTCGGCATCGTAGTCCATTTGAACTTGGCGGTTGATGGAATCAGCAAGTCTCAGGAGGGCCTGGAGGTTCACACACCCTCAGTCAGCCAGAGGGTTTCATTCCACGCCGACATGGTTGTCCACGGGGCTGGCCGCGCGCCCAATATCGGCATGCTTGATCTCCCGTCGGGCGGTGTCGAAGCCGAAGCAAAAGGCGTCAAGGTCAACGAGTACTTGCAGAGCGTCTCGAACCCGGCCGTTTACGCGGCGGGCGACGTGGCGGCGAGCGGGGGGCTTGCTCTGACTCCGATCGCCGGCTACGAGGGCCGACTCGTCGCGGAAAACATGTTGCACGGGAATCGCCTGCGGGCGGCTTACACCGCGATACCCACCGTGGTTTTCACTTTGCCTCCGCTCGCGAGTGCCGGGCTCTCCGAGCGCGCAGCGAAGGAAAGCGCGATGAAATTCCGCGTGCACCATGAAATGACCTCAGGCTGGTATTCTTCCCGGCGAACCGCCGAGGAATGCTCGGGCTTCAAGATCCTGATTGAAGAGGGCAGCGGGCGCATCCTCGGCGCTCACCTGCTGGGAGAGCAGGCTGAGGAAACCATCAATCTGTTCGCTCTGGCGATGCGGACCGGCATGACCGCCCCGGAGTTGAAACAGGCCATCTTTTCGTACCCGACCCACGCTTCGGACCTGCAATACATGCTTTGATCCGTCCCCTGACGGATGGCCGCGCCCCTATAGAAGATGCTTGGCGGATAGAAAATCGTGAACGACCTGTCCGGCGTCGCGGTGCGAGCTGTCCACTTCGTAATTCAAGCGGCGCATCTCCTTCTCTGACACTTCGCCCGCCAGGCACTCGATCGCTTTCACTGCTTCGGGATGTTCATCGAGGGTCTGCTTGCGCACGATGGGAACAGCCTGATAGGGCGGAAAATAATCCTTGTCATCCTTCAGCACGGCGACGTCGAAGACATCCAGGAGGCCGTCCGTGGCGTTGCCCGCCACCAAATCCACTTGCTTGTTAATGAGGGCGCGATAGAGCAGGCCGAGATCCATGACGCGCGGCGGCCCCCCGAACTTGAGCCCATAGGTCTTCACGAGGCCGCCGTAGCCGTCAGAACGCTCCATGAACTCGTAGCCAAACCCCGGCCGCCCGCGGACCTCATAAGGAACCGCCTCGGAGATCGTCTGGATGTGATCCTGCCTTGCGTCGGCGCCGCGGATGACAATCGCAAAAGTATTGTTAAAACCGAACGGCGGCAACACGTCCAGATTGAACTGTGCCGCGTACTCACGCTTGACGACGCGATCGACATTTGCCGCATCATGCTCGATGGGATGCTTCAGAATAGCTGTGAGCATTGTGCCCGTATATTCCGGATAGACGTCGATGCGGCCCGCGAGGATTGATTGCTGGCAGATATACGTCCCCCCTAGATAGAACCGCCGCTCGACGTTCAGGTGAGTGCGGGCCTGAATCATTTGGGCGATCATTTCACCCAGGACGACTTGCTCCGTAAAATTCTTTGACCCGACCACAATGGTCCGGCCGCGGGGCGGCCCGCAGGCCGTCAGGACCGTGAGCGAAGCAAGCAAAAGAAATCGTTTCATTTTGAAAATGAATGGAACAGCCGCCGCTCGGCCAGACCCAACAGGAAATCGGCGGCGAGCGCCATCAAGGCCGCGGGAATCGCACCCTCCAGGATGACTCGATTGTCCACCATGGCGAGCCCGCGAAAGATGAATTCTCCAAGTCCTCCCGCGCCGATGGCCGCCGCGATCGTCGCCACGCCCACCGTGATCACGGTCGCTACGCGAACCCCGGCAACGATCACGCTCAAGGCGAGTGGCAATTCGACCTGAAAAAGCATTTGACGGTCCGTCATTCCAAGGCCCCGTGCCGCCTCGCGTACGCCGGAATCAATGCCGGCAATTCCGGCGCATGTGTTGCGGATAATCGGAAGCAGCGCGTAAGCCGTGAGCGCCGCAATCGCCAGCCGGCTGGCGCGCTCGCCGAGCCAGGGGGCCGGCAGCAGAAAACCGAAAAGAGCGAGACTTGGAATCGTCTGGATGACGTTTGCGCTTCCCAAAACAGGTTTGTTCCACGCCGGCCGCCTCGCGATCAGAATGCCGAGAGGAATGCCGATGAGCACCGCCAGCGCAACGGAAGCTCCCACCAGGCAGAAGTGCTCGACGGTCAAGGTGAAAATTTCCGCCCGTTGTCCATAAAAGAATTCGAGCAAGTTCACCAGTCACCTCCCCTTGCTTTCCCGATTCTCACGAATCGCGCGCCATCTTGCCGACCCGAAGTGTCTCAACGAACTGCGCGGCCAGAGGATCGCTCGCGGAAAGAAACTCCTGGGGCGAATAGACCCCGGCCAGCCTTCCCGCTTCAAGCAAGGCGACGCGGGTTCCCACGGTCAACGCTTCGCGGATGTCGTGTGTGACAAAGACCACGGTTTTCTTGAGCCGGTTTTCTAGACTGACGAATTCCTGCTGTATCTCGGCACGAGTCAATGGGTCAAGCGCGCCAAACGGCTCATCCATAAGAAGGATGGGTGGATCGGCAGCCAGTGCGCGCGCCACGCCAACGCGTTGCCGCTGCCCACCCGAAAGTTCGCGCGGATAGCGGCCTCGAAATTCGGCAGGGTCGAGCCCCGCCAGTTCAAGGAGCTCATCGACGCGCTCGCGGACGCGCGCTTCCCGCCAGCCCTCGAGATGCGGAACCAGACCGACGTTCCTCGCTACCGTGAAATGGGGAAACAATCCGGCGTCTTGGATGACATAGCCGATCCGGCGGCGCAGGCGGACCGGGTCCCAATCCCGAGTGGACCGGTCCTCCACGACCACCTCTCCGCCCGTCGGTTCAAGAAGCCGATTGATCAGTTTCAAAGTCGTTGTTTTGCCTGAACCGCTCCGGCCCAGCAAGGCCATCGTCTCCCCTTGCGGCACATCGAGGTCTAATTTTTCCAAAAGGACACGGCTATCGGCGAGGCGGTACTGAACCTTCCTGAACTCAATCATGGTTCTAAGAGGGTTGGTCATCGGCAACTCCGTTGGAACTTTCAACGATGGCCCGCTGGCACACCGAAACAGCTCCTACCCTGGCAAGGCGGCAGTGATGACATCAAGCCTCTGCAGATTGGCGGCATAAAAAGCACATCCCAAGACTGCTGGGCCGCATCACTATCCTTTATAGGTGCCTGAACGTCCATTCCAAAAGGGTAGAGGAAAATGACTTTAACGCAAAGCCAATCCTCGAACTCGCCGGGTTCACCTCCTCGAGCGCCTGTCTGATGCCCGCGACGACACGGACCCGATCTTTCGCGTCTCGCGCCGGAGGGTCTCTGTGACCGGCCGATTCCTGAAACAGAGTTTCGGTGAACCGAAACGCCAGCGCTCCCAAAAGAATCACCGGAGGCTGGCAAGATAGGTGTATACTCCGCCTTCCCTAGCAGGTCGCAGAACCAATGGCCCTTCTGTTTCGCAGTTCAGTCCCTTCCAAGGAGTTCATCCCCATGTGTCGAAAGCCTCTCTTGATTTTTGCCGCCATGATATTGCTGCCTGCGGCAATCTGCGCTCAAACCGTGGACGAGATCATTGCCAAGAACGTTCAGGCTCACGGTGGCATGGAAAAGCTGAAGTCTGTCGAGACCCGCTGGGAGAGCGCGAAGTTCAGCTCCGGGTCTTTCAAGGCGGACGTTCGGCGAGTGAACAAGCGCCCCGGTGAGGTGCGCGAGGAATTCATCATTCAGGGTATGGCGCAGGTGCGCGCATACGACGGTAAGACCGGCTGGCAACTGGATCCTTTCGGAGGACGACGGGAGGCCGAGCTGCTCTCCGAAGATGACATGAAAGACCTCGTCGTCGAAGCGGACATTGACGGGCCGCTGGTAGATTACAAGGAGAAAGGGCACACCGCGGAGTTGATGGGCCATGATTCGGTGGAGGGAACCGATTGCTACAAAGTGAAGTTGACGCTGAAGAACGGAGACATTCGCACCTATTATCTCGACACCGACTCGTTTCTCGAATTGAAGCTTGAGACGCAGACGTTTATTCGCGGCGCTCCCCGGGAATCCGAGATGTATTACGGCGACTACGAGCAAATTAGCGGCATGTACTTTCCATTTGCAATCGAGCGAGGGCAGAAGGGCAACCCGGACCGCGTTCGTTTAACCGTTGAGAAGGTGGAGATCAACCCGCCGGTCGACGACGCTCTGTTCTCAAAGCCCGCCGCGAAGGCAGTGACGGGAGCGCCCGGCATGCCCAAGTGAGGCCCGCCCCGGGAATCTGGGAGTGGTGACCATTTTGCGCATACAGACTTGAATCTCATCATGGGAGGGAGCCGTTTCGATGCGCAGCCCGAGAGAATTGAAGAGGGTTTTGACCCCAATCGGCGGTTTGTTGTTCATGCTGATGCTGGCCGCTAGTTCGACGGCGCAGGAGCCGAAATTTGATTCCGACACGATTTCCGGCCTCGGCGCGCGGAACATCGGTTCGGCGACGATGAGCGGCCGCATCGCGGCCTTGGCCGCGGTGAAAGACAAGGACAGGCTCACCGTCTACGTGGGGGCGGCGAGCGGCGGTGTGTGGAAGTCCGTGAACGGCGGCACCACGTTCAAGCCCGTCTTCGACAAGCAACCGGTGCAGTCGATCGGGGCCATCGCGATCGATCCCTCGAA
>WNGK01006760.1_pt1 | contig 17598 bp, 12 predicted proteins | sample 5400601 | NCBI WGS metagenome assembly WNGK01 (sample SAMN13153376, study PRJNA577476) | soil metagenome | isolation source: 60 cm soil or saprolite under Garry oak tree replicate 1 | place: USA:California | collected 2016-06-15
GGCCGATTTGATCAAGCGTGCCGAGCAGAATGGAGCTGACGAGCAGGTTCGCGCAACGTTGCAACAATTGCCGGAACAGCAGTTCGACTCGCCAGCTGATGTAAGCAAGGCCGTCGGAGCGATTGACCGCAAACAGTAATTGAGGGCTCCTCAGCACAACAACAGGGGGCGAATTCGCCCCCTGTTGTTGTGCTGAGGAAAGTAATATCTGCCAAACCATTTTCCGTACCGATCCTAATAGAGACCCTCGGTGGCATCCTCCGGGATCTCGTCGAGGACATAATGCTTATAAAACGTCTCGATACTGGCGTGGCCGAGCACAAGCTGGCCGATGCGGGGATTCTTCCTGGCGAGCTCGGTACCCACCAGGCGCCGCAGGTCGTGCGGCTTGGCGTCCGGCAGCCCGATCTTCACCGTGTACCCCTTGATGATCTTCCAGGCGCCCTGGCGGGTCAGGGGCTCAGCCGAGAGCCGAGTGTGTGCGTCCTCTCCACGACCGTCAAAGCGGGTGAAGATGTAGGGAGACTCGACGGGGCGGGCGGCGAGCCATGCCTGGATGGCTGCGTAGGCCTCCCTGGTGAGGGGAACGTCGCGGTACTCCGTCTTGTTTTTCCCCCGCACTTCGACGACGTAGCCCCGTCCGCGAGGGCGGAGCCGGTTGCGCGTGACATCGCAGATCTCGGAGACGCGCGGCCCGTTGCCGAAGGTATGCAGCAGGGCCAGATCCCGCAGCCCGAGCAGTCGGCTCACATCTGGCTGCTCGGTGAGCAGGCGCATCTCCTGCGGGGTGATCCGCACGCGTGCGTTCGGCTTGAGGCGGTCTTTGAGCCCCTTGACGGAAACACCGCGCACGCGGTTGAACTGCTCGAGCGTGCCCGGGGGAACGAGCTTTTTCTCCTCGGCCTCCATCAGCATGTGACGGACGGCGGCGAGCATACGGTTGATCGTGTTGGGGGAGAGCTGCTTCTCCACCATCTCCCCGGGGCTATCCCTATCTGGAACCAGGTAGATGCGCTCCACCAGGTCTGTGCGCCACTGCGAGAAGATTGCCGAATCGAGCGCCCCCTGCGCGCTCTTAGCGAAGCGCAGGTAATCGAAAAAATCCTCGGTGTACTGCTTGCGGGTCGAGGGGCTGACCTGGCCCGCGAGGATGGAATCATTCCAACCCAGCAGCTCGCTGGTGCGCCGCTGCTTCTCCTCGAACGGCACGGCTTGGGTGCGAGCGGGGGCCACAATGATGGTGCGGGTCGCCTCAGCCAGCTCTTGTCCAGTGTCGTCTGCATCTCGCATAGTATGTACCCTCCATGGGATTGTAGGAGACGCCTGCTCCTACAATCCCACTATTCCATCGATCAAGCCGTCATTCTTGCTGTTTGACAGCAGGGAGGAGAGTCCTGCCCAGAAAATGCCTCTCGTGCTCTCCATGACGAAAGCTCTTTCCCGGAGCTTTTACAATAACTACAGAACATTCCGTACCGAATGCCATCGGGAGGGGCACGATCGGAATGCCTAGTAAATAGATTGACAAAATGTGCGTTTGGTAAACCTATTATAGCTCAAAAATCAGCCTAAATCAAGCCCTTTCTAGCCCACACCGACCCAGAGTCAAGCCATAGATGAGCTGAGGCAAGACGAGGACAATGGGCAGTGGACTTAAGAGGCACACGAAAGACGGAAGAATCACTACCGGCAACGGGAGGAAGAAGAGCAAGCCAAGCGGCGTTTCATTTGGGAACTCTCCCCGCTCCCCAGGCGGACGGCTCCTCGACCGTGGGAAGACCTGCCCCCCAATGCGCGATACCATATACTACTGAATACAGGTGCCTGGATGACTATAAGAAGATCATCAGTCGCAATAATCGTGGGGCCCACTCTGAGTATGATACAATAAGATAAGTGAAGTAATCGCTAAGTCCAGTTCCGCTTATAGAGAGGCATGCATGGAACAGGTATCTATGAGCGATATCCTTGATCAAACGGTTAAGAGAAAGGCGACAAGAGCAGAGATTTACATAGTGAGAGCAGGTAGAAAGGTGTTGTACATTGGTCAGTCCGCCTCTGTCTATGATCGTTTAGAAGCGCATCTAGGGCTTGACTGGCGCGCGGATAGGAGTTACTTAGGTAGGTACGTATTCGAGCACTTACCCAATTCTCGTCGGTGGACTGTTTCGCTCTATTCCCTACGTGAGTTAGAGAAGATCGTTGTACCTTGGTTTAGGAAGCAAGGAGCAGACTGGTATACGAGCGCTATATATCGTGCTCGTGCGGATAGAACCTTTGTAGAAAAAAATCAGATATACTCATGCGTAAACGAGAAGTGCCGACTCCATGGATTCTCGGCACTTTTTCCCTATTTTTGTATGAGAAGGTGAATCCCGTCGATGAAGCGACAATGGGAAACCGAAGAGCTAATTGAGCACTGGACCCTGAACGTGGAAGAACTGGCCCTGCTTGGCAATAAAACGGGAGCGACCAGGCTCGGATTTGCGGTCCTGCTCAAATTCTTTCAAAAAGAGGCTCGCTTCCCTGCTTACAAGCACGAAGTGCCTGGCGTCGTGATTACGTATCTGGCCACCCAGGCGCGGGTTCCTCCCGAAGCCTATCTCCAGTACGACTGGCAAGGGCGTTCCATCAAGGAGCATCGCGCGCAGATCCGCGAGGCGTTGGGATTTCGCGAAGCGACCGTCGCCGATGGCGAGGAGGTCAAGGCCTGGCTGGTGGAGCACGTCTTGCCACAGGAGCACCAGGATGAGCGCTTGCGCGAGATCGTCTACCAGCGTTACCGGGATCTCAAGGTCGAAGCGCCTGCTCCCAATCGTATTCTGCGCCAGATCCACTCGGCTCGCCACAGCTTCGAGCAGAAGTTCTATGAAACCATCGCGGCAAAGCTGCCTGCTTCAACCCGTGCGGCATTGGAACAGCTACTGCTCCAGGAAGTGGAAGGGGAGGCAGATGCAGCGCAGATCACGCTCCTGGACTTGCGCCAGGACCCCGGGCGGGTGGGACTCAACACCATGCTGGAAGAAATTGCCAAGCTGCGACGCATCCGGGAACTGGCGATCCCATCAGATCTGTTCGCCGGGATCGCACGCAAGGTGCTGGCGGTGTATCGCAACCGCGCCGGGATCGAAGAGCCGAGTCGGCTGCGTGCCCATGGTGAGTCGATGCGCCTGACCTTACTCGCTGCGCTGTGTACCCTACGCGGACAAGAAATTACGGATGCCCTGGTCGAACTGCTGATTCAGCTGGTCCATCGCATTGTGAAGCGTGCAGAAGAGCGGGTCGAAACTGAATATGTCAATGAACTCAAGCGGCTGGCCGGGAAAGATCGGTTGCTCTATCAGATTGCCGGGGCTGCGGTGGAACGCCCCGACGGCCTTGTCCGGGAGGTGATCTACCCGGTCGCCAGCGAAGAGCTGCTGCGGGACTACATCAAAGAATACGAGTCCAAAGGCCCCATCTACCGACGGCGCGTCCACACAGTACTCCGTACCTCCTACAGCCACCACTATCGTCGTATGGTCCCAGATCTGATGGATATCCTGGAGTTTCGGACCAACAATGATCTCTATCGTCCCATCGTCCGTGCCCTTCAGCTCGTCAAAGACTATGTGCGCAGTCCGCGCCAGTACTATCCCGAAGAAGAACTCATCCCACTCAAAGATATTGTCGCCCCCAAGTGGCACGAGCTGGTGGTCGAGAAGAACAGTGATGGAACGGAGAAGGTCAATCGCCTCAACTATGAGGTCTGCGTGCTCCAGACGCTGCGTGAGAAGGTGCGCACCAAAGAGATCTGGGTGGCGGGTGCTCATCGCTACCGCAATCCCGACGAAGACCTGCCGACCGACTTCCATCTCAAGCGCGACGAATATTACAAAGCCTTGAAACAGCCCACAGCGGCCCAGGAATTTACGGACAAACTCCAGTCCGACATGCGCCAGGCGCTGCATTCCTTGAACACAGCATTACCGAAGCTCTCTCCAAAAGTCAAAATCCTCACGCGACGTGGCGGATGGATCCATGTCTCTCCCCTTGAGCCACAACCAGAGCCACCCAACCTGGCGCGACTGAAACTGGAGGTGGCCAACCACTGGTCGAATACCAACCTGCTTGATATCCTCAAAGAAACCGACCTGCAACTCAACTTCACCGAGCACTTTACCAGCCTGGCCAGCCGGGAGCGTCTCCCGCGTGACCTGCTGCAGAAACGCTTGCTGCTGTGCATGTACGGATTGGGAACGAATTCGGGCTTCAAACGGCTGGCGGGAGCCGATCCAGGCACCACGTATCAGGACCTGCACTATGTGCGCAGTCGCTACATCCACAAGGAGCAGCTGCGCAATGCCATCGCACATGTCGCCAACGCCATCTTCCAGGTGCGCCGGGCAGAGATCTGGGGCGAGGGGACGACGGCCTGCGCCTCCGACTCCAAGAAATTCGGGGCCTGGAACCAGAATCTGCTGACGGAGTGGCATATTCGCTATCGCGGGCCTGGCATCATGGTGTACTGGCATGTGGAGAAGAAGGCCACCTGCATCTATTCCCAGGTGAAGAGCTGTTCGTCTTCGGAGGTGGCGGCAATGATTGAGGGCATCTTGCGCCACTGCACCGATGCTGAGATCCAGAAGAACTTTGTCGATACCCATGGACAATCGGAGATCGGATTTGCGTTTTGTCATCTGCTCGGGTTCCGCTTGCTGCCTCGTCTCAAGGACATTGGCTCGCAGAAGCTGTATCGGCCAGAGGCGGGGAGTCCCGAGGCGTATGAGCGTCTGCAGCCTGTGCTCACGCGTGCCATCGATTGGGACCTCATCCGCAACCAGTACGATGAGATGGTCAAGTACGCCACAGCACTGCGGCTGGGCACGGCAGATGCGGAGTCGATCTTACGCCGTTTTACGAGAGCCAACCTGCACCATCCCACCTACCGGGCGCTCGCTGAGTTAGGCAAGGCGATCAAGACCATTTTCATCTGCGAATACCTCCAATCAGAAGCACTGCGTCGCGAGATCCACGAGGGCTTAAACGTCGTGGAGAACTGGAACTCGGCTAACTCCTTCATCTTCTACGGCCGCAACGGGGAGATTTCGACGAACCGCCTCGATTCCCAGGAGATCGCCGTGCTCTCCCTGCATCTCTTGCAGATCTCGATGGTCTTCATCAATACCCTCATGCTCCAGGAAGTGCTCTTAAAACCCTCTTGGGAGAAGAAGCTGACCCAGGAGGATTACCGAGGGCTGACACCGCTATTCTATGGGCATATCAACCCCTACGGCACGATCCACCTGAATATGGCGGAACGCTTGCAGCTAGAGCCCATTCGTCTGGAGGCATAATGGAACACAAGCGAACGCCAGCACGCAAGAAGGCCAAAGAACTGGCGAAATCCTTGCGCAGTGAACAGCCAGATTATCCCTATCTCAAGAGCCTCTTTCGCGAACTACGCCAAGAACTGGACATCGACATTCCCCGTAACTCTGCGCGCTTGCCAGAAGTGCCGAGCGAAGACGAGATCCAGCGTTTCTACGAAGCCGTCTGGAAAGCACGCAAGTTCGCGGACATGGTGCTCATCAAAACGCTGTTCTATACGGGTGTGCGCATCAGTGAACTGGTCAACATGCGCCTCGCCGATGTCGATCTGGAGCGCTGTCAGATCCGAGTCAACCGGGGCAAAGGTGACAAAGATCGTATCGTTCCTTTCCCACTGGCGTTCCGTGAACTGCTTGGCATGCATATGCAGCAGATGAAGGAACGCTCCGCAACATATGTTTTCGAGTCGTCTCGTCGGCGAAAGTACAGTGACCGGGGGGTACGGAAGATGCTGGCCCGCTATGCGACTGCCGCGGGCATTACCCGTTCGATGTCTCCCCACAAATGGCGGCATTTTCTCTTCACCTGGCTTAAAAAGCAAGGAATCGATGATGCGCTCATTCAGCCCTATTCTGGGCATGAGAACCGGGAGTCGCTTGAAATCTATTCCCGGCTCTCGATCACAGAAGCTCAGCAACACTATGACCAAGCAATGAGGAAGTTTCCCGTCCAGTAGTGCGTAAAGGGACGATCCGATGGTACTCAAAATCTTCTTCTGTTGTGACTTATCCGGCCTGCGAGCGACATTTACAACGTTAGTGCTAGCAAACGCTGATCAGGCTTTATTGCCAGCACGAAATGATGCGCATTCAATTGAAACGATCCCACTGAACAACAGGGGCATGGTATGTATCATAATAAAGAATGAGAGTCATTGGAAATGATGCAATCGGTCGTCACTCGTATAACCATTGTTTTTTTTGATGCGATCTACCGCCTCATGCAGGGTGTTGTCATTGCTGCTATCGTCGGTGCCCTTGGTAACGCTCTTTATGCCTTTGTCCAGTCGGGATGGTCAGGGCTAAGCAAACCTGAGACTTGGTTCCTCATCGTACAGATTCGTTCCCACCCTCTCGTCAGTTCCATTATCGTTATCCTCCTCATTCTTCTCTTTGTTACGTCCAGAATCGTTCACCAGCAACAACTGCACCCTCCTGACCTCTCAGTAATCACGCTTCGACGAGTTGAGAAATTTCGGTTGGACAGGTTCCCCATTGGCAGGAAAACCCCCTATCTCTCCCGTCTAGGTGGCAAGCTCGATCATGAGGCTAGAGCCGCTGTATGTTCGTGTCGTGATCATAGAGGAACTGGCGTGGTTTTTGTTGGTCGTATCGATGCTGGAAAGACGCGCCTCGCTTATGAAGTCATGCGAGCAACGCTCCACCGTTGGTATGCTCTGATTTGGCCAAGTTATCAACTCGAGGTACATGAAGATGTTCTGTTGCGGTGTCATGGGCGCAAAGTCGTCTTGTTTTTGGATGATCTGCAGCGGTTTGCTGAGCAGAACATGGGCGAACGTGTCGTGGATACAATAGGCCGTCTTCGCGATATATGTACCCAGTTTTTCGTCATAGCGACGATGCGCACCGAGGATGAAGAGGTTGTTTTGCGTGAGATGGGACCATTTTTGCGAGAGCTGACTACAATTGAGATTCCCGATGTTTCGGACTATGAGAAGCACTGGATTATTGATCGGATGAAGGAGCGTAACGTTCCAACGTATCCACAAGACTTTAATGGAACATTTGGCTCTCTTATACAGGGGCTCGTGAAACACCAGCAAGTGTACCGCCGACAACTGACACTCTCCCAGCAAACAATTTTGAAGAGTATCAAGCTCCTCGATACCGGCTACATCTTTCCTTTCTCAGAACAACGCGTTCGCGTCATTTGCCAGGGACTCTTTGAGGTCTCTCTCTCGGAAAGTTCGTGGCGTGCTGATATTAATGTGCTTTGTAAACACGATTTTGTATGTCCCCGAAGCTCACCAAAAGGAACGGAGTTATCCATTCAACTGAAGCCAATTATTTTTCGCCACCTTGTTGTTGATTATCCGGAGATCGATCGCGGTGAAGCTGATGACTTAAGACGTGTGCGTGAAATCTTTCTAAACCTGCCTGAGCCCGACGAGGAAGGAATCAGGGCAATTGAAATAAGGCTCTCAGCGGATCAGCGGGAGCAAGAAGTGCAAAGGCTTCAACATGAAGTATTTGTAGATCAGGAAAGATCAATCGAATGGGCAGAGCTTCAATATAAACTCGGAGCTGCATTTCTTGTGCGTGTGAGGGGTGACAGAGAAGAAAATATTGAGCATGCCGTTGCTGCATTGCAAGCATCTCTCGAGGTTTTTACACGGCAGGGCCACGCGCATGAATGGGGAAAGGCAAACCTTCTGCTTTGTCAGGCGTATCACGTACGTACAAAAGGGGAGAGACAAGAGAATCTCAACGCGGCGACAGCTCATGGTGAACGCGCTTTGCAAGTACTTGTTCCTGATGCATTTCCTCAACTATGGGCTACACTCCGGCATCCCCTGGATGAGACCTATCTCGTGCGGAGTGCAGGAAAACGGCGAGCAACTGTAGAAAAAGCCATCACTTTCTATGAAGCTGCTATGCAGGTCTATACGCGCGAAGTGTTTCCAGAACAGTGGGCAATGATACAGAATAATATAGGGCGAGCGTATGTCTTGCGAATCGAAGGAGAGAAAGGGAAGAACATAGAACAAGCGGTCGTGCGCTATAAGGCTGTTTTAGAATTATATACGCGCGAAGCGTTTCCAGAGCAATGGGCAATGACTCAAAACAATCTAGGGAATGCCTATCTGTATCGAATCTGGGGAGAACGACGCTCTAACATCGAGCTAGCTATAACATATCACGAGGCTGCCTTGCACGTGTACACGCACGAAGCATTTCCAGAGCAATGGGCAATGACTCAGAATGATCTTGGTCGAGTGTATAGCATGCGCATCATGGGAGAGAAGCAAGCGAATGTGGAGAAGGCAATTGCTTGTTACGAGTTAGCCTTGCAGGTGTATACGCCAAATGCGTTTCCAGAACAGTGGGCCTTGACACAACGTAACCTAGGGAATACCTGGAGTCTCCTGATTGATGGGAAGAAACAGAGCAATGTCGAGCAGGCGATTGCCTGTTATACTGCGGCCCTGCAGGTTTACAGCCGTGAAGCCTACTCCGAGCAGTGGGCAATGGTGCTAAGCGACCTAGGAAGAGCTTATATAGCGCGCATCCGAGGGCAGCGGCAGGAAAACGTCGAGCAAGCGATTGCCTACTATACTGCGGCCCTGCAAGTGTATACACACGATGACTTTCCAGAACAGTGGGCGATGATAGAGAACAACCTCGGCCAGGCTTACACTGAGCGCGTCACTGGTGATCGGCGGGTAAATCTTGAACAGGCTGTTGCCTACTACAAGCAAGCCTTGCGGGTCTACACACTTGACGCATTTCCTCGTCAGCATCGCGATACGCAATCTCATCTGGCTACAGCGGAATCCACGCGTGGGCACTGGCAAGAAGCGCATCTGGCATATGTGAGCGCGATGAAGGCTGAGGCACTGCTTATCGCGCTCGGGGCTGGTGTGCCTGGTCGTGATGCCATTCTCAAAGAAGGGGGGAACGCGGCTATCGAGAACGGCTTCGCGCTGGTGCGCCTCTCGCGTATTGGGGAGGCAGCGGTTAGCATTGAGCGCGGGCGAGCGCGAGGACTGGCTGAGTCAATAACTTTGGATGCCGCTAGCCCTTCGTTGATTCTTGATCTGGAGAGGCGCAGTCGCTACGAGCAGGCCCGATACCATTTGATAAGTGCGCAAGCGGCCCTCAATAGGCTGCACCTCGACGTAGATTCGGTGTCTTCTCAAGATATGACTTCAGATGCTGTAGAACGCATCCAACGAGAACGAAATTTGCAGCTGACCGAAGCCTACTACCAGGCAAAGGCGGAGTTTGATTCGGTATTCAACGAGAATCAGGCAGAGGATCCTTCTTTTTTCATGGACATGGACGTTGATGAGGCAACCATTCTGTGGGCTGCTGAACAATCCGCGCCGGGCCATGCCATTGTTTACCTGGCAGCTACTTCCTGGGGGGGTGTGGCGGTAGGAGCGTTCAGCAGCAATCCCACACTGAAAACAACCGCTCGCTTCGGAGCACTTGACCTCCCACAGCTCACAGATACTTTCATTGCTGATTTGATCGAGAAGCGTCTGCCTGACGGCAATAGACCAATTATCAGCAGTTTCGCAGCAATAGCCCAGGCAGGCGATGGTTTCAACATGTTCATGCAAACATGGTCAGGTGAAACATTCCGTGATCGAGCAACAGCTCTGCACACGGCTTGCGAGGTTGTAGGAGAAGTGAGCACCTTTGATCTCGCAGCACAGCAGATGCTCCAGATCTCGTGGTTGGCAGAGCTTGTCGACGTGCCATTGACACACATACCATCTTCTACCTACCGGAGGCTCGCACATGCGATGTATCATTATCTCCTGCACTATGAACACCAGTGCTGCCTGGAGATACTCGCGCGGGCCGCCCTGAGGTCACTGGCCGAGTGGTTACAGCACGAAGGAGTAACAAGCTGCACACTCATTCCTTGTGGACTGCTGGCAGCCTTCCCGCTTTTAGCCACAGAGGTCGTACCAAGCCGGACGCTGGCAGATCTGCTGGTAGCCAGCGTCGCCCCCAGTGCACGTTCTCTTCTGGGAAAGAGCCGCCAGTTGACAGAACACTCCACGGTCTACGCACTCGGTGATCCTCACCCAACGCGCCAGGAACTCGAGTGGGCTGAAGCGGAGGCATCTACTGTTGCAAAGCTCGCTCGCAGGGCAGGTCTTCATGCACAGGTGAGGTTACAGGAGAAAGCTACACGCAATCAGTTAATACGCGCCCTCGAGCAGGGATATATTGTCGATCTTGCTTGTCACACACACTTCGATGCTCATACACCGCTGAATGCGGCGCTGTTGCTAGCAAACAAAGAATCACTGAGCTTAGGTGATCTCTTGAGTCATGAGGTCGATATGCAAGGGCTACGCTTACTGATTTTATCGGCATCCTCTGCTGCCACCGTGGATCTGCGAGGCGCGATCAACGAAGTACGCAGCCTAGCCGCGGGTATGATACAGGCAGGAGCAAAGGCTGTGTTAGCATCGTTGTGGCCGGTGGACGATATGGCAACGTATCTGCTCGTAGTACGCTTCATACAGGAGTGGCTGCCACGCATGGATCAGGAGCCACCAGCGGCAGCTCTTGCCAGGGCGCAACAGTGGCTGCGTACAGTAACAAACCGTGATTTGCGGCAATGGCGCGCTAGTGTGTTGCCAGATTTACTATCAACTGCAAATAAGCAGCCTGATGGAGATACATTCCTTCCATATTTTTCGGACCAGGATGGACCGATGTCGGCCAGGCTAAAGATACTAGACGAGAGTATACGTGCAGGCTTGGCGCGAATCTATGTTTCGTTTGATGCAATAATGAGAAGCTTCGAGGAAGAAGGGCCGCTGGCATTAGCAGGTCCCATTGGACAAGCAAAGGCTGCACATGAGTTAGCTGCTATCCGCAGACGATACAATTTCTATGATGTTGATCAAGCTGAGTGGGTAGTGCATCAGCGCACCAGGCGCGATGATGTTGATGCTGAGAACTGTCCATTTGCAGATCCCATCTATTGGGCTGGCTTTCAGATCATCGGCTGGTGAAAAGATGGTATGTTAGAATGGAGTTGCTATTACTAGCATACAAGCGTTGCTAAATGGGTGAGACGAGGGAAGCACTTATGCATCGCTTAATCCTTCCTTGTGTGCTTAGCTCAAAGAACCCTTCTTGGCTTGTATAGATGCCTGTAATGCTCGCTACTTTGCCCCCGGTGTCAGCTTGCGTAGTATGGGGCCTACTTGGCTTGCCCAAGAGCTGAATGCCAGGTACCATATACCCCTTGCACTCGCTCAGTCTTGGGTGAACGATGATCAGATACTGCTGCTTCTTGATGGGCTAGATGAAATCTCTCCTGGCTATCGCAGCGAATGCGTGAAAGCAATCAATACCTACCGACGAGAGCATGGTTTGACCCCTATCGTAGTATGCAGCCGGATTGATGATTACCTGCACCAGAAGACCCGCCTGAAATTGCAAGGTGCAGTTACTATACAGCCACTCACGATGCAGCAAATCGATGCTTATATATCAAGTGCGGAAAGGGAATTGGCTCCACTGCGTGTGGCCTTGCGTACTGACCCATTACTGCAAGAGTTAGTTATAACACCGCTCATGCTTAGCATACTCGCAGTGACCTTTCAGGGGAAGTCAATTGAAGGCCTCCAAGCCCACGGGTTGCGCAACGAGGTGCCTTCTACAGATTTCATACCTCTCTCTCGAATCTCTCTCCTCAAAAAAGTCGAGATGGTATACTCGAAGGCGGGAGATATAGTCGCCATCAAGCAAGGAGAGAGCTATGACGCAAGCTTCTTACAATGATATCGCGGAGTGGTATGATCAGTTTCTGCGAGAAAGACCTGTCTACAGGGAAGTGATCCTGCCGAACCTGTTAGCACTCGTTGGAGAGGTCGAGGGGGAAGTCATTTGTGATCTGGCCTGCGGGCAGGGCTGGGTAGCTCGCGAGTTGGCCCGACGCGGAGCGCAGGTCACCGGTCTTGACCTGGCGCCCAACCTGCTGGCACACGCACAACGCTCTGAAGAGCAGGAGGAGCCACTGGGAAGTGTGTATGTTCAAGGAGACGCAGAGCGTGCTGATCTGCTGAGTGACCGTCAGTTTACCGGCTGTGTCTGTATCATGGCGCTGATCAATATTCCTGATCTTCAAGCCACCTTCCAGAGCGTCCGACGGATTCTCAAACCAGGAGGCTGGTTGGTCTTTGCCATTCCTCACCCCTGTTTCGAGACCCCTCACGCTCAGTGGACATCTTTGCCTGATCCTGAGCATCCACTCGGCAGGATCGTCACCGGCTATTTTGACGAACGACAATGGTTCTCATCGAACCCGGACGGAGTACGGAGCCGGGTTGGAGACCATCACCGTATGCTCAGCACGTATCTCAACCAGCTTGCCGCCGCAGGTTTTGCATTTGAACGCGCCCTCGAACCAGGCCCATCTGCCAGACAAGCTGAAAGGGTGCCAGGCAACCGCGAAGTCCCCACGCTCCTGCTGATCCGTGCTCGCCTCTCAGGTGGTTGACAGACCGAGAAAGGCAGCAAAAGCTGAGGGCACTCCGAACAGGGTGATATCCACACAAGGAGCAGAGCGTTCTCGAGCATTGCGGGTCAGACGCTCTGCCCACGAAAGCCGATAATGGGCGCGTTGGGCACGGTAAAGGAGCGCGGGCTTGCCGGCTAGGCGAGGGGAAGTAGGAGGTCCGACATCTACCTCGACGCGTTGATGGCGCAGCAACTGGATGCATGCACGTCGGTGGGAGCGACGACTCCAGTCACGCCATCGAATGGGCTCAGACCCGACGTCCAATGGATGCAACAGCACGCTCACCTGGCGAGGCTTAGCGGTAGCGCTGCCATTGCATTGACACTGTTCGCGCAAGGGACAGGGACGGCAACTGCGAATGCTGGCTGCATACACCACGCGGAGACTGCCATCGGCTTCTCGGCGCCGCTCGTGCGCCACAAGCGTCTGGCCAGCGGGACAGCGCAATGTCCCGTCAGACTGGAGGGCAAAATCCTGCCCAGAGAAGCGGTCAGTTTTCCAGGGCAAAGCACCCGAGGGCTGGCTATAGCCCTGCACAGGCGCCTGTTCTGCTGTGGTCCCTGTGACGGGGGGAGCAAACTCGGTCGTGCGTAGCGGAGTCGGCTCAAGCACATGACCCAATTCGAGCCGGATATTCCAAATCCATTGGGAGACAATCTGCCAGGCTTCTTGTCCAGCGGGCGAGTGACTACACCAGCGGTCGGGATCTTGCTCGTCGTCTTCATCGGCCAGCACTGGTTCAAAGGCCCCACGATGCAGATAGAGGGCCACCACATCGGAGGCGGTGAACCCGTTTTGCGGGAGCTGGGTGAAAAAGATCTCGTAGACCACGCCCTTGCGGGTGTGACCGATGCGGCTCTTTTTCTCGGCTGCCGGGTGGGTAGCTACCACGACGCGGCAACGCACGCCCGTCTTCCCCACAGGGACATCAGGGCAGTCGTAGAGCTGCCGCACCAGGTTACTTTCCGAGCGGCTAAACTGCTGGTCGGGAGGCAGGTGCAGACGACTCTGGACCGACTCCTGATCCAACACGCTGTAATCTTTGCCGCGCATCACGAACGGGAAGCCTGCCAGGTCGGCGATGACAGCCCCTGTCCCATATTGTCCATCCAACCGCAGCAGGGCGCAGCTCGGCGAAAGATGGTTTGCCTCCAGATAACTCCTGATGGCAGCCAGCCCCCGGCGCAGTTCCTCCCGGTAGCGTCCATTGCCTTTGTTGCTGAAACTGCCGAGTTATGTGGAATAAAAACTGATATGTCAAGGGTCAGCGAGCTGGCTCATCCATTTCCCCTGGGCTTTCTCCTTTCTGCTGTCTTTCCAGTTCAGCCATACGCTTTTTGAGGGCGTTAAGCTCCTGCTTCAGCAATCGAATCGACACATTGCGCGCGTCTTGTTTCCCTTTCGCTGCATCACCTGCGCCCGCACCTGATCCAACTCGCTGAGATCCTGAGAACATCCTGATTCCGTGCGCGTCGCTCCCTTTTTGTTGAAGTGGAAAGCGGCGCTCGGGATGGGCGGTGGCGGTGGGGGCTCACCAATTGGAGTCCCCTCCTCCTGTTTGGTGAGATCGGCGATCAACTGATCGGGCAACGGGATGGGAACGGCGAGGTGTAACACGCCAGGTCGCTGTTCGATGACCTCGGCCAGTTCGGTTTCAATGTAAGCCTCACACTCCGCACACTGCAGCTGGTGGTAGCACAAACGGAAGTTCGGATTGCCACACATCCGTGGCCGACCATCTGGGCTATCCGACAGATAGTAGAACACGCACGGCTCGCCACGACCAGCCGCCTGCGTGTCGAGCAGGGCATGAACCGTCCGATCAAGGGGATTGGCTTTCCGATACATACGCCCTAATTGATGGAGGTTTTCTTTCAGATACCAAGGTAAGGTCTGGTTTGGATTGGTATGTCCCAGCAGTTTGCCAATATCATAGGGAGTCATGCCCATAGCCTTGAGATAATAGGCCGTAGAAGCGCGGGCCCGGTGGGATGTAATCGGCCCGAGAGCGTCTCGATAGGGGGTCCCTTGCTCATCGATCAGCCCAGCCGCTTTGCATAACAGAGGGATCAGGGAATCGTTGAGAAATTCTGAGCCGACGAGTTTCTCTCGATACTGAAACAGATAGGCTGTGGGTTGGCGGGTTTTCCGATCCGGAACCAGCGGCTGATTCTTTGGGCGCAAGGCCTTCCAGGCCAAGATCGCCTCTGCCGTATACTCCGGGATCGGGGACCAAAATTCGCCACGGTACTTGTTGGTTGGGACCCGTAAATACCACAGCTGCTCTGCTGGTTCAAGCTGGACGCCATGCTCATCCACCATTTCTGGCGCCCACTCACTGCGGATGCACTCCAGGGGCAGGCGGCGAATCTCATCGCTGCGGCGACAGCCAGTGACCCACACGAGCGCCATGGCCCGCACCATCGGTAACGGGTACATGCGTGTCCCTGGAGCGATATCCTGAACCATTTCAGCATTGAGGGTACAAGCAGTCCAGACGAGCTTGAGCCAGGCTTCCTCCTCGATGTTGCGCGGGTTGGGCTGAAGTTGCGCTCTCACATACCTGGGGAGAGCCATGGCGTCGACCGGATTCCAATTGATTTCCAGGCGGGGTTGCAGGTATCCGTTCACCTCATACGCGTACTTTTGGAGGTAGCGAAAGAAGCTCCTGACGCAGTCAATCCGTTTGCGGATCCCGGTCGCTTTCAGGGGTGCTCCTTGTCTGCGCTTGAGATAGTCCGCGAAAAGGTGCCGCCTGGCGGGAGAAGCATAATCATAAATGGTTGCCTCATGGCACACGAAAGCCACATACTCGATCGCCAGTTCCCTCGTCCACAGCTTGGGTTCGGTGATCTCTGGATGCTGTGAGCCAAGCCAACGACAGGCCATGAGCATCGTCCCGATGATGGCATTTCTGGCCTGCTCAGAGATTGGCGTCTGTCGCCAAAAAGCGCGGAGCCAGGCCAGCCATTGCGGATGCACGTCCTGAACCTCGTCATCCTGAAAGAGCTGCCTGGGTGGCCTCTCTTCTGCAAGCCTCAGTCGCTCTTCGGGAAGAATCCCTAAAGTCATCAGCACTCGCCGTAATTGCTCAACCCGCCCCCGCTCTCTCTTTCCGATCTCCATTCCAGAGAGGATATCGAAGATGGGAGGCGTCAGCGCTTCTAGAGAGGGGTTCCGATTCAGCAACAAGGTGAAGACCAGCACAAAGACAAAAGCCCTCTTCCCTTTCGGGTTCTCGGTGTATCCTTTCGCCTCCCGGGCTTGCAGTACACGGTCGATCACTTGCTGGACCACAGCCGAACCAAAAAGGATCTCTGCCATCAAGTGGGCTGGAAGTCCTCTGCTCGAAGGCGAAGGTCCGGTTTCTGAGAACAGATAGGCCGCCACGTAGAGCAGCACGTAATGAGGAGTCGAACGGGTTTGCCTGTGAGCGGCTTTGTCTCGCCTCTTAGGAAGGGCATCAATAACAGCTCCCCAAGTGGCCTGTGACCATCCCCAATACAGGGTGTTCGTCTGGAGCACCTGCTTCAACACATAGGTCAGGAAGCCCTGTCGAACCGCTCGGCTCTTTGGACGCCACTCGTGGAACAGCGCCAACACATCGAGCAGCGGTTGGGTCACCCGGCTCAACTGTTTGACCAGACGATCAAACTCCAGATAGTGTGGGGGAGTCAGCTGGAGCAACGAAGTGATGTCTCTGCGTTCCTCGTCGGTGAGCAGAGGAGAGCGATCAAGATAATCAGCAGGCGCAAGAGGCATGCGAAAGCCGAAAGGCTTGCTCGGCTCGGGGGAAACCTGTCGATCAGCGATTGGCATCGGTTGGCTCCTCCTGCATCTTTCGCTCATTGAAAAGCGCCGCTAAACGTTTCCATTGTTGCTCATGGATGTGGTTTAGCTGGCGAGCAAGTTTGGCATCGGCCACATGGACATAGATTTCCGTACTGGCAGTGGAGCGATGTCTGGCATAGAGGCTGACTTCGTACAAGTCCAGGCCGTAATCCATGAGATGGGTCAGCATCAAATGCCGCAGCTTGTGTGGAGTCAGCTGGGGTAAGCCAAGCGCATCTCTGATCTCATCGAAGATTTTGGTCACGGCCCATTTGCTGATCGGCTGGCCAGCATTGGCGTTGGATTCGGAAAGAAAAAGCGGGCCAGCATCCTCGGCTCCATACGCTTTGATCAGGCGGGTCCGATCGAGGTTCAGGTAATCTTGCAGGATTCTCCAGGTCGTGTTTGAGAGCACGATTCGTCCCGGCATGTTGTTTTTCGTCAGTTCATGAGGGATGGTGATGGTATGGGTTCGCTCATCGATGTGGTCCCTTCTGAGAAAGGTGACCTCCTCTCTCCGCAATGCTCCATCGTACAACACCAGGATCAGCGCCTGGTTACGCAGCGACATGCGCGCAAAAACGTACACGAGGAGATCAGCAAACTGGCTCTCGCTGGGAATCCAGGGCGCCGAAGGAGCATACCCGATGAGCCCTCGTTTTTTGCCACGTACCCCCTTGGAGACTGGGTTAAGGGGGTTCTGACGGCGGTGGACGCGAATACACCAATCGAAGAAGACCCGGATCGTGCTAAGGCGACGGCGAATGGTGTTGAGGGACAGTTTCGAGCCGGTCAGGTAGGTAATCTTGTCTCTGGACATCTGGTGGCCTGATCCTCGGCGTGCCGGCCGGCTCCATAACCCATCCACGTAGTGGGCGATGAGGGTTTCATCGGCCTCAAGAACGTCTTCAAAAGGGATCGCAGAAACAGCCTGTAGAAAATCTTCCAGGTCGCGGCCGTAATTGTCGAGCGTACTGGGACTCTTGCGCACCTGAGCCAATTCCTCGATAAAAGCACGAGTAGCCCTATTCTGCGCTACCTGTGGGTAATGTTCCCATTTGATGGTCTGCATGCTCACGCTCCTCTGTGTCTTGACGGTGCAAACGAGACACCTTCAACTCTGACGATCAGCCTCCTCAATTCTACTCCACTTATCATCTA
>WNGK01003939.1_pt1 | contig 17597 bp, 22 predicted proteins | sample 5400601 | NCBI WGS metagenome assembly WNGK01 (sample SAMN13153376, study PRJNA577476) | soil metagenome | isolation source: 60 cm soil or saprolite under Garry oak tree replicate 1 | place: USA:California | collected 2016-06-15
CTCGACGATTTCATCCACGTCTGCAAGAGTGACGCCGCCGTACCAAACCGCCTCGGGATAAACCACTAGATTCGGACCGTGTTCGCACTGATCCAGACAGCCTGACTGATTCGCCCGCACTCTGCCCTTCAGCCCCCGCTCCGCGAGCTTCTGCTTGAATAGCTTCTGCAGCTCCGCCTTCGCAGTCGGATCGCAACATCCCCGCGGATGCCCTGCAGGACGCTGGTTCCCGCAGACGAAAATATGCCTCTCAAATTTGGGCATAAAAATATCGTACAGGAAAGGCAGAAGGAAGAACTCAGAACGCAGAAGTGCCAAATCGCAGGAAAGAGCGTTCGATTAGTCTTTTAATGGAACCAGCAGGCTATCGCCCTTGCAGAACGTGGCCACGCGCTCAAGCCCTCCACTGGAAGCGGAAACCGTGATCACCGGGCCGTAGCAGTAAACCGCATGTCCAGTCCGCGCGAAGTACCACGTTCCACCTTTGCGCGAGGCCGTTTTGGCCTGCTGGGCAAAATGTGGCTGGGATTCATGACGTCGCGACTGCGGCAGTTGAACCTGAGAAACGGGAAGTGAAGCCAAAAGCAAAACAGCAATCGGGTTCATAGCACCTACCCTTACCGCGAGCTAGATCGAGAACGAAACCCGCCGCATATCTGACGGGTCAGTGATCTCCGGAGGCCTGATGGGCCGTGGTGCTGCCTTCCTGAATTTTCGACTGGCTTTCGCACTAGCTTTAGGATCTATCTGATTCGAGCGAGCCTGGGTTGACGGAGTTTCAACGAACGGAATCTGGGACGACGGAGTCTGCGGCAACGGAATCTGGGATGACGGAACTTGAGACAACGGAGTCTGCGCCTGGGCCTGGGTGCTGCCTTGATTCCTGCGCATACGGTCTTTCATCGCGCTCAGATGAATACGGTCCTTGAAAAGCAGATGAATCAGGTTGCGTTGAGAATTAATGGTCCGCCCCTGACGGACGACCAGCGTGGTCAGGAGGCCGTAGGAAATCATAAACAAAATTGCCAACAGCGGAAGTTTGCTCCGCCTGGGTTTGCGTGCTGCTACCGCGCTCACGGCCAGATTCATCTTCATCCTCAAGTCCGCGGTACGGCGGCGGATACTACTGCCAAAGCAGATTTTGCTCCGAACTCATGCCTTTACGTAAGTTACTGAAATGGCAATACTTATGCACGAGCGAGCCGTGCAAGCAAGGTTCGACAACTGCAACCACCTGCACATTTAGGGTAACCACAAGAGTTACTGGAGTAAGTTGCGCACCGGCGTCCGATCTTCTTCCAAGGTTCTTCAAATCCAGATGTTATTTATTGTCTCCATCAAAAATTGCGATTGGACAGAGCCCAGCCCCGCCGATAGCGTTGCAACATGTCCTCTTCGATTCCTATTGACGATTCGCATGTAGATGTTCTGCACCATACTGTCAGCCGTATCGCCAGTGCCGACGGGTTTCATCAGGCGCTCGATCGCGTTTTGGACTTCGCGGTAGAAGTTGTCAAATGTGACTCCTGTTTTATTTATGTGCTTGAGGATGAAGACCTGGTCTTACGGTCATCGAAAAACCCACATCAAGAGTTGCTCGACCGCTTGAAACTGCGGATAGGGCAAGGCATCACCGGATGGGTAGCAGAACATCGGGAGCCGGTTGCAGTCTTTCGTGAGGCATTCAAAGATCCGCGCTTTCTGCGGTTTAATGAACTTCCGGAAGACCGGTATGAGGCGTTTTTGTCGGTACCGCTTTTTGTCGGTACCGCTTCTATCGCGTGGGCGCCTGGTCGGCGTGATGAATTTGCAACACCGGGACCCACACGTTTACAGCCCCCGCGACATTCGTCTGCTCTCCACCATGGGGTTTCTGGCAGGAGCAGAAATCGAAGTCGCTAGGCTGGAAAACGAAAACTCAGACCTCTCTCAGCAACTCGAAACCCGCAAGCTTGTGGAGCGGGCGAAGGGAATCCTGCAACGGGAGCTTGGCTTGACGGAGGAGCAATCGTATCTCAGCATTCAGCGTCAGAGCCGGCAGAAGCGCAAAACCATGAAAGAGGTTGCGGAAGCAATCGTGTTGAGCGAGGAAGTGAAAAATAGTTCGCGGGGCGAATAGCGCCGGGAGTCCATTCGATGCGTGCGCATGGGTCGTGCCTGTCAACAAGAAAACGAGGGCCCGGTCTCACGCGCCGCGCCCTCTTTGTTGTTCTAGTGTGCGCCTGAAGCAGACGCCACCACGCTCGGTTGTGGCTTTGTCAGTCGGGTTACCTTGCCTGCTTCCGGCATCCGGTAGTTGAGCATCACTCCGGAATCGCCGAGACACAGCGCGCGGACATAAACGCCCTCTTGGGATTTGGCCAGTAGCAGCCTGGTTCCCTCTGCGAACTGCACATCAGACGAACTCGCAGAGAGGATGATTCCGCTCCATCCTGATTCTCTGGATCGAACGATAACGATTCTTCCAGAGGGGTCGTTGTTGATAGTGAATTGATACTCGCCGGGCGCGAGCAAAAGCTTCCCCCAGCGAGCTTCGATTGGCAGTTTGAAGGTTCCATGCGCGGTCTCTGCATTTCCAAAAGCGGAAAGCAGGCCAACTGTGCACACGACGAAGAATACAGCGCGGATTGCAAAATACTTACCATTCGGCTTCATGTGAGTCTCCTGTTGAGCTGGAAAAGATACTTCGGCGCAAGCCGGAGAGTCTTCAGTTGTCGGGATTGACTACGAGGTCCGGATGGAACTAACTGCCCAACCTTGGGCTGCGGGCGAACTTCTAGGTCCGTCTTCCTCTACCCTGGTTCTTTCTGGAAGACACGATCAGTGTGTCAGACGCGCAGTGCACGAGTCCAATTGAAAAAATCTATAGGAACCATGAAGTGAAAATGCGTACTTTGGTAATTTGAAACGTGGCCTTATGGTGAATCCGCTGACGCAATGGGTTGCAGGATCAGACCCGAAGACTATAATGCGTAGTTTCGCAGGCAGGGCCTTACCCAGGTCTCAGTTGCGGGAGGAACGTTACATGCTGTTTACCTGGCAGAGTTTTTTCTCTGTCGGCTTTAGCTGACTTTTATATGCGCCTTTTATCCGCCCAGCGTAATTTTAGGTTGCGTGTACTCCTAATTGGTTGCAGAATGTGCCCTCTTCGTTCTTTACTAGGTCTCAGGCCATAGAAACTAGCCTGGTTTACTGAGCATTGAGGCTCGCGGCTTATGGACATCTCCTACCACGATGTTCTTCTGGTCGGTGGCGGTGGCGCAGGCCTTCGAGCCGCCATTGCCGTGGCCGAAACCAATCCCAATCTCAGCGTTGCCGTGGTCTCGAAGGTTTACCCGATGCGCAGCCACACGGTTTCTGCCGAAGGCGGAGCTGCGGGGGTAATCAAAGTTGGGGATTCTCTAGATGACCACGCTTACGACACCATCTCCGGCGGCGACTGGCTCTGCGACCAGGATGCGGTCGAGATTTTCGTGAAAGAGTCGCCGGAAGAGTTGCTGCGGCTCGAGCACTGGGGCTGTCCCTGGAGCAGAGACCCGGACGGACACATTGCGGTCCGGGCATTCGGCGGCATGAAGAAAATGCGCACCTGGTTTGCTGCCGATAAGACCGGGTTCCACCTGCTGCATACCCTGTTTCAGACCACACTCAAATACAAAGCCGTCACCCGTTACGACGAATGGTTTGTAACCAAGCTACTTGTAGATGAGGGCCGAGTACAGGGTGTGGTTGCTCTGCAACTGATGTCGGGGAGAATTCAGGCCATCACGGCGAAGAGCGTGATCCTGTGCACGGGAGGTTGTGGCCGGGTTTTTCCCTTCACCACCAACGCCAGCATCAAGACGGGGGATGGCATGGCGTTGGCGTTCCAGGCGGGCGCTCCGCTGAAAGACATGGAGTTTGTGCAGTACCATCCCACGGGCCTGCCGTTCACCGGCATTCTCATCACGGAGGCGGCTCGTTCCGAGGGCGGCTATCTCATCAATAAGGACGGGTACCGCTACCTTCAGGATTACAACCTCGGCTCGCCGACCGACAAACCTGTTCTGCGCAACATGGAGCTCGGCCCCCGCGATCGTCTCTCTCAAGCCTTTGTCAAGGAAGTGGAGAAGGGTCGCACTACCGACACCCCGTACGGCCCGGTCGTCCATCTTGATCTTCGTCACATGGGCGAAAAGTTTATTAACTCCCGCCTGCCGTTTGTGCGCGAGCTGTGCTTAAAGTACGAGAACATCGATCCGGTGAAAGAACTGATTCCGGTGCGGCCGGTGATCCACTACATGATGGGCGGCGTACACACAGACAATAATGGAGCTACCCTGCTGGCTGGCCTGTATGCGGCCGGAGAGGTGGCGTGCGTCAGCATCAACGGCGCCAACCGCCTGGGCTCCAACTCGCTGCCCGAGCTACTCGTCTTTGGCGCTCGCGCTGGCAAGGCTGCGGCCCTTGCGGCAATGGAACAAAAACCGCCCAGCGAACAAGTTGCTTTGCAAGCCCGAGATGAAAAGCTTCGTCTGGAGCAACAGTTCCTGCGCAAGACCGGAGGCCGTGAGCGCATCGCCACCATCAGGTCGGAGATGCACCTGGCGATGGAAAGCGGTGCAGGGATCTATCGCAATCAAAGTTCGTTACAGCACGCGGCAGACAAGCTTCGCGAGTTGAGAGAGCGATTCCGGGACATTAGCCTGGACGACCATAGCCTCACGTTTAACACCGAGTTAGTGGCGGCGCTGGAGCAGTCATTCATGCTCGATGTGGGCTCCGCCATCGTGGAGTCTGCGCTGCATCGCACGGAATCCCGCGGTGCACACCAGCGCACGGACTTCCCTGCTCGCGATGACAGGAATTTTCTGGCCCATGCGCTGATTTTCCGCAACCCCGACGGCAGCAACCGGATTGAACCATCCCCAGTCGTGGTCACACGCTGGCCGCCTGGAGAACGCGTTTACGGAGTAACGTCGGAGGCGAAAGAGGTCGCAACAACATAAGCTATGCCTGAAACCATCAGCTTGGAAGTTCTTCGCTATTCGCCGGAAACGGATGCCGAGCCTAGCTTTCAGCGCTACGACGTGCCCCTGCGCAAAGACTGGGTAGTGCTCGACGCCTTGAACTACATCAAGGACAAGGTGGATGGCTCACTCACCTTCCGCTGGTCTTGCCGCATGGGTATTTGCGGAAGCTGCGGCATGATGGTGAACGGCGAGCCCAAGCTGACCTGCGCCACATTCCTTTCCAATTACGCAAACGACGGGGCTCCGGTGCGCGTGCAGCCCTTGCGCTACTTTCCCGTCATCCGCGACCTGGTCGTCGAGGTCACCGACTTCATGACCAAGCTGCAAAGCGTCAAGCCGTGGCTGATCCGCGGAGAGGAGAAGCCGACTTCCGAAGGCGAATACCTTCAGACCCCTGACCAACTCGATCGCTACAAACAGTTCAGCATGTGCATCAATTGCTTGCTGTGCTACGCGGCTTGTCCAGTTTACGGTCTCGATCCTGTATTTATCGGTCCCGCCGCTATTGCTCTGGCCCAACGCTACAACATGGATTCGCGTGACGAGGGCGCACCCGAGCGCATGGACGTGCTGGCCCAACATGAGGGTATTTGGGGGTGTACCTTTGTGGGCGAGTGCACCCAGGTTTGTCCCAAGCACGTGGACCCAGCCGGCGCGATACAACAATACAAACTGACCGCAACCATCGAGCGGTTCAAATCCTTCTTGCTACCCCGCGGTGCAAAATGAAGGGTACGAAATGAGCGACACCAGGCTCTCAACCAGATACACCGAGTACCACCCTCGCTGGTATCGCTCCCGTGTTTCCACATGGTGGTGGTTGACACGATGGCCGTACCTAAAATTCATTTTGCGCGAGATCAGTAGTGTTTTCGTTGCATGGTTTGTAGTAATTCTTTTGCTGCAGATTCGCGCGCTGTCGCGCGGCCCGGACGCATACGCCCGCTTCCAGCACTGGCTACAAAATCCGCTGGTGCTGATGTTGAATTTAGTTACGCTGTTCTTTGTCGTTTTTCATGCCATCACCTGGTTCAACCTGGCGCCCAGCGCGATGGCGGTGCGCTTTCGTGGCAAGCGGGTTCCGGACCTTTTAATTGTGGGAGCAAATTTTGCAGCTTGGGCGGCAGTCTCGTTGGTTGTGGCCTGGTTTCTGGTGAGGGCGTAATGGCAAAGCAATCGAATGAGCCGGTTCTTTGGGCGCTGTTCAGCGCCGGTGGCGTATTTGCCGCTTTCGTTATACCAGTGCACGTTTTGCTGCTCGGCCTGGCCTTTCCCCTGGGATGGATCGCTGCGCCTAGTTATGAATCCTTGCATGCCTTGGCCCGGCTGCCTATTACCCGACTCTATTTGTTTGCCCTGTGTTTTCTGGCGTTATTTCACTGGGCGCACCGGTTCCGCTACACCTTGTACGATGGCCTGCAGATTAAGCACCTGAATGAAGTGATTTTCGTTTGTTGCTACGGCGGGGCAATCCTCGGAACTATAGTGGCGGGCTATTTGTTGTGGAGTTTCCGGTAGGAGGCGTCGCGACGCCTGACTGTCGCAAAATCGGATTAGGAGGGCCTGTGGAATTCCAACTGAAGGCCATTTCTCTCGAGGGCGTGGACGAGGCCCTATCCAAAGTTGAACTCTATCGGTTTTTGAATCAACCAGAAGAGGCCGAGTCCATCTGCCACGATGTGCTCGCCATCGCCCCTGGACATCAACTGGCTCTGCGCCTCTTAGGCCTGGCCATCACCGACCAGTTCACGGGTGGTCCTTCCGATCGCTACGGCGATGCGGAAAGCGCCTTCCAACAGCTTAGCGATCGCTATGAGCGTCTCTATTACATGGGACTGATGCACGAGCGCCGCGCCAAGGCACAACTACAAGCTCGCCGCCCGCCTCACACTCTGCTGGTCTTGCTGGAAGAGGCCATGCGCTGCTACGAGGCAGCTGAAAAGATTCGACCCACTGGAAATGACGACGCAATCTTGCGCTGGAACCGGTGTGTCCGGGTTATTCAGGCTCGTGCTGAGTCTGACTGGCAGCGTGAAGTCGAAGTCGAGATGGGGGACAGCACGGGGTAAAGCAAATTAGCGCGAGTGCGAGTCTAATCCGAAAAATATGTGTCGGCCACCAAGGGTGAGTCGATAGGAAAACAAAAAAGGCCGCCTTGTGCCGGCGGCCACGCATGGTCTCGAAATGAACTAGGCTGCCTTGCCTGCCGCCACCCCGTGCGCTGATGAGTTCTCGACCGGCAACGTCTTGACCGTCGGCCCCTCTTTCATGAGTGGCGCAAGTTGGGCCGCTATGTCCTGAAAAAGCCCTTTGTTGTAATTATCCACATCTGCCTTCGTCTCCCCCAGCGTCGTGCAGGAGAACTCGCCGGTAGTAGGATCAAGTGATTCGAGGTTGTCAACGAACCCCTTCTGCGCCTGAATGCGTGGCAGAAGCTGATGGTTCAGAGCGTTCTTGAACTCGCTTACTCTGGAGGATCAATCGTGCAACTGACAGTTCGCGAGAACACGGTGTGCCTCCTTAAATTGAATGGTCTGAGAGTGGGTACTTGGCCGCCTTGAACCAGGCACCCCCGATTTTCGGCTAAAACGGTAGTACCGAACGAGCAAGTAGTCAATACCCAAAACAAAAGGCCACCCTCGGGCGGCCTTCAATCACTTTCAAAGAATTCCTGAACACTATCCACTAACGCTGGTGCTTACGATGCCACTCCCGCCGGCCCGGGTTGTGGCTGTTGGGCCGCGGCCGCCGTAGCAGCGGCGGCTTCATTCAGAATGCGGTGATGAATGGTGAACAGCGCCAATTCCAGCCGGTCGGAAACGCCGATTTTGTCGTATACATTTCGCAGGTAATTCTTGATTACCTGCTCGGTGGTCCCAAGCTGGGTGGCAATTTCCTTATTCTTATATCCCTGAACAATCAACGCCACAATGCGCAACTCTTTTGCTGTGAGTCGGTCGCGTACCCGCAATCCGACCATATCGTTTTCGGTCAGTTCGCTGGGCACGGCGATGTCCTGGATCCATGTCTCGCCTCGGGCAACTTTGCGAACGCAATCCACTAGTGCCGCGCTGGTCACGTTGCGATACACCACGCCGTGCGCGCCTGCGCCCATATATTTCTGCGCGCTCTCGCCAGTGTCGGCCAGCAACACCACGCGCGTACGGACCTTATTCGCCGCCTGCAGTACTGCGCTGAACTCACCGTGGAAGCCGCCAGCTACAATCAGCACCGCGGCGCGGAATTTATCGAGCGCCATGAACATCTGCTCGGAGGTTTGCGCCTGCGCCACGATGCGCATCTCGTCTTCTACCGCGAGCACCTTGGCGATCCCCGCGCGAAAAATAGCCTGGTTGTCGGCCAATATTAGTTTGAGCATTACCTTCCCACCTCGCGATTACGGCTGGCGAACAAAATCGTACGAATCGATCACGCAAGCCACGCCTTGCGACTCACCGCCGCCCGCGTCCTTGCGCACTACGCGTCCGCGGCACTGAACGATCACGCTCTCGTTTCCACCGGTCAACTCCGGAGGCAACGCAATCTCGAACTCCACGTTCGATCCAATTTCGAGCGCCGCATGGCCGCGAATGTAAACCCCGGCCGCGCTCATGTTCCCTGTAACACTCCCCTGGTCCACCCCTTGAATCTTGATCGGCAGTTCCAGTGGAAACCTTTTTCCCGTCCGTGCTTCGGACACAAGCCCTCCTTTTTGCTGGCCTTCCGTTTCTGTGGCCTCGTAGGCCTGAAAAGCCAGTTCCATACGCCATCTCCTGGGAGCTCGATGACCTTAACGGGTTATATCACGGATTCTGTTGGGGATAAAGGGTGTAGGTGACTTTTTAGGCAATGGCGTCTCAGGTCGTGGCCATTTTCGAGACTGTAAGCGGTCTACATCGGTGTCTCTGTGACTCGGTGGTGAAAAGGATGCTATTCCTTTTGTTAGGATGATGCCTACATCAGCCCAGGAGCTCCTATGCCCGGCTTCAACGGCCTGCGGGTGCTTTCATTCGAGAGCCGCCGCGCACAGGAAATCGCGCAACTCATCCGCAACAATGGCGGCCAGCCCATCGTAGCTCCTTCGACGCGTGAAGTCCCGGCGCCAAATGAAGAAGAGCACAAACTGATCTACGGAATTCTAAATGATGAATTTGACGCCATCATCTTTATGACCGGGGTAGGATCTCGTACCTTGGTGCAGGCAGCGGAGGCGATGTGTTCTCGTGAGGAGCTTTTCGCCGCACTTGCTCGGACAAGGGTAATCGTGCGTGGACCCAAACCGGCCGCGGCAATGCGGGAGTTCAATATTCCGGTGACTCTCGCCGTACCTGAACCGAATACCTGGCGTGAGATTGTGAAATCCCTGGATGGAAACGTAGAGAAGGTTCCGCTCAAAGGCCGCCGCATTGCCGTTCAGGAGCACGGTGAACCTAGCCCCGAGCTTTACTCCGCTCTTCGCGAGCGTGGAGCAGAGGTCGTTCCAGTGCGGGTTTATCGCTGGGAATTGCCCGAGGATACGGGTCCGCTCAAGGACGCAATCCGCACCCTTGCGGCAAACAAGGTTGATGTTGTGATGTTCACTTCGTCGGTGCAATTTGTCCACGCCGCCCGGATCGCAGCAGAAATGGGCATGGCGGATCAACTCACGAATGCGCTAAACCGGACCGTGGTCGCTTCTATTGGACCGATCGCATCTCAGACTCTGAAAGAAAACGGCGTGGACGTGGACCTTGAGCCGTCGCATCCCAAGATGGGTTTTCTAGTCAAGGAAGCGGCGGGAAAAAGCGCAGAATTGATGGTCAGGAAAAAGATCGTACGGGGCGCTGGTGAATAATCCGTGTAGCCCCAGCTCCCTCGTCTGGGGTGTGGACAGGTGAGGGCACCTGCCCCTACATGGTTCTGAGACCAGCAGCTTGCCTTAGTAGCTCAACTCCCGCATGCTGATTTCGTAATACGGGCTCGTGACTGGAGAAATATTCGCGCTCTTGTCCCAGTAGAAGCTGGTCGCGCTGCCAGTATCGTCGATGGTCAACCCCACGGCCTGGCCGTAGAAGTTCGATCCGCCGCTGAAGCTGATATTCGCATTGGGCGCATTGACCACAGCATAGGCCCCTGTGCCGCCTGCAAGATTCACACTCCCGCTGCAGCAATAGTTAATCGTCAGATAGCTGGCGATACCAGAACTGTTCACAAACGAGTTAGCGCTGGTCATGGTAATAGCGCTTCCGTTGCCTTGATACGCGATGTTGATGATGACTGGACCATTCACGACGAGTTGTCCTCCGCCACTTATGTCCAGGCTGTTGAACGTATAGACCGCCGGATGAGCCGCATTAACCCCGCCTTGCAACGTCGTCGTCCCGCCAGTAATCTTCACGTCGGCATAAGCTCCAGGCGCCAGCGTTAGGCCGTTCGCGCTGAAGTTACCCGTCGGCGGCATCGGATTGGGTGCCGGCGGAACTGGCGGCGCATAGGCAGTCGGATAAGTGGGAATGTTCGCAATGGTCCCAGCATTGCCGTTGCCGCTGACTCCGTTGTTCTGGTTGCAGGGGCCCTGACTGGTAGTTTCGTTGGTGTAGGTGCTTCCGTTTACGGTCGTGCCGGCGCCGGCGACGTCCACGTTGCCGTTCGCTCCCACATCACCGCCGCTTGCCGTCCAATTCGAGGGCGGATTGGTCGGCCCACCCACCTCCAGGGCTGAATTGAAGCTGAAGGTTTGGGCGCCGCCGCTCAACTTGAGCGCTGCGCAACCCGTCGCGGTGGCAAATAAGCCAGCAGGCTGGTTAGCCGGCGTCTGGGCAAGTTCCTGCTGCACCAGGCGTCGGGCGCCGCTCGGGCTCACCGAAAGCGATGTCACCAGATAGACAGGATTGGCGTACGGATTCAGACTGCCGCAGGGACTGTTGTTCTGTGGGAAGACTAGAGTGCCGGCCGGCGCCGCCACTTCGGAGGTCCCGTTCCAGCAGATAAGGTCCCAGAGTGGTGCGCCCGGGGCGCCATTCACTGGATAGGCAGAGCTACTGGCATTTCCCTTCTGCGTCACCCGCACCCACTTCCAGTCGAGCGGATAGGGCGCCGCGCTCAAGAAAGGAGAACCGACCGGCGGAGCGGCAGGAGTGCTGTACCATACTCCGCCAGGTAAGGTCGTGCACCGGACATTGAGAGCGGTTGTGGCGCTCATGCCGCCGTAGCCGGGAAAATCGTGGCAGAATTCATCGTCATACAAAGGATTTGTGGCCGGCGTTCCGGTGGTCACATTGGCCATGGTCACGCCATTTTGCAGGATGTAGAGGACCGGAGGGCCGGCGCCAATGGCCGCGTTATTCGGCAAGGAGGTGGGAAGCAAGCAAGTGCCCGTGCACGTATCCACGCCCGCCACACTTGGAGCGTAGGCATTAATGGTGTTGGGGCTGGAGGGGAGCATGCGATCGCGGACCTCCTCCGCGCCGGCGCGCGCGGCAAAATATTGCGTCTCTTCGGCCTTAAAGTTGGCATTGATAGAGGCCTCGGTGGTGGACATGTACATCATCCCCACCGCAATCGCGCTCAACAGCAGCAACGCCAGAATCGAGAGTATCAGCGCGATTCCTTTTTCGTTGTGGCGATTTGATATACGCATAACTCGCGTCCTCCTCGTTCCAGGAAACTAAAAATTCAGCCGGGCTTTTGAAGTCATGGAAAAGACTGGAAAGATCCTAGTCGCGGGATCGTTATAAGTGGGGGCCACGTTGGCGGAGATTTGTATGCTGCGAATCGAGGTGCAATCTGGATTCGTGGTCATCGTGCATGGTGCCACCGGGTTTCCATTCACATCGTAGGCATCGAAAACGTCGGCGCTGTTGTAGGTGTTGTAAGTCCCCGGCCCAGGCAGCGTGACACCAAAGATTGACCCTCCGGCACCGTTGCCGCTGTTCAGGACTCCGTTGACTTCGGTGAAGTACTGCGGAACAAAACCAGCTAGAGCATTGGCTTTGGACTGAACACCCCGCCGCAAAATACAGGGGCAAGTTCCACCGCCGCCCGGTGCCGGAACGATGTCCACAGTCACAGCCGAAACCGTGCCCGTCCCATCCAGATCACCTTCATAGATGATTTGATTGTGGTTGTAACTGGTCACCCCGCAAGCAACGGTCGCGTCGTTCCAGACGCCCTGCCAATTAAGGACGCCGGTTGGGTTTGTGCACAGAGGAACTACAGGTACCAAGTTCCCGGTAGCAGGGTCAACGACTTTCGGCCATGTTTTCGCGCGCGCAGGCGGGTAACCAGTACCGTGGATGTCGCGAACAATCTGATCAATGAAATCCCGGGTCTCCTGCACCGTGTCTGTTTTCGAACTCTCGGTTGTGCTGCGTTGTTGCATTTCCTGCATGGCTTTCACGGCGACGCCCATCACCGCCATGAGCAGGGCGATGGCAATCAGCATTTCAATCGCGGAAAAACCGCGCCGGCTGTCGGGAATGTTTGCAGCGAATTTTGTGGAAGTCAGCATGAAATTTTCGGCCCCCTACATTCCCTGGATTGTGCGCAGGTTCACCGGCATAACAAAACGCAACCCGCCACTCTGAGCGGAAGCCGCCGGACGCGCGGATATCACAACCAACTGACTGTAGGTACTCAGGTTGATCACGTTCCATCTCACGTCATACGTGGTCTGTCTTCCGCCGGCACCGCACGCTACCCAAAGCATCGCGTAATTGGCAGGAACCCCGGCGTATGCCTGCGTCCAGTCGATAATTCCGGCCGGACCTCCGGGCGTAGGGACGTTGGTCAGATTTGCGCCGTTGCCGCCATTAGTGCCGGTTCCTGCCCCAAGTGCAGCGCCCACAGGATTGACGTTCCACACCGTGCCTGCGCAATCTGTGAATGGGATCAGGTTCGGGGAATTCGCCGGCTGAGCGCTGATCTGCTCGATTACGTGCTCGGCAATCATGGTTGCGCTGGTGTCGCCGCCCGAGCGATTGTCGGTGTGGAGAGCGCTGATCATCAGAATCAGCAGGCCTCCAAGGCCTACGGTCAGCACCACCATGGAAATCAGCAACTCGATCAGCATGAATCCGCGCTGCTCGGATTTCTTGGTTCGATTTTGGATGGCAGTTCGCATATGTTTCAGTTCAAAGCTGTCCAGGTTAAAGTGGTTGTGTTATAGCTCCACACGCGCACTCGGCCCGCCGGGCTTACGGTGACGGCTTCCCACGCGCCGGTCTGAATGTTCTGGAGATACGTCTCGAATGCAGTTGGGAGAGGAGTGCCGGCACCATTAATTCCCGGCGTGTTGGATAGAAAGGTGCAAGTCCCGCCAGCAGCTGCAGTAGCCTGACAAGGCAGTCCTCGCGGCCCAAACGTCGGCCCCCACACGTTTGGATTCACATCCACACAAGCTCCGTTCACGCCGCATGTATTCGGCAAGTATTGGCCGCGGAGGTTAGCCAGGTTGGGGGCCACTGGCGCTTGGAATGCTTGAATTTGAACCGTGGAATGAAATGCAACCGCGGGCTCGGCAACCCCACCGGCACCCCAATCACAAGCTCCGTTGGCGTTGAGGTCTACGCATGCATTCGAGTTCGGAGCCGCAGGCGGTACACCAGCATTGATCCACACTGGATAATATTGGTCGTCCTGCACTGCCCGCATCCGCGCCGTCTGCATCAGATTCGCATAGTCCGCCCCAGCAGTCCGCAAGCGGTAGGTGTTGACGACATTCAAAACCAGTGGACTCGCCATGGCCATCAGAATCATGGCGATCGCGATCACTACCAATAGCTCGATCAGCGAGAATCCGGATTGACGTCTTCTGCTCATTCTCAACGACGGGCTTTCCGCCAGGGGCACAGGTTTCCACGTCTGCTCCCAGCTCTGCTCATTCATGATAGGCAGAACCGCCACGCTAACCCACGTACCTGAAGTGCATTCCCGAAGGTAATGAAGAACGCGGGTTTTTGGAGGCTCATTAGGATACAAAGTTGCGGGAAAGTCTGCGGCAGGCGGACAAGTGCGAGACTTGGCGGCTCTCCGGACGAGCTTCCTGATCCAAGCAATCTAAAAATGTGGCTCAAAGTTAACGGAGAGATTCGTCAAAACAGTTCCACTGCCAATATGATTTTCGAAGTTGCGACTCTCCTATCGTACGTGAGCGAATTCATGACGTTGCTTCCCGGCGACGTCATCAGCACCGGCACGCCCCCGGGGTTGGGCTGGGAATGAAGCCGCCGCAGTATCTCAAATCTGGAGATGTTGTTGAGTTGGGGATTGAAGGGCTTGGCGAATCGCGCCAACACGTCGTGACCTTCTCAGAGCGGCGCTATTCAAAAACCGTGTGAACCGCTCATGCGCATCGACGCTCACCAGCATTTCTGGCGTTATACACCCGACGAATACAACTGGATCGACGATTCCATGTCGTGCCTTCGCCGGGAATTTCTGCCCGAGCATCTGGTGGCTGGAATAAAAGATCAGACTTGATTCGTTGGCAGACCGGAAAACAATTAGGGACCTCGAATGCCATACGCCAAGATCGATGCTCACCATCATCTATGGAAATACGACGCTCCCGAATATCCGTGGATCTCGGACAACATGAGCGTCCTTCGGCGTGACTTTTTGGTTCAGGATTTAATGGATGTCCTGGAAGAATCTGATATCCAGGGTGTAGTTACCGTCCAAGCAAGGCAGACATTAGCGGAAACTCGATGGCTGCTCGAACTTGCGCGCACTGATCCATAAGCACTGTCCTGTGAGTCGTCGGAATGTGTAGTGTGGTATGAGTAATCGTATGTACCAGGAGCCCATGGGCCCCGGCTCCCGCTCTGTGCGGCAGTATCAATTTCTATTCTTACGTCAACGGTAACCCGGTCAACTTGTGGGACGCGTTCGGCCTGAGTAGTCTCGTGTTTAACAGAGGGAATGGAACGCTGACCGTCATCGACGGGGATGGAAACATTGTGGGTACATACCCTGCAGCGAACAATGACGGCGTCGCTTGCCTCTGGAAATGCAGCAGCAATTCCTTCAGCCCTTCAGCAACGTTTCGTGTTTGATATTCGACGAATTTCCCGAACCCCGCCGCAACGTGCGTTTCAGTGACGTGAACATAGTACTTTGCAGCAACAGACGGTGAGCTGTGGCCCATATGACGGGCGAGTGAGAAGCGGTCCATGCCGGGCCGCGAATTGTGTCCGCGGCGGTAGTCGGCTGGCGTCTATTTTCGCTACCAAGCAGTAAACGTCAGCATGTCAACCCATGCGTAATAAGCATTCCCCGCGCGGTTCCCATCCATTTGAAAATGGACGCCAAAACTGTAGGAGCTTGGCTTCGTGATCGGATAAAACGACTGGTTGATCGTATGCGTCACGCCATTCAATGTAAGGGAGAGGAATACAGCTTTCCCATTGCTGATTGCGGTGTTGACGGTGAGGTGGTCCCAGGAGTTAGCCGCCGGGCGCGTGCAAGGGATACTGGTAGGCGACCACCGTGCACCGGCCGTGTCCCACACACTGAATATGCCTTTGTAGTACGAGCACTGCACGGAGAATTTGTACCACTGGGTGCCAATGTGCTTGTTAGAGGAAAACTCGACGCCCTGAGCGTAGGAAGGGTTGCTCAAGCGATAGTGTGTGTCGAGCGTGAAATGTGTAGCCGTAGTGCTCGATCCTAAGAGTATTGGCCACAGACAGTTGTTGAATTGCCCAGTGGGACCAAGATAGAACCGGCCAGACGTCCCATCGAGGGAAGGAGTGGATGTAATGGACGGCTTTGAACTGCAGACCGGATTCCCCTGGTCTGGATAGGTATACCAGCCGGACATCTGCTCAATATTTGTGTAAACAAGCGAACCTGAGGTGGTAGTAGATGGACCCGCGACGGTGCTGGCGAGGGTGCTCGCCGATGCAGTAGGAGCGGAGACATTTACCCAGCGAGAAGCAGACATCTGAGAGCCGTCCAGTTGCAGGCCGTTTACGGTCAGAAGGTGGTTTCCTTCGGCCACCGGGATGGTCAGGTCAAGCGGCGTTACCGCACCCGCCTGATGAACTTCGATGTTGTCGACTGACACAGTGATGGACGCGATTTGTGCTGTACGCGGAAACTCTGCGACCACACGTAGAGGAGAAGTCACAGTATGGTTCGCGGCAGGGGAGGTTATGGTGACCTCTTGTGCGAAAACGATGGTTGACGCAAACAGAAGTAGCGACATTGCGAGCGTGCGCAGTGATTTTATAGACGCCAAAACAGCCTCCAGCTTTGTGGTGTCCGTCCAAGCTACGCATTCGGGCAGCGTCGGGCAAGGTTACTTAGGGACATTTTTTAGCGAAGACTCTAGAAAACTGCCGGGGTCGTGAAGAATTCTTCGGGTCATTGGCCGAGGACTGTCTGCCTCAGGGAACGCCTCAGAAGGGGCCGACTCGCTTGACGGAACCGATGCCCCCGTGGCTTAAAGCGGGCTTCGGAACAGCCTTACAGGCCTGAAAAACAAAGCTTATTTCTGGTAACTCTCCGAGCAAGCGAGCGTCTCAATGGCTGTACTCCTCTCTATGTCATTCATCAAAGCGACTTTAGCCAACGACCCCTGCTTGTAGTGTTTCCACTGCCATAATCCGTAGCCGTTTGCGAGATAGAACTGCTCCTCGTCCTTGCAGTGGTCGAAGTTTTTATCGCAGTTGTAGTGGTAGTGCAGAACCCGAGTCCAGACGTGGCCGATGTTTCCGCCGGCGTCCATCTCCGCGGGTGCATCCAGGTCATTGAACGCTGTTCCGACAGTGCTTACTTTGTACGGGCGGCAGGAGGAGAAATAGTGGAAGGTGGTGTCGGGGACCTTAATCTCCGGACCCGGCCTTCCTTCGGTGACACAGCGGGCCGCAATTGGCAGGTCGCGAACGAACCGTTTGAAGGTGCGATTGTCCTTCCACTCCAATTCTGTGGACCGCATATAAACACGCTCTTCGTCAAAGGCCTTGACGTCGAATCCATGCGCCTTAGGGCTTTTTAGCCAAAACCAGTAGCCAGTCGAAGCGAAGTCTTGGTCGGGGAACACCTTGGTGTAGATAGGATTGGGTTTTCCGTCGACGAAGTGCGTAGCCCTCCTATCTTTAGACATAACGAAATACTTCATTACGTCGGCCTGACCGTCACGACAAACGAAGTTTTGCGCGGCAGCATTTGCCGAAGTCAAGGCACTGCACAAGAGCAGTATTTCGATCGATCGCATAATTTCGCATTTATATCACCTAACTTATGCACAGGTTTTGAGTTGAGAGGCGAGAACTGAGGTGAGACACCATTTGGAGACCTTGGAAATCCTGTCGTAAAACAGAGGGGCCATGAAGTTCGCAGCTTCGTGAGCCGATTCCCAGGAGTCGCCCAAATGGTGAAGCGTAATCCACAGGATAGCCGGGAAACCCGCGCCCCACAAGCGTCTGAGCAAGATAACCGGGAGCCCAATAAAATCGGGGCGGCCACGCCTTTCGACTTCTCCGGCAAGAATCTGACCCCGTATGGCGGCTTGCTTCCGGTGGCCACCATGCTGGAGAAGCTAGGTTTTCAACAACTGGTCGAAGAAACTCTTGCCGTGTACCGCATCCCGCGAGTCATGAC
>WNGK01007425.1_pt1 | contig 17593 bp, 14 predicted proteins | sample 5400601 | NCBI WGS metagenome assembly WNGK01 (sample SAMN13153376, study PRJNA577476) | soil metagenome | isolation source: 60 cm soil or saprolite under Garry oak tree replicate 1 | place: USA:California | collected 2016-06-15
ACCTGCGTCATCGCCGACGTCAGGGTCGTTTTGCCATGATCGACATGCCCGATGGTGCCCACGTTGACATGCGGCTTGGTGCGCTGAAACTTCGCTTTCGCCATCCCCCTGCCCTTTCTTGCCCTTTACAATCTAGGCATAGCTAACCATACTAAGAAAAAGACGCCCTCGCCCTGTCTCTTGCAGAACGACTGCATCGCTCTTCAGGAGAGAAGCCGCTAGGATGCCATAATTTCAGCGCACTTGTGCGCAGGAACTTCGTCATAAAAAGCAACCTGCATGGTAAATGTTGCACGCCCTTGCGTACGTGAACGCAGGTCCGTAGCATAGCCAAACATCTCTGCCAAAGGCACCTGGGCGAGAACCACTTTTGCTCCAGCACTTTCTTCCAGACCACGCACTTTCCCGCGACGACTGTTCAGATCCCCGATGACATCTCCCATATATTCATTGGGTACGACAACCTCGACGTTCATTATGGGTTCTAATATGCCTGGATCTGCCTTCTTGGCAATGTCTTTAAACGCCATGGACGCTGCAATCTTGAAGGCCAGTTCAGAGGAGTCAACCTCATGATAAGAGCCATCATACACAGAGACCTTCACGTCAACAACTGGATACCCAGCGACGATCCCATGTTGCATAGCCTCTACGACACCAGCTTGCACCGCTGGGATGTACTCCTTGGGGATAGCCCCACCAACGACCGCATTCTCAAATACAAAACCTTCCCCACGCGGCTGCGGTGCCAGGCGAAGCTTCACATGCCCATACTGCCCACGTCCGCCACTTTGGCGGATAAATTTTCCCTCGCCTTCTGCCGGCCGACGAATTGACTCTTTGTAGGCAACTTGAGGGCGCGCTACATTAGCCACTACTTGGAACTCGCGCGCCAACCGATCCACCAAAATCTCCAGATGGAGTTCCCCCATACCGGCAATAATAGTTTGACCTGTTTCTTCATCCGTATTCACGCGAAAGGTCGGATCTTCCTGAGACATTTTGTGCAAGGAAACGGATAGCTTGTCAGCATCCGCTTTGGTTTTTGGCTCAATGGCAACGGCCATCACTGGAGCAGGGAAAGTCATTGATTCAAGAATGACTGCCTTAGCTTCCTCACACAGTGTATCTCCAGTAATGGTATGTTTAAGTCCTACAACGGCTCCAATATCACCGGCACGTAACTCTTTTACATCTTCACGTTTGTTCGCATGCATGCGCACAATGCGCCCGATACGCTCTCGTTTCTCTCTAGATGAATTGTAGACGTACGACCCCCCCTCCAGTACCCCAGAATACACGCGCACGAACACCAGTTGTCCAACATACGGATCTACCATAACTTTAAAAGCCAGAGCTGCAAAGGGTTCGTCATCCGAGGCGCGACGTGAGATTGAGTGGTTCGTACGAGGGTCAACGCCAGTAATGGCAGGGACATCAACAGGAGAGGGCAAATACTCTAAGATACCGTCCAGTAGTGGCTGGACCCCTTTATTGCGGAAAGATGCACCACAGAAGACCGGAGTAATTTGGTTGCCAATCGTTCCACGACGGATAGCGCACGCGAGGAGTTCATCAGGTAAGATTTCCTCCCCAAGATATTTTTCCATAACTTCTTCATCGAATTCTGCAAGCTCCTCAACGAGGCGTATACGATACTCCTGCGCTACCTCCAAAGACTCATCTGGAATGTCAGCAATACGGAAAGTAGCTCCCAGAGTGTCTTCCTCATAGATAATGGCTCGCATCTTGAGGAGATCAATGACCCCGCGAAAGCTGTCCTCAACGCCCAAAGGCAACTGTAGAATAAGAGGACGCGCCCCCAGACGTTCCCGCATCATATCGACTGTATGAAAAAAATCTGCTCCAGAGCGGTCCAGCTTATTGACAAAAGCGATACGAGGGACATGGTATTTCTCGGCCTGACGCCATACAGTTTCAGATTGCGGCTGTACCCCACCTACAGCACAGAAGAGTCCTACTGCACCATCCAGCACCCGTAGGCTGCGCTCGACTTCAGCAGTGAAGTCTACATGACCCGGAGTATCAATGATGTTAATAAGATGATCACGCCAGAAACAGGTGGTAGCAGCTGAAGTAATCGTGATCCCACGCTCCTGCTCCTGTACCATCCAGTCCATGGTGGCAGCGCCCTCATCGACCTCTCCTATACGATGAGATTTGCCGGTATAGTAAAGAATACGTTCAGTTGTTGTAGTTTTCCCCGCATCAATATGCGCGATGATGCCGATATTTCGCATCTTTTCAAGAGATACTAAACGTGGCACAATAGCCTCACTTCATTATAGAGCAAGAACCATCTGAAGAGGGCACAGCCTCGTGCCCTTTCCGGATACTCGTCAATCCTGAATGTAAAACGGGGAGGAGAAGAAAAAATGGCCAACAGACGGAGAAGCAGAGCAGTGACTTACCAACGATAGTGTGCGAAGGCTTTATTTGCCTCTGCCATGCGATGCGTGTCTTCTCGCTTTTTTACTGCACTACCAGTATTGTTATACGCATCAACAAGCTCTGCCGCCAAGCGACGCATCATACCCCGCTCACCACGTGAGCGCGCACTCCCCACAATCCAACGCATACTTAAAGCAACACGCCTGTCCGGAGGGACATCAACAGGAATTTGATACGTGGACCCTCCCACTCTCCGCGACCGCACCTCAAGCACAGGCTTTACATTCTCTACTGCCTGCCTGAATACTTTGAGCGGATCCTCACTTGTACGCTCCCTAACAATCTCTAAAGCACCATATATAATGTGCTCTGCGAGACTTTTCTTCCCCTGTTTCATGAGGACATTGACGCAACGGGTTATAAACAGATCATTATACTTTGAATCCGGCGGAACTGGCCGCTTTGCCACAACTTTTCTTCGCGGCATGCACTTTCTCCAAAAAAAACAGGAGACAGCGTAAAAATCACGGCTGCCTCCCGTGTTCTAACTACGATTTCTTTGCCCCGTACTTCGACCGGCTTTTCTTGCGGTTTTGTACCCCCATAGTATCCAAGGTGCCACGGATAATATGATAGCGTACACCAGGGAGATCCTTGACACGCCCTCCACGAATCATAACGATAGCATGCTCTTGCAAGTTGTGCCCTACACCAGGGATATACGCCGTGACCTCAACTCCATTCGTCAACCGCACACGCGCTACCTTCCTTAACGCGGAGTTTGGCTTTTTGGGTGTCGAGGTATAGACCCTCGTGCACACCCCGCGTTTTTGAGGATTACTACGCAATGCAGGGCTGGAGGTCTTCTTCTTCGTACGCTTCCGCCCTTTATGCACAAGCTGATGGATAGTGGGCATCAGAAACCTTTCACCAAGCTCGGAAAACTCTATTCTTACCACGGATTCTATTAGGCTGTCAAGGGATTGCTGTACGCCTCCCCTTCCACACTCTCGGCCACAGATAGGACATCCTCGGTCGTATTTGTATGTCCATTGTCTGACAACTCTGCCGTGGCTTCGCCACGCACCTGAGCGTGGACACCATCATAGAGTTCAACCAAATCCTCCTGGTGCTGGACGATACCTGTACCAGCGGGAATGATACGTCCCATGATGACGTTCTCTTTGAGCCCTCGCAAGCGGTCAATCATGCCACTCACCGCTGCCTGGGTCAACACCCGTGTCGTCTCCTGGAAGGATGCTGCTGAAATGAAACTTTCTGTGCTCAGAGATGACTTCGTAATCCCTAGCAAGATGGGCTTCCCACGTGCTGGCGTGCCTCCCTCCTGCATAACGGCTTGATTGCGACGGGCAAAGATCGTCTTCGCTACTTGCTCCCCAACCAGGAAATCAGTATCCCCAGGCTCCTCCACGACAACACGCTTGAGCATTTGTTTCACAATCACCTCGATGTGCTTATCGTTAATCTGCACACCTTGCAGGCGATACACCTCTTGAATCTCATTCACGAGATATCGTTGGAGCTCTTTTTCACCTAAGATATCCAGGATATCATGGGGGTTCGCAGCACCGTCCATCAGTGGTTCACCGGCACGCACACGGTCACCTTCATGGACGTTAACGTACTTACCCCGCGGGATGAGATACTCACGCTCTTCACCGCTTTCGGCAGTAACCAGCACCTTACGGGCACCTCTTTGAAAGCCCCCGAACTTGACCACACCATCGATTTCCGAAATGATCGCCTGCTCTTTCGGCTTCCGGGCCTCAAAAAGCTCTGCTACACGGGGTAAGCCACCAGTAATATCCTTGGTCTTTGTCGTCTCACGTGGAATCTTCGCAATTGCATCCCCAGGCGAGACAGCCTCACCCTCTACTACCGAAATGTGGGCTCCTGCTGGCAACAAGTACCGACCAACAGTCACATTACTTTCATCTCTGACCGATATGCGCGGCTGGCGTTTCTCGTCGTGATGATCGATAATAACTTTCTGGGACAGCCCAGTCTGCTCGTCAACCTCCTCCTGTACCGTTATACCCTCGACAATATCACCATAGGCGACACGGCCGGGCACCTCAGCCAGGATTGACAGCGTGTACGGATCCCACTCAACCAGTTTCTCGCCACGCTCAAGCTTCTGCCCGTCTTTCACTTTGAGACGAGCTCCGTAAACGATCTGGTAGCGCTCTTTTTCACGCCCCTGCTCATCTTGAATCACCAGCATTCCATTACGATTCATCACGACTATAGCACCCTCACGGCTGTGTACTGTACGCATGTTTTGATAACGCACAATCCCACTATTTTTTGCCTGGAGGGTGCTCTGTTCAATCTGCCGGCTGGCGGTGCCCCCAATGTGAAATGTTCGCATGGTGAGCTGCGTCCCAGGTTCACCAATTGACTGAGCCGCAATGACGCCTATCGCCTCACCGATTTCCACCAGGGCACCCGTAGCGAGATTGCGACCATAACACATAGCACATACACCAGTCTCTAATTCACACGTGAGCACAGAACGGATCTCAATACGCTCGGTACCCGCGTTTTCGAGACGATCCACAGCCTCCTCATCAATGAGCATGTTGCGGGCCACGAGTATCTCGCCACTATAGGGATCGATGACATCTTCCACAGCCACACGCCCCAAAACGCGTTCGCCGAGCGATTCGATGATCTCTCCACTCTGGACCAACGCTGTGGCGCTAATACCATTGCTTGTACCACAGTCCTGCTTCAACACAATAATATCTTGCGCTACATCGACAAGTCGGCGTGTTAAATACCCAGAGTTCGCCGTCTTCAGAGCTGTGTCTGCCAGCCCCTTCCTCGCACCATGGGTGGAGATAAAGTATTGTAAGACACTCAGACCTTCACGGAAGTTGGCCGTAATAGGTGTCTCCATAATTTCCCCACTCGGCTTGGCCATTAAGCCGCGCATGCCAGCGAGCTGGCGAATCTGCTGCAAGCCACCACGCGCTCCAGAATTGGCCATGACGTAGATGGGGTTAAAATCATGGCGTGCCCCATTGCCCCCATTCCCGTGCATCACGTCAAGATCTTCTCGCTCGAGCTCTTTAAACATCTCATTCGAGACCTGCTCGGTAACCTGGGCCCAGATGTCCACAATTTTGTTGTACCGTTCACCATTGGTGATAAGCCCTTCACGGTACTGATTCTCGACATCGATGACAGCCCGACGTGCCTCTTCAACTAAAGGTTCTTTCAGCACTGGAATATGCATGTCATCAATGCCAATGGACATGCCAGATTGGGTCGCATAGTAGAAGCCCAGCGCCTTGAGATCTTCTAAGAGCTGTACTGTACGCTCTTTCCCGACCCGCTGATAACACTCGGCAACTAGATCGGTTAATGAACCCTTATCCATCTGACGATTGACCCGGTTAAAACCGATTTCGGACGGTAAGATCTCGCTCAAAAGCACACGCCCAACGGTCGTAGCGACGACCTCCCCCTCCATGCGCACGCGAATACGCGCTTGCAGCCCGACTTCACCCGTATCGTATGCGACACGCACTTCTTGCGGATTGGCAAAAAGCTTGCCTTCCCCTCGAGCTCCGCCACGCTCTTTGGTCAGATAATAACAACCGAGGATAATATCCTGACTGGGCACGGCAAGCGGTTTCCCATGCGCGGCAGACAAAATATTATTCACGGAGAGCATCAATGTCTTGGCCTCAACTTGTGCCTCTACCGACAATGGCACATGTACGGCCATTTGATCACCATCAAAGTCGGCGTTAAAGGCTGCACAGACCAGAGGATGAATACGAATGGCTTTGCCTTCCACGAGCACGGGTTCAAAAGCCTGAATCCCAAGACGGTGGAGAGTTGGGGCCCGGTTGAGCAGGATGGGATACTCCCGGATGATTTCATCCAGCGCATCCCAGACCTCGGGCCTATCCTTTTCCACCATCTTCTTGGCGCTTTTGATCGTATTGACGTGACCTTGCTCCTCCAGCTTGTGGTAGATAAAAGGCTTGAAGAGCTCTAAAGCCATCTTTTTGGGTAAACCACATTGATGGAGTTTCAACTCTGGCCCCACCACGATCACCGAACGCCCAGAGTAATCGACGCGCTTTCCTAAGAGGTTTTGGCGGAAACGCCCCTGTTTGCCTTTGAGCATATCGCTCAAAGACTTTAACGGGCGTTTATTAGGCCCACGTAAGGCTCGCCCACGACGTCCGTTATCAAAGAGCGCATCCACAGCTTCTTGGAGCATGCGCTTTTCGTTCCGGATGATAATATCCGGGGCCCGCAATTCTTGCAGGCGAATCAAACGATTGTTCCTGTTAATGACCCGACGATACAAATCGTTCAGATCCGATGTTGCGAAGCGTCCACCGTCGAGCGGCACAAGCGGGCGTAATTCTGGGGGGATAACAGGGATGACTTCGAGAATCATCCACTCCGGCCGGTTCCCAGACTTGCGGAACGCCTCAACCACTTTGAGGCGTTTAATAGTTTTCTTCCGCTTTTGTAACGACACAGACTCCCGCATCTCAATGCGCAGAGTTTCTGCCAGAGCGTCAAGATCTAAGCGACGGAGCAACTCACGGATGGCTTCAGCACCCATCCCAGCGACAAAACTGCCCTGCCCATACTCACCGAGGAGTTCACGGTAACGCTCTTCTGTTAATAACTCATGCTCTTTCAGACCTGTCGTGCGCGGATCAATCACCACATAGTTCTCGAAATAGAGAATCCGTTCCAACTCGCGCAGCGACATATCCAGCAGGATCCCAATACGGCTAGGGATGCCCTTAAAGAACCAGACGTGTGATACTGGGCAAGCCAACTCGATATGGCCCAAGCGTTCACGTCGTACCTTCGATTGGATCACCTCAACGCCGCACTTCTCACAGATGACCCCGCGGTGTTTCATCCGCTTGTATTTCCCACAATTGCACTCCCAATCTTTGACTGGACCAAAGATTTTGGCGCAAAACAATCCGTCCCGCTCTGGCTTAAAGGTCCGATAATTGATCGTTTCCGGTTTCTTAACCTCGCCATGCGACCAGGAACGGATCTTCTGCGGAGAAGCAATGGAGATACGGATCGCACTGAAAGAGGTAGGATCTTTGGGTTTCTCGAATAAGTTGAAAATGCTATCCAAAGGCATCCTCCTTCGCTATCAGCCTATAACTATACACGCGTGTCTTACCCTAGATGCTTGCCTAGTCGATATCTTATGAGGGATACAGGCGCTCGGAGACGCTTACTCGGTCATTTCTTCGAACTGCTCCTCCTGTGGCACGTCCCCTGCCTCAAGCAGCTCTACGTCGAGCGCTAAACTCTGGAGTTCTTTGACCAATACGTTGAACGATTCTGGCAAACTGGCTTCCAGAGTGTTCTCCCCTTTCACAATCGCTTCATACATGCGGGTACGTCCAACCACGTCGTCGGACTTAACGGTCAGCATTTCCTGCAAGGTGCGAGCCGCACCGTAGGCTTCGAGCGCCCATACCTCCATCTCACCCAAGCGCTGCCCACCAAATTGGGCTTTGCCCCCTAGCGGCTGTTGCGTCACCAGGGAGTACGGACCAGTAGAACGGGCATGGATCTTGTCGTCCACGAGATGATGCAGCTTCATCATATAAATTTGACCAACAACAACTTTCTGATCAAATGGTAGGCCCGTCTTGCCATCATACAGCGTGACCCGTCCATCTTCCGGCAGCCCTGCCTGACGTAGGGCTGTCTTAATGTCCTCTTCAGTCGCCCCATCAAACACTGGTGTCGCAACGCTCCAGTGCAACTGCTTCGCCGCCCAGCCAAGATGGGTTTCCAAAATTTGCCCGACGTTCATCCGAGACGGAACGCCCAAGGGGTTGAGGATCAGATCAACGTGCGTTCCGTCTTCTGTATAAGGCATATCTTCTTCGGGGACGATGATAGATACTACACCCTTATTGCCATGTCGCCCAGCCATCTTGTCCCCGACACTCAGCTTGCGCTTCATAGCAATGTATACTTTGACCATCTTAATCACACCTGGGGGCAGCTCATCACCTCGCCGGAGCTTCGCAATCTTTTCATCGCGTGCGGCTTGTAGTACACGAATTTGCTCCCGCGCTGTCCCTTCAATATCCCCTATTCTCCTGCGCAGCCCGCCGGGTTCTGAGACTGGCAGATCAAGTAGGGCTTTACCAGCACGATTGGCTAAGAACGCCGCGGTAAATGGTTCTCCCTTACGCACCACAGTCGCGTCTGCCGGCGCATGCTCAATATCTCCTGCAGCACTTTGACCAACGAGCAGACTGCGGAGTTTTTTGTCGCGCTCTTCTTCGACAATTTTGATCTCGTCGTAGAAATCCTTTTCAATCCGTGCTACGTCCTCTTCTTCAATAGCACGCGCACGTTCATCTTTTTCAGCACCACGCCGTGAGAACACGCGTACACCAACCACAGTCCCTTCTATCCCAGGCGGCACGATCAAGGAAGTATCGCGCACATCGCCAGCTTTTTCACCGAAGATAGCTTTCAGAAGCTTCTCCTCAGGACTCAGCTGCGTTTCCCCTTTGGGGGTGATCTTGCCTACAAGAATATCACCTGGAGCCACCTTAGCACCAATACGAATGATGCCACTCTCATCAAGGTTTCTCAGTGCTTCCTCACCCACGTTGGGGATATCACGTGTAATCTCTTCTTTCCCTTGCTTCGTATCACAGGCTTCGACTTCAAACTCTTCAATGTGAATAGAGGTAAAAATATCCTCCTTTACCACTCTCTCACTAATAACAATGGCGTCCTCAAAGTTATAGCCTCCCCAGGGCATAAAGGCGACCAGGACATTGCGCCCCAGGGCAAGCTCTCCTTGATCCGTAGACGGCCCATCAGCGAGCACTTGCCCCTTCTGCACACGCTGTCCAAGCTGCACGACAGGACGCTGATTAATACACGTACTTTGATTGGAGCGCTGATATTTCACGAGCGAATAGATGTCAACCCGTGGCTCTCCTCCCTCGCTGTCCTCATCGACTCGGACAACAATGCGTGTGGCATCGACGTTGACGACTTCGCCGGCAGTCTTAGCGAGCACCACAGCTCCCGAGTCTCGAGCTGCAATCGCCTCCATCCCTGTCCCCACAATAGGCGCCTCTGTACGAAGTAAAGGGACGGCTTGCCGTTGCATATTCGATCCCATCAAGGCCCGGTTCGCGTCGTCATTTTCGAGGAAAGGAATGAGAGACGCCGCGACACTGACAAGCTGTTTCGGTGATACGTCCATATAGTTGATCTCGTGCGGGGGCACGAGGACAAATTCTCCCCCCTTCCGCGCTGAGATCACATCACGTAAAAAGTCGCCGGTGTCCGTCACCTCAGCATTGGCTTGGGCAATGACGTACCGATCCTCCTCAATGGCCGAAAGAAACTCGATTTCATCTGTAACTCGACCGTTCTCGACTTTACGATACGGTGTCTCAATAAAACCAAAACGGTTTACGCGTGCATAGGTACTCAAAGAGGCAATCAATCCAATATTTGGCCCCTCTGGGGTTTCGATGGGACAAATACGTCCGTAATGCGTTGGATGCACATCGCGCACTTCGAAACCAGCTCTATCACGCGTGAGACCACCGGGACCTAAGGCGGACAAACGGCGCTTGTGGGTGATCTCCGACAATGGATTGGTCTGATCCATGAACTGCGAGAGCTGACTACTGCCAAAGAACTCTTTGACCGCCGCTGTCACTGGTTTCGAATTAATCAGGTCATGTGGCATGGCCATTTCGAGGTCATGGATACTCATGCGCTCGCGAATGGCCCGTTCCATACGCACCAGACCAATGCGCAATTGGTTCTCCAGTAATTCACCCACTGAGCGCACCCGGCGGTTACCAAGGTGGTCGATATCGTCTACAGCCCCACCGCCTTGACGCAGCGTCAGGAGGTAACGCACCACTTCAATAATGTCTTGCCTTGTGAGCATGCGTATCTCAAGCGGAAGGTCGAGACCGAGCTTGGTATTCAATTTCAGTCGACCAATGCGCGAGAGATCGTAGCGTTTCGCGTTAAAAAACAGGTTATCAAAGAACAGGCGAGCCGTATCTTTCGTGGGAATATCGCCTGGACGTAACCGTTTGTAGATCTCAAGCAAGGCATCATCTTGCGTCTCAAGGCGGTCCGCCAGCAAGGTGATACGCAGTGACGCATCTGTACGCAACGGATCTAAGAAGAGCAAACGAAAATTCGTCACCCGCTTCGCCTTGAGGCGAGCCACATCATCGGCCGTGAGCTCATGATTCAGCTCAAAAAGTACTTCACCCGTCGTGGGATCGATGACGTCATCAGCCACCACTTGACCCACGAGACTATCCTCTGCACAAGAAATCTCATCAACAGTACTCGTGAGCAGACGGCGCAAAGCACTACGGGAAATCTTTCGTCCCGCACGAATGATCACTTCCCCCGACTCTGGATCAATCACATCATCCCGGCTTTGTTGTTGCATCAGCAGTTCTGATACCTTCTTATAAAAGATATCGCTCTGAGAATCATAGCGTATCGCTTCGCTTTTATAGAAGGTTTGGAGGACGTCTCTCGATGACAGCCCTAGAGCCCGCAAGAGAATAGTCACTGGGAGCTTACGCCGTCGATCAATACGCACATGGAGCTGATCTTTAATATCAAACTCAAAGTCGAGCCACGAACCTCGGTAAGGAATGATCCGAGCCGAGTACAGGAGCTTGCCACTCGTTGTACTGCGCCCCTTTTCCTGAGCGAAGAAAACCCCAGGGGAGCGATGCAATTGGCTGACGATGACCCGTTCCGTACCATTAACGATAAAGGTCCCTTTATCAGTCATCAAAGGGATTTCACCGAGATAGACCTTCTGCTCCTTGACATCGCGAATCGTCGATGGCTCGCCATCAGCGCTTTTCTCGCGCACCACAAGCCGCACCATCACTCGTAGTGGATCAGCGTAGGTGATACCTTTCTGACGGCACTCATCGACATCATACTTGGCATGATATATAAGAGGCCGGTGGGTTTTCTCGCCCGCGACTCCAAACCCGCCCAAGCCCTTATATTCACCTTCTTCTAATCGGCGATGGGGAAAACACTACGAAATACAGCCTCGAGGCCGCGATCCTCACGGTCTAAAGGTGGACGTTCCTGCTGCAAAAAGCGGGCATAGGATTTTTGTTGTACCTCGATAAGATTGGGGAGATCGATGATCGTAGGAATACGCGCAAAATCCCGTCGTTCCACCTGACCATTGCCGTTGACCGCTGTGTCTTGCCCTAACATCGTCACTCCTCATATGCAGAAGAGGTGCTCTGTCCCTCCCCTCTGCCAACCTTATCTTCTGTTGCCAGCCCTAGAAGAATACTACTTAATCTCAACAACCCCCCCCACCTCTTCCAGCTTCTGCTTAATTGACGCTGCTTCCTCTTTCGATATAGCCTGCTTCACTGGTTTTGGCGCTTCATCTACCAGGGCTTTTGCTTCTTTCAGTCCCAAGCCAGTAATCGCCCGGACCTCTTTAATTACCTGGATTTTCTTATCTCCTGAGCTGGTCAGAATCACGTCAAATTCGGTTTGCTCTGCAGGGGCCTCGGCCACAGCCCCAGTAGCTGCTGTAGGCATCATCGCCATGGGAGCCGCAGCTGTGACACCAAATTTTTCCTCGAGCTCTTTCACAAAGACCGACAACTCCAGCACCGTCATGTTTTCGATAAAACCCAGCACCTCTTCCTTTGTAATTGCCACTGCCCTTCTCTCCTATAGCACATGCCTTCTGACGATCAGCTAGCCCTCTTGGCCAGCTTGCTCTTTGGCATCCTTTACCGCCTGTATAACATACACAAGCTGCCGTAGCACTCCCTGCAACACACCCACGAGACCTGCCAGCGGGCTTTGCATACCAGACAACATACGCCCCAATAGGACTTCCCGAGGAGGAAGCTCGGCTAGCGCTGTGATTTGTCCAGGAGAAAGTACTTGTCCCTCCACGAGCCCAACGCGCACATTAAGTTTGGATTCCTTCTTGGCATACTCGGTAAGCGCTTTGGCCATAGCTACTGCATCACGTTGTGAGAACGCCACCGATATTGGCCCCACAAAATGCTCTACTAATGGTGCAAAACCGGTTTCCTCCACGGCCCGCCGAGCCAGCGTATTTTTCACGACATGCAGTTCAACTGCGGCCTCGCGCAGCTGGCTGCGCAACTCTGCCAGTTGCTGGACATTCAGTCCAGAATAGTCCGCCAGAATGGCTGCCTTGGCGTCTATAAACTTCGTATGCAGCGCTACAACTTTCCCTGCTTTCGCCGCTTTCGCAATCACGCCTTCTTCCTTCGCCCCAGCCTCATATCTCATCAAGGCTATATGAGCCTATTTCAGGGTATTGGCCACAACCGTCTCATCCACTTTGACCCCAGGGCCCATCGTCGATGCTAGAGCAATGCTCTTCATGTACTTGCCCTTACTTGTTGCCGGTTTAAGGCGCACGAGGGTCTCCAAAAGCGTCTGGGCATTTTCTTCCAAAGACTCTATAGGGAAGCTAATCCTCCCAATCCCTGCATGCACAATGCCGGCACGATCAACCCGAAACTCGACCTTCCCGGCCTTAATCTCCGAGACAACTCGACCTATATCAAGGGCTACCGTACCCGTTCTGGGATTCGGCATCAACCCCCGTGGACCGAGAATTTTGCCCAACCTCCCAACGACCCCCATCATGTCAGGAGTGGCCGCCGCGCGGTCAAAATCTAGCCATCCCTCAGTGATTTTCTGTGCCAACTCTTCAGCACCGACATAATCCGCACCCGCCTCAAGCGCTTCTCGCTCTTTTTCGCCTTTGGCAAACACCAGCACCCGCGGGACCTTCCCCACACCATGTGGCAGCACAACACTGCCGCGCACCATCTGGTCCGCATGCCTGGGATTCACGCCAAGGCGCACAGCCATTTCAACACTCTCGTCGAATTTAGCAAAGGCAATGTCCTTCACTAGCTGCAAGGCATCACGGAGCTCATACCTTCTACTCGTATCAAACTTTTGACGCGCCTCCAGCATCTTTTTCCCGTGCTGTGCCATGCTTGTAGTCCTTCCTCGCGGCCGTATAGCTTCAATTAGTAATTTCAATTCCCATGCTACGCGCCGTGCCAGCAATGATACGCATCGCGGCTTCTATAGTGATGGCGTTGAGATCTGCCATTTTCGTCTCAGCAATCTGGCGGACTTGCTCAGGTGTTACCTTGCCCACTTTTTCACGACTTGGCGTACCAGTACCTTTCACAATGCCTGCTGCCTGTTTTAACAAGGCAGAAGCTGGTGGCGATTTCGTGATAAACGCAAAGGAACGGTCAGAGTACACGGTGACAACAACTGGAGTAATCATGCCAGCTTGCGCTTGCGTTTGAGCGTTAAAAGCTTTACAGAACTCCATGATGTTGACGCCATGCTGTCCAAGAGACGGCCCCACCGGTGGGGAGGGGGTAGCTTGCCCTGCTGGCACCTGCAATTTCACTTTTGCCACCACTTGCTTCGCCATGCTTTACTCCACTCGTCTCAGACTGCGACGTCTTTTAAACCAACTCGACCTGTAAGAACTCCAGCTCAACCGGGGTGGAACGCCCAAAAATACTCACCATAACTTTGAGCTTACCACGTTCAGGATTGACCTCTTTGATAACGCCTGTAAAGTTGGTAAACGGTCCGTCAATCACGCGCACGTTTTCCCCAAGCTCAAAGAGGACTTTTGGTCTTGGCTCTGCTGTCTCACCGCGCATGTGTTTGTGGATCTGCATGACCTCTTCGTCGGACAGAGGCGTAGGGTCCTTTGCTCCTCCTAGGAGGCCGGTCACTTTAGGGGTGTCTTTGATCACATACCAGATATCATCATTCATCTCTGCTTCAATCAGGAGATACCCGGGAAAGAATTTGCGTGATGATACCTTACGCTTTCCCCCTCTGACCTCGACCACATCCTCCATAGGCACAAGAATTTGTCCAACACGCTCGCGGAGTCCTGAGACATTTAAACGCTCTTCGAGACTAGTTTTCACCTTGTTCTCATAACCGGAATATGTATGTACAACGTACCACTGCTTGTTCATACCAAGCCGTCCTAGCGGTCATCTGAGAATACTATGGAGCACTCTCGCCAACACAAAGTCTACAATACCTAAGTACACAGAAATAATACTCACTGCCGCCAGCACTACCACTGTCGACGCCAGTGTTTCCTTGCGCGAAGGGAACGTTACTTTACGCAACTCAGACCGTACATCTCGGAGAGCTTGCACGGCTTTTTCATACGTTTCTTTCACCATAACTTCATCTCAATTGGAAACACAGCTTGTGCAGGAAGCAGGCCAGGAGGGATTTGAACCCCCATCCCCCGGATTTGGAGTCCGGTGCTCTAACCGTTCGAGCTACTGGCCTATAGCCTTCCCGTAATAAATACTGCCGGCTTGCCCCTGTGATGCTACCGCGTTTCTCGGTGCGGGGTATGCTGGCGGCAAAAACGACAATATTTCTTGAATTCAAACCGATCAGGGGTACGACGTTTATTTTTTGTGGTTGTGTAGTTACGGCGTTTGCACTCATTGCACGCCAAGATCACCATGTCCCGCATAGCGCTTTCCTATCCTCAAGAGCCGACCTCGAGCAGTCAGCCTCTTTTGATGCGAGAAGTGCATATCCTCTTCTGTACTTTGTAGCACCTCTGAAGCGTATCCATTCGCTACGTCAGGATGTCACTGACGACCCCTGCCCCCACCGTGCGCCCGCCCTCCCGAATGGCAAAGCGTAACTCCTTCTCTAACGCAATCGGCGTGATCAACTCCACCTGCACCGCCACATTGTCCCCCGGCATCACCATCTCCGTCCCCGCCGGTAACGTCACCACCCCCGTCACATCCGTCGTGCGAAAATAAAACTGCGGCCGATACCCCTGAAAAAACGGCGTGTGCCGCCCCCCCTCATCCTTCGACAACACATACACTTCCGCCGCAAACCGCGTGTGCGGCGTGATCGACCCCGGCTTCGCTAACACCTGCCCCCGCTCAATCTCATCCCGCTTCACCCCGCGCAACAACACCCCGATGTTGTCCCCCGCTTCCCCCCGATCCAAAATCTTGCGAAACATCTCCACCCCCGTCGCCACCGTCTGCTGCGTCGCCCGATACCCCACAATCTCCACCGCATCCCCCACATTCACCACGCCGCGCTCCACCCGCCCCGTCGCCACCGTGCCCCGCCCCGAAATCGTAAAGACGTCCTCCACCGGCATCAAAAACGGCCGCTCCACCGCCCGCTGCGGCGTCGGCACATACGCATCCACCGCGTCCATCAACTCAAAGATACACGCCGTCTCCGGCGCCTGCGGGTCGCCACTCTCCAGCGCCTGCAGCGCACTGCCGCGAATGATCGGAATATCATCGCCCGGAAAGTCGTATTTGCTCAACAACTCCCGCATCTCCAACTCCACCAAATCCAATAACTCCGGATCGTCGACCATGTCCACTTTGTTCATAAACACCACAATGTAGGGCACCCCCACCTGGCGCGCCAGCAAAATATGCTCGCGCGTCTGCGGCATCGGCCCATCGGCGGCACTCACCACCAAAATCGCCCCGTCCATCTGCGCCGCCCCCGTGATCATGTTTTTGACGTAGTCGGCATGCCCCGGGCAATCGACATGCGCGTAGTGGCGTTTCGCACTCTCATATTCCACATGCGCCGTGGCAATCGTGATGCCGCGGGCTTTTTCTTCCGGCGCTTTGTCAATTTGATCAAACGGGATATATTGCGCCAGGCCCTTTTTGGCTAAGACCTGCGTCATCGCCGACGTCAGGGTCGTTTTGCCATGATCGACATGCCCGATGGTGCCCACGTTGACATGCGGCTTGGTGCGCTGAAACTTCGCTTTCGCCATCCCCCTGCCCTTTCTTGCATGAACTTAGCTTCGCACAGAAATTTCATTTCAAGATACGTGTTGTTCCACTCTTAGACTGGCTTTATACTCTCCATGAGCCTAGAGCTCATACAGAGCCCACGATCGGACTCGAACCGATGACCTCTTCCTTACCAAGGAAGTGCTCTGCCGCCTGAGCTACGTGGGCCCAAAGGCGTACTGCATAAGAGCGGGAAACGGGACTCGAACCCGCGACCCCCAGCTTGGAAGGCTGGCGCTCTAGCCAACTGAGCTATTCCCGCCCCGTATCACGGTTCCAGAAGCAATGGGGAGGGGAGGATTCGAACCTCCGAAGGCTGAGCCAACAGATTTACAGTCTGCCCCCTTTGACCGCTCGGGAACCTCCCCTGGAAACGATGGATTAGGTAGTACTATGGAAAATGCTTGTCTGGCACACACGAGGAGCCGATGAATCAGCTGCTCTACCTTTGAGCTACATCGGCAGCGCAGACATGCCCCTACGGCAGTCAGCAAAATGCGTAAGCTGTAATGGTAAAAAAAAAAGCGCGCCTTGTCAACGGGAAATTGGCTCCGCAACTCTCCCCGCCTCCTCTGGTTGGCCGTGTAAGGCGACGCAGTGGTTCCAGCGATACGCTAAAATGATAGCTCCGGCCGTAGCAACATTGAGCGAATTCGTCCCTGCGTGCATGGGAATGCGCACGAGGCTGTCGCACCGCTCACGGACCAGACGGCGTATGCCACCACTCTCTGCCCCTAACACGAGTACGACACGCTCTGGCCAAGCTACCTGGGCTACCGTGAGAGCGGACTGTATATCAGCACCGTAAACCCAGAATCCGTGCTGTTTCAACTCATCGAGAGCGCGCACAAGGTTGACCACACGCACGATCGACATCCGCTCAATCGCACCGGCTGAACGCTTCGCCACTGCTGGGGTCAAGGGTACGGCATCGTAACGCGGCACGAGAATGGCATGCACCCCAAATGCCGCGGCGGAGCGAATCAGAGCGGCAAAGTTGCCAACATCCGTCACACTGTCGAGGCACAGCAGAGTGTGCGGCCCTGGCGTCGCTGTTACGTAGGCAATGACCTCAGCCCAGGGTTGATAGACGTGCGGCTCGGTGAGGGCGACAACGCCCTGATGCGCACTATGGCCGAGCAATTGGTGTAACTGCGCCCGCTCTACAGTGACAACCGGAATGCCCCGCCGCTTAGCGAGGGCGAGAATACGCTGTACCTCCGCCCCACGCC
>WNGK01004793.1_pt1 | contig 17591 bp, 17 predicted proteins | sample 5400601 | NCBI WGS metagenome assembly WNGK01 (sample SAMN13153376, study PRJNA577476) | soil metagenome | isolation source: 60 cm soil or saprolite under Garry oak tree replicate 1 | place: USA:California | collected 2016-06-15
TTGCCCTTCAGCTTGACGAGGCCGAGCGTGGTGCGCTGGTCGAACAGCACTACGAGAATGACCCGTTTCGCCACGTCGGCGAGGAACATGGACTCCTTCTCGCCCTGATGCACGAGCGAGGCGAACTCGTGCTCCCCGATCATTTTGGCGAGCTGGTCGTTGGCGCTGAAGTCGGCGGCGGTGAGCGATGCGAACGCGGCGGAGTCGAACTGCGGTGGGTCGCCCACGGTGGCCACGAGCTGGCCGGTGCGATCCACCAGCAGCGCGCACCGGGCGTTCGAGTCGCGCAGATACGCCTGGAGATGCTGCTGGATCTGCTTGAAGTCGCTCTCGGAGAACGACCAGCTCGCGGCACCCGCCATCACCCGGCCTCGGTCTTGTCGGACTCGGTCATGTCCCGCCGCGCGAGCAGCGCCTGCGCGATGGTCACGCCGTCGGCGTACTCGAGGTCGCCCCCGATCGGGATGCCGCGCGCGATGCGGGTCACCCGCACGCCCGTCGGCTTGAGCAGCTGCTGCAGGTACGTCGCAGTGACCTCCCCTTCCATGGAGGGATTGGTCGCGATGATGACCTCCACCACCCCGACGGCGCCTCCGTTGGTGACGCGCGCCAGCAAGCGGTCGAACCCCAGCGCCTCGGGCCCGACGCCCTCGAGCGGCGACAGCCGCCCGCCCAGCACGTGATAGCGGCCGCGAAAGCGTCCGGCCCGCTCGATCGCCGTGACATCCGACGCCTCCTCCACCACGCACAGCACGCTCGCGTCGCGCCGCGGGTCGCGACAGATGGCGCACGGGTCCTCGTCCGTGAGCGTGCCGCACACACCGCAGGTCGTCACACGCTCGCGCACCGTGCGGATCGCGTCCGCGAGGCGCGCGGCGCTCTCCGCCGGCTGCTTCAGCAGGTAAAACGTGAGCCGCTGCGCCGTCTTCCGTCCGATCCCGGGGAGCTTGGCCAGCTCCGTCACGAGATCATCGATGGCCGACACGGCGCGCTAAAGCGGCGGTTGCAGCGGAAACGGGAACGGCAGGCCCGAGGCGAGCTTCTTCACCTCCGCCTGGTACAGCTCGGCGGCACGCTGCTGCGCCTGCGACACCGCGGCGAGCACGAGGTCCTCGAGCATTTCCACGTCCCCCTGGGCGATCGCCTGGGGGTCGATCTTGATCGCGCGGATCTGCCCGCGCCCATCGGCGGTGGCCGCGACGATGCCGCCGCCCGCCGTGCAGGTCACCGTCTGCTGGGCCAGCTGGGACTGGATCTCGGACAGCCGGTACTGCATCTGCTGTCCCAGCTGCAGCAGGCTGGATAAATCCGCCATACGTCGAAAGTTACCCCTCGCCTAAACGGGTGGCAAGCTACTCGAGCAACTCCAAGTCCAGCGCATCCACGGCCGCATCGAGACCGGGGTCACGCGCGCGCAGCGCCTCCAGCCGCTCCGCCCGCACCCCCTGCTCCGTGAGACGGCCTGGCCGCGGAGCGGACCGCTGCCCCGGCTCCCCCCGCTCCCCCCGCTCCCCCTCCCCGCTCCCCGCTGCCTCGAGCCTGATGCGCACCGGCTCGGTGACATAGCGACCGATCAACTGAGCCAGCGACTCCCGTTGCCGCTCCAATCCCTCGGCGTGGACCGGGTCGAGCGCCCGCGCCACGACGGTCGTGCCGTCGATCGCGCTGGGCTCGACCGCGGGCAGCAACGCGCCGAGCATCGGCTTCTCGCGCCGCGCGTCTTCCACGATCCGAGGCCAGAGTGAGCGCAGACGGTCGAGGGTGAGGGGACCTTTTTCGGGGACGGGGGACGGGGGACGAGGGACGGGTGCGGCATCGCGCAGCACCGGCGCTGGTGTACTCGTCGGATTACCCGTCCCCCGTCCCACGTCCCCCGTCCCCTTGCCGAGGGCCCGAAGCACGTCGGCGATCTCGACCGTCCGCGCCATCATCGCCCACCGCAGCAGCAGCAGCTCGACGACCAGCCGGGCGTTGCCGCCGGCGCGCAGCTGAGGCTCGAGCTCGGTGAGGACGGCGAGCAGACGCACCACGTCCGGCGCGGGGAGGGGGGAACGGTACCGCTCGATCAGGGCCTGCATCGCCTCCGTGAATCCCTCGGGCTTGCCGCCGAGGTTCGCCATCAGCACCGCGCGCAGGACGTCCCCGGCGCCGATCACGAACTCGCCCAGATCCGCGCCGCCATTCACCAGCCGCTCGACCAGAGGGAACACGCCGGCCGAATCGCGCTCGGCGACCACACGCAACAGCTCGCCATAGACGTCGTCCGGGATCAGACCCAGCACGTCGCGCACGCGGTCGGCGGTCACCGGCCCCGAGCCGAACGACACGACCTGATCGAGAATCGACAGCCCGTCGCGCATTCCGCCGTCCGCGCTCTTGGCGATCAGGCGCAGAGCGTCGTCGGCGGCCTCGAGTCGTTCCGCCGCCACCACCTGGCGCAGGCGCTCGACGATGGCGTGCGGGCCGATGCGCCGGAAGTCGAAGCGCTGCAGCCGGGACAGGATCGGCGCCGCGCTTTGCGCGATCTTCTGCGGCTCGGTGGTGGCGAAGACGAATACGACCCCCGACGGCGGCTCTTCGAGAATCTTGAGCAGCGCGTTCCACGCCTCGCGCGTCAGCATGTGGGCCTCGTCCACGATATAGACCTTGTGGCGCCCCTCCGCCGACGCGGCGTACATGGCGCGCTCCCGCAGGTCGCGTGCGTCGTCGACCCCGCGATTCGACGCCGCGTCGAGCTCCACCACGTCCAGGTTGGCGCCGCCGGTCCAGATGCGCGTGCACGAATCGCACTCGCCGCACGGCTCGCCCGCTACCCCGCTCGACTGCCGCCGCTCGCAATTCAGCGCCATCGCGAGGATGCGGGCTGCCGTGGTCTTCCCCACCCCGCGGGGACCCGCGAACAGGTATCCATGGGCCACGCGACCGCCCGCCACGGCGCCGCGCAGCGCCGCCGCGATGTGATCCTGGGCGATCAGGTCGGAGAAGCTTTTGGGACGATACTTGCGAGCGAGAGCGATCATGGGACGCAATCTAACGCGGAAGTTGGAACACGGTTTCAAACGCGGAACGCGGAAGTCGGAACGCGGAACATCAGGGCCACCCTCCGGCCTCGACGGCTCCCCTTCTGTTCCGCGTTCCGCGTTCCCACTTTCGCGTTCATAGCAGATGCCCCAGGCTCCCCGCAGCGACACCCGACATCGCTTAGCGCTGCTCCCTGCGAGGGCCTGACGCGGTTCACGACCGGATGACCTGCGGACCTGGGGCACTGGAAAGCTAGTGGCAGGGCGTCGCTCCCGAAACTGGGGCCCGTGCCACGGTGACGCTCACATCCTCACGTTGGCGCGACGCCACCACGACGAGGCTCGTCGACCCTTCTTCCACCGCGGCGACGCGCACCACGCCCCCGGCGGCGTCGGCCCCGACGAACGTCACCCGCACCACGCCGCGGTCGCCCGTCGCCGCCTGCAGTCCCGTCACGGCGGCGTCGTTGCCGAAGCTGTCCTGGGCCGTCACGCGCAGCACGGCGGCGCCATCGGGCGCGAGCGCGATGCGGCGCTCGACCCGCGCCTCGCCGCAGCGCAGCGTGAGTTTGGCCGCGGGACCGGGCTCGGCATACAGCGTCGCCTGCCGCTCGATGGCGCCCACCTGCGCCTTCACTGCCACTGGGCCGACCCTCGGGCCCACCGTCAGGTCGACGTGGACACGCCCGTTCGAGTCGGTGACGACCCGCTCCGCGCCGAGCCACCCGTTCGTGATGGACAGCGCGACGTCGCGTCCCACGGCGGGGAGGCCGGCGGTGTCGCGCAGCTCGAACAGGAGGGGCACCGGCGGGTGCGCGCCCGCCGCCGCGTGCTGCCCCACGCCCAGCACGAACCCGCTCGCCACACCGGACAGCGGGGGTCGATGCGGCGGTGCAGCCGCCTCGCTCGCGCCCGGCGCGGTGGCGCGGCGCACGCACCCATCGATCGCGCGCAGCACGACCGGCTCCGCCCCGAGGGCCACCAAATCGGCTCGGTCCCGGCTGGTCGGCGTGAAGCTGAGACAGCTGCGATGGATCAGCGCGGCGAGCTCGTCCGGCGCGAGCGTGGGCCCCGAGAGCAGCCGCAGCAGATCGGTTTTCCGCAGCGGCTCGCCGCCCCTCCCCTGAGCATACGCCGGCGCTGCGGCGAGCAGGAGGAGGACTACGGCCGGGCGCATCCCGATTGCTCGAACTTCCGCTCCACGGAATCGACGCGGGCGTACAGGGCCTGATCGCGTCCCGCGCGCGTGCCGTCGAGCACGCCGGCGCCGCGGCGCGCGGCGTTGTACGCAACCCACTGGGTCTCCACGAGCTCGAGCCCGCGCGCCAGCCCCGCGCACGCCAGCTGCCTCTGGTCGAACAGCCGGGCCCGGTCCGCGAAGGTGCGCACCACCTGCGTCACCGAGTCGCCGGCCAGGTCGAGCTTGGTCCGGGCCGGAGCTGAGGGCGGGGGCTGAGGCGGCCCGGCCGGGCGCGCCGCAGCCGGAGCGGCCCCGGTGTTGCCGGACGGCGCGGGGCGCGACGCCGCGGGCGGTGTCACGGTGGGCGGGGTTGGCTTCGCGGTCGGTCGGGCAGGTGCGGGAGCGCGGCGCCGCAGACCGGCGACGAGGCCGGCGACCTTGCCGCCCAAGGCGGAGACCTTGGCACTGATCGTGGACCCCACCCCGGTGATGGTCGACCACTTGGGCAGCGGCAGCTCCGGCTGGAACCACCAGTACGCACCGGCGGCCACGCCACCCAGCAAGAGGACCAGCAGGGTGCGCGTCACCGACCGGGGGAGCTTGAGCCTGCGGCGTGGCGCCCGCGGGGCCTCGAGCTCCTCGTCGTAGTCTGCCTCCGCCCCCGCCCCCTCGCGCGCCTCGAAGTCGTCAGGCCAGACCGCGGGTTCGGGCCGGTCATCGTCCCGCGGCGCCTCCGGCGCGGCGGGGACCTCTTCGGGCTCGGGCTCGGGCTCGGGCTCGGGCGCCGCTCGCGGCCGCACCGGCGGTCTTTCAGTCGGAGGCGGCGCGACGTGCCGGGGCGGCGGGGGAGGCGGAGGAGGCGGGTGCGGTGGGGGCATGTCTTCAGCCGCCGTGAGGAACCTGAGCTCGCCGTCGTGCTCGGGCTCGGGCGGCGGTGGGGTCGGCCGGGGCGGCGGGGGCGGCGGGGGCGGCGGAGCCGGCGTGAACTTGGGCGCCCCGGGTGGCTTCGCAGCTACCCGGGGCCTGACCTGCGTGATGGCGGCCGGCGCAGTTGCGCCGGTCGGCGTAGCGGGATTAAACGCGCGGTAGTTCTTCCACGTCACAAAGGAGCGTTTTTTCCCATCGGGCCGGATCGACTCGGGCGCCAGCAGCTCGTAGAACGGCTGCGACGTGCCGGTCCACGCTTCGTCCGTCCCCGCGCGGAAGAACGACGCGGCGGGCTCCGCGGGATCCGTCCCCAGCAACAACGCCACCTGCCACGGCTCGGCGAAATAATGCTCGTGCGTCTCTACGTCGTGTCCCGACAGGGTGAGCGGCAGCGGCGCGTGGGTGTGGTACCAGCCGATGAGGCTCGCCCGCTGCTGCTCGAGCTGCAGCTGGATGTGGTCCCACAACCGCGTCACCACGTCGCGCGTGCGATCGCCGTAGATCGCCTGGTTCAGGCGCACCGCGACGTCGATCACGAGGTAGGAAACGCCGGTCTCGGGACACTCGCACTGGTCGCCGAGCAGGAAGCCGAGGAGACCGGGGGTGGTCATGTCAGAAGATAAAACGTTGGTGGAGGTTGGGGAGGTTCTGGAGGTTGGTGGAGGTTGTGGAGGTTGGGGAGGTTTGGGAGGTTGTCACGTCGGCGGTGCAACGGGGAGCTACGCGCCAGCGAGGCCCGCCGGCACCACTTGCTCGCGCTGCGAAACCGCGTGCCCGGGGTGCCCATAGAGCATCACGCGGGAGTCCGCGATGATCCGCTCGAGCATGGCCCCGAGGTTCATGGAAGGCTGGTACCCGATGAGCCGCTCCAGCTTCGAGATGTCGGGGAGGCGGCGCTGCATGTCCTCGAAGCCCGGCTCGTAGGCGCGCTCGAACGGCACCAGCACGATGTCGGAGCGGCTTCCCACCATGTCCTTCACCATGCGGGCCAGGTCGTAGATGGTGATCTCGGCCGTGTGGCCCACGTTGAACACCTCGCCCGAGGCGCCGGGATGGGCGATCAGCGCGACCATCGCGTCCACGACGTCGCCCACCCACGTGAACGACCGCCGTTGCCGGCCGTCGCCGTACACCGTGAGCGGCTCCCCCGCGAGGGCCTGGTGCACGAAGCGCGGCACGACCATACCGTACTGGCCCGTCTGGCGCGGACCGATCGTATTGAACATGCGCAGCACGGTGACGGGCAGGCCGAACTCGCGCGCGTAGGCCAGCGCCAGGTGCTCGTCGATGATCTTGGACGCCGCGTAGCACCAGCGGGACTTGGACGTCGCCCCGAGCACCAGGTCGTCGGACTCGGCGAATTTCGCCCGGTCGAGCTTGCCGTACACCTCGGACGTCGAGCTCAACAGGACGGCGCGTCGGTGTTTCGCCGCCAGCTCGAGCACCACCTCGGTGGACTTGATGTTCGTGGCGATCGTGTGCACCGGGCGCTCGACGATGAGTCGCACACCCACGGCGGCCGCGAGGTGGAACACCACGTCCGTGTCCGCGACGAGCGGCTCCATGACGTCCGCCCTGAGCACCGAGTTGAACGTGGCGCGGAAGTGCGGTCGGTCGTGAAAAGCGGCGATGTTCCGCACCCGACCCGTGGAGAGATCGTCGATGACGTGCACGCGCCAGCCGCGCTCGAGCAGCGCGCCCGCGAGGTGCGAGCCGATGAAGCCCGCGCCCCCCGTGATCAGCGCACGGCGGCTCACGAGGTCGCCTCCGCGGGCGGCCGTGCCTCGGCGACATCCCAGCGCACGTCGAAATGCACGAGCCGCGCGCCCTGGGCGCGACACAAGGCCCCCAGCTCCGCGAGGCGACCCGGCGCGAGCGCCGTCCCTGGAACGACCAGGTCGGTGACTCCGAGCGAGCGCACCAGATCGTGCAGCCGCGGGCCATCCGGGTATACGGGGTAGCCCTGGAAGTCGCGGTCCCGGCCGCCCAGGTCGTCTTCCACGAAACCGACCGGCCGCAGACCCAGCTCGGGGCGCGACAACATCTCGGCCAGCGCGTCGCGGCCCACGCGGTCCGTACCGACGATCAGGGCGCGTCGCCCCTCGGGCTGGCCGCGCTGGTAGACGTACTCGAGCACCCGGAATGCGAATCGGGCGCCGGCGACGAGTGTGAGCATCAGGTACAGGTGCAGCAGCAGTTCCGTGAGGGACACGGGGACGCCGAGCACGGCGATCGCGGCGAGACCGAACAGGCCGCCCACGCCCACCGCGCGCAGCGCGCGCGCCGCTTCCGCCAGCCCCGCGTGCCGATACGATCCGCGGTACAGGCCCGCGAGCTTGAACCCCGCCAGCGTCGCGGTGACGACGACCGCCGTCTCCGCGATCGCGGCCTCCCAGTCGCCACCGCCCCCGGCGAGCGCCCAGCTCGCCAGGAACGACACCGCGACCGCGACGCCGTCATACGCCACGTGGATGCTGCGCCGGCGAAAGATCCTGCTCTCGAGCAGGGGCAGGAACGCGCCCCGGTCGAGCAGGCGGAGCTCCTCGTACAGCCAGCGCGGGGCCACGTACACGATGGCGGCGAAGACGAGCAGCGCGCCCAACAGACCCACGGCGGGCCGCTCCACCGCCGCCAGCCCGAGCGCGCCGGTGACGCCGGCGCACACGAGCAGCACCGCGACCATCGTCCACGCGGGGAAGCCGAGCTCGAGCAAGCGATGCGGCACGTGACGGCGGTCGGGGATGAACAGCCCGGCACGGCCGCGCTGTAACAAGAAGCGCTCGCGCGACGAGCCCGGGCGCACGACGGCGAGCGCGCGCAACACCCGGCGGGTCACCGTCAGCCCGCACTCCGCCAGCGGGACGGCCACGGCGAGCAGCGCCGGCACCGCCAGCCAGGCGCCGTCCCGCTCCAGTCCCACGAGCGACGCACTGCCCAGCAAGAATCCCACGAGCAGGCTCCCCGAATCGCCCAGGAAGATCCGCGGCGAGCGGAAGTTGTGGGGCAGGAAGCCGAGCAGCGCGCCGGCGAGGCCGAGCAGCACGGCGGTCGCCACGACGCGGTCGAGCCCCAGCGCCGCGAGCCCGAGCGCGAGGGCGCAGACGAGCCCGATGCCTCCCGCCACACCATCCGCGACGTCCATCATGTTCACCGCGTTGGTGAGCGTGACGATCCAGAGCACGCCGACGAGCGGCCCGACCCAGCCGAGCGGCAGCGGCACCGTGTGTGGACCGAGCGCGATCGCCACTGGGGCTTGCGCGACCAGCACGACGGCGCCGGCGGCCGCGATCTCGAGCCCGAGCTTGAGCGTCGCGGGCAGGCCGCGCCAATCGTCGAGTGCGCCCACGACGAGAACGACGAGCGCCGCCGCGCCCAGCGCGGCCCAGCGTACCACGCCGCCGCCCGCCAACAACGCCGTGCGCAGTGCCGGGCTCGCGGCGAACGCCGCGAGCAGCGCGATGGCCAGCGCGGCGGCGACGGCCACCCCGCCGAGCCGTGGCACGGGGGTGGTGTGGACCTTCCGCTGGTCGGGCAAGTCGAGCACGCCGAGCGCGAGGGCAGCCCGCCGCACCAGGGGCGTGAGCGCCAGGCTCAGGAGCGCGCTGGCGACGAGGGCCCATCGGAAGACCGGTTCTGGGAAGCGCATCTTGTGACTTGCGCCTCCGTCAACCCTGTGGCTTCACCGCAACACCAGCGGGTTGCTCGGAAAAGAACTCGGGGGAGGGGAACGCCTCCCCAGCCTTCGCGCATTAAGAGAGTCGCTGGCGGCACACTCGTCAAGATGGCCTATTTCCTGAAGATGGCCTGTTTCCTGGGGTTGCGGACTCAGGGAGAACGACGTACTTCTAGGCGGGCGTAGCGTCGACTCCACAGGGGGGATCATAAGGCCTCGGACGGGCAGGGTGGATGAGCTGGACGGGCAGGCCGCGCTGTCGTGGCACGGCCTGGTGGCGGCAGCGCGGCGCCAGGCCCCGTGGCTGCTGGGAACCGCCGGGTTGGTCGTGTCGCTCACCCTGCTGTTCACGCTGCGCCAGCGACCGGTGTACGAGGCGCGGGCCACGCTCCGCGTGGAGGAGCAGCACGGCCAGGGAAACCCCACCGACCTGCTGTCGGCGCTGCAAGCTCCCTCGACCATCGAGACGGAGACCGAGATCCTCCGCAGCCGCAGTGTGGCGGAAGACGTGATCGACTCGCTCGGCCTGCAGGGGACCGGGCCGGCCAAGGACCTGCGGGAGGCGCTGCGCGTCACGCGTCCCCAGGCGAACGCGGCGATCCTCGCGCTGAGCTACCAGAGCACCGATCCCGACCTCGCCGCCCGCGTCGTGAACACGGTGACGCGGTCCTACATCCGCCGGCGCAACGAGTTCCAGAAGCAGCAGGCACACGCCGCGATCGTGTTCCTCGAGGCGCAGGTGGGCACGATCGGCGGCGAGCTGGAGGAAGCGGAGCAGGCGCTCGAGGCGTTCCGGCGGGCGCACGTCGTGATCGACCCGCAGGTGCAGGCGGGGGAGCAGGTGCGGCGGCTGGCCGAGCTGCGCGCGCGGCAAGAAGAGCTGACCGGGGAGCGCTCACAGCTGCGCGACCTGCTGGCCCGGGCGCAGCTGCCGACGGAGAGCGCCGGGACCTGGGCGGACTTCGTGGGCGCGCCATCGCTGATCACGAGCCCGGCGATGAGCGGCATCGTGCAGCAGCTGTCGACGGTGGAGGCGGAGCGGGCGCGGCTCCTCACGTGGCGCACGCCGGCCGACCCCGACGTCGGGGGCCTGGACCGCACGATCCTGGTGCTGCGCACGCGCCTGGCGCAGCTGGTGGAGAGTCAGCTCCACGGCCTGGACGACGCGGCCCGCTCCACGGACTCGACGCTCGCCCGGTTCGACGTCGCGCTCGCGCGGGTGCCGGCGGTCGAGCTCGACTATGCCCGGCTGCGGCGTCAAGTGGACCAGGACACCCAGCTCTTCACCTTGCTCCAGACCCGGCTGAAGGAGTCGGAGATCTCCGAGGCGATGGAGATCGCCAACATCCAGGTGGTGGACCCGGCGATCGTGCCGACGCAGCCGGTCGGCCCGCGCCGTGTGACGAACCTGCTGTTCGGGACGGCGGGCGGGCTGCTGTTGGGCCTGCTGGTGGCGCTGGTGCGGGAGGGGAGCGACACGCGGGTGCGCTCGCGCGACGAGGTCGTGCGGCTCACCGAACTGCCGCTGCTCGCCGCGATCCCGCGCATCCTCGTGAAGAACGGCCACCGGGGAGCGAAGCAGCTGGCGCAGCAGATCGAGACGCGGCTCGTGATCCAGCATTCGCCCAAGAGCCCCGCGGCGGAGGCGTACCGGGCGCTGCGCACCAACGTGGCGCACTCGACCACGCAGCGCGACCGGCCGTTGAAGACGCTGGTCGTGACGAGCCCGGAGCCGCGGGACGGGAAGACGACGACGGCGGTGAATCTCGCGATCACCCTCGCCGAGCAGGGGCACCGCACCGTGCTGGTGGGGGCGGACCAGCGGCGTCCGGTGCTGCACAAGGTATTCCATGTCGCCCGCGCGCCGGGGCTTTCGGACCTATTGAGCGGCACGGCGCAGCTGGACGACGTGATCCACTCGATCGAGCTTCCCGACTACGCGCGGGGCCGGCTCGATTTCATCGCCGCCGGCCAGTCCGTGCCCAATCCCGCGGAGCTGTTGGGTTCGCCCGCGACGCCGCGCCTGCTCGAAGGCCTGGCCGCGCGCTACGACGCGGTGGTGCTCGATACCCCACCCCTCGGCGTCGTGACCGACGCCGCCGTGCTCGCCACGCTCGCCGACGGGGTGATCTTCGTGGCGCGCATGGGGGCGACCCACGGCGAGGCGCTGCGCCGGGCGGTACAGGAGCTCGAGGAGATCGGCACGCGCATCGTGGGCACCGTGTTGACCGACGTGCACCGCAGCGCCGATCGCCACGGCTACGCCTATGACGCCTACTACTCCTATTACTCATCGGACGAGGACGACGGTGACCCGCCGATCCGCAGGCGGAGGCGGCATGGTTGACCGCCGCGTGGTGAGCGTCTTGCTCGGTGTGTTGTGGGCGGCGCCACTCGCCGCCCAGCAGACCCCCGCCCCCGCCCCCGACCCGGTGGCGGTGACCGCGGGGGTGCGGCCGGGCGACGTGATCCGCGTGTGGATCTGGCGCGAGCAGGACTACTCGGGGGAATTCCCGGTGGACGCGCGCGGCACCGCAGTGCTGCCGCTGCTGGGCGAGGTGCGGGTGCCGGGGAAGACGGCGGAGCAGCTCTCCGACACGCTGCACGACGCGTATCGCAAGTATCTCAAGAATCCCTCAATCCAGGTGACCGTGCTGCGGCGGGTGAGCGTGCAGGGCGAGGTCGTGAAGCCTGGGCTCTACCCGGCCGACGCGACGATCACCGTGGGCGACCTGGTTTCGCTCGCCGGCGGCGTGACCCAGAACGCCAACCGCGACAAGATCCGGTTGCTGCGCGATGGCAAGGTGATCGTCTCGGGGCTCGGGCCGGGGACGGTGCTGCAGCGCTCGCCGGTGCAGTCGGGGGACGAGGTGTACGTGCCGCAGAAGGGTTGGCTGGCGCGCAACGGGTCGGTCTTTCTCTACGGTGGGGTGAGCGCCGCCGCGGCGCTCGCGGTGCATTTCATCACGCAGTAAAGCGGTGCCCCGGGCTTGCGCCCGGGGTCAGATAAGACTCCCCTCAGGTCACCAGCGGCCTTGCGCGCCGGGCCGCGCCGAGCGTAAGCTCGGCCCATGGACAGGAAACCAGTGGTCGGACGCCCGATGGCGGTCGAGGAGTATCTCGCGTTCGAAGCGCGGAGCCCCGTCAAGCACGAGTACGTAGCCGGCGAAGTGTACGCCATGAGCGGCGTCACCACGCGCCACAACTTGATCACGCTCAACATCGTTAGGCATCTCCACGCCGTCGCACGCGCCCGCGGGTGCAGAGTGTTTGCGACGGACGTGAAGCTGCGGGCGGCGGCGGACCGGATCTATTATCCCGACGTGGTCCTCGCCTGCGGCACGGCCGCCGCTGTGGAGCTCATCGTCGAGGCGCCGTCCGTGATCGTCGAGGTCACGTCCTCGAGCACGCGAGCGAGCGACCGCCGCGAGAAACTCGAGGCCTACCGGCGCATCACTTCCTTGAGCCTGTATCTCATCGTGGACCAGCGCCGGCGCCACGTGTTGGCGTACGCCCGCGAGCCGGGCGGAGAATGGCTGCGGGACGAAGTCCGCGGCCACGGGAAGATTCCCGTTCCGGTGCTCGACACAAGCATCACGCTGGACGAGATCTACGAGGACATCGAGCTGCCGCCGCTCGCCGTGGGAGAGGAAGAGGAAGCGTGGGAGGAATGGGAAGTCCGCGAGGATGGGGACTCTTAGGCTACCGGCCCGTCACAGTAGTCGTGGATCAAGTGGGAATCCCGTCGGATGTCCGGTCGTGATCAGGGCGAAGTCGGGGTGTTCGGGGTTGATCACGTAATTGTACTCGACCGGTACCAGGGCGCTCGGGACCTTGAGGACCGCCGCACGTTTCGCATCGAGCCAGCCGTCACCGATCATTCGCAGTTCTGGAGGTGAGGGGTACTGCCTCCAGTTGGACGGCAATGCTGCCAGGTCGACGGCGGTTATCAGTGGTTCGGGAACGGTCGCCTCGATTAGCGTATAGGCCGGAAGTGGAACGGTGGAATCCAGATGAGCGATCATCTCCAACGCCGCGAGGGCCACAGTACTGGACGTATAAACGGCCCTGCGTCCGACGCTGGTCCACCGGCCTCCGCTACGCCGCGCACCCTCGCCGTCGAAGGCGGAGGCTGCATGTTTGGCCTTGACGATGCGCCAAACGGTGGGCACTCAGGAGAAGACGCCGTACTCGAGGCGGGAGATGAGACGCTCGACCTCTTGCGCTCCAGGCTCCGTTTTGCTCATGGCGAGCGGGCTGGCCCCACCCAAGGCGGTCAGCGGGGAACGGAGCCACTGCAATGCCGCCGGATTGTCTCCTTCGAACAGCTCGATCGCCTTCCCGTAGATGCGGGACAGCCTCAGCAAGCGGTCGGACTCGTCGGGCTCGAGGCGACCCGCAGCCTTGCGACGCTGGAGCGTCCGAGGGGGAATTGACAGGACGTCAGCGAGCACCTGCAGCGGCAGGGCCATGAGCTTGAGGATCTTCAGCAGCGCGCCGAATGCGAATCCCTGCTCGACCTTCTTGTGGAGGGTCGGGGTGTCGAACGACCGCAGGCCGAGCAGGACGACGTATGCGTTGGGGCCGCGGGACTGACGGACGGCGTCGAGGTAGGCGTCGATCTCCGGCGCCCGCGAGCGCGCTACTGGGGCCGACGGGGTGAGGACTGAGGGCCGTGCCATATGGCGCATTTATATATGCCAGATGGCAGATTGTCAAGCGAGCCGCAGCGCTTCCTGGTAGACCTGCCGCGTCCGCTCCACCATCCGCTCCGCCGAGAACTCCCGCGCCACCCGCTGCTTCGCCGCATGGCCCAGGCGGGCGCGCAAGTCGGGGTCGTCGAGCAGGCGCGTCATGGCCCGCCCGAGAGCCGCGTGATCTCCCGGGGGCACGAGCAGCCCTGTGACCCCGTCCCGGTTCACCAATCGCACGCCGGTCGGCAGGTCGCTCGCGATCACCGGCTTGCCGCACGCCATCGCTTCGAGCTGGGAGATGCCGAACGCCTCGCGCCGATCGATCGACGGCAGCACGAGCAGGTCGCAGGCGTGCAGCCACAGACGGCGCTCGGCGTCGGAGACGGGCCCGAGAAACGTGACCCGGTCGGTCACGCCGAGCTTGTCTCCTAGGGTCCGCCACTCTTGCTCCTTGGGCCCCTGTCCCACGATTACGGCGTGGGCATGGACGTCCGAGAGCGCGCGTAACAGAACGTCCACACCCTTGTAGTGCCGCAGCACTCCGACGAACAGGACGATCCTGTTGCCGTATCTCGCGCGCCGCTGCTCGACCGCGCGCGCCTCACCATCTCGCAGGGCGAACGCGGCGAGATCGACTCCGTATGGAACGATGCTGCACTTCTCGCGGTAGCGAGACAGCACCGCCGACGAGGCGACGTACTCGGCAGACCCAGCGATGATGCGGCTCGCCGCGGCGAGGGTGCGCGTCAGGAGCGGGCGGTACAGTGGCAGCAGGGCGCGGTGTCTGACGACATCGGCGTGATAGCTGATCACGAGCGGCGCGCGCCGCATGGCCGTGAGATACGCCAGGTCGCCCATGGGATTGGGGAAGTGCAAATGCACGAGGTCAGGGCAAAGCCGCGCCAACTCGCCCGGCATCGTGGGACAGAGCGGCGTCGAGGCGTAACGCCCGAACTCGGGCACCCGGATCACGCGCACGCCGTCGAGCCGCTCCTCCACGCGTCGCCAAGATCGGCTCGGCACGAGCACCGCGACGTCCCGGTCGCGCGCGAGCCGGGTGCACAGGAGCTGCATGTGCTGCTCGATGCCGCCGGGCGTGGGCGGGAAGTAGTCCTTGAAGAGGTGGACGACTCTCACGCGAGCGAGGCGTACGCTTCGAGCACGCGCCTGGTGTGGGTCTCGACGCCGAACAGCACCTCGGCGCGGTTTCTCCCCGCGGCGCCGAGCCGGGCACGCAGGGCAGGATCGCGCAGCAGGCGGACGACGCGATCCGCGAACTCGAGCGTGTCCCGCGACCGAACCAGGTAACCCGTCTCACCCTCCCGCACGATCTCGGGAATGCCTCCACCATCGGTCGCGACCACCGGGCGGGCGACCGCCATGGCTTCCGCCAGGGCGCGGCCGAACGGCTCCGGCGCGGTGGGACAATGGACGAGCACGTCGAGCGCGGCGAGCACGTCGGGCACATCGTCCCGCGCGCCGAGGAACAACACCCTGAGCCCGAGCTCCAAGTCCGACACCTGCCGCCGCAGCGATGCTTCGTAGCCTGCGTGGCCGGCGGTCTCGTAGATCGGGCCGCCCGCGATCACGAAATGCGCCTCGGGCACGGCGTCGAGGACTCGGCGGGCGACGCGCAGGAAGTCCTCGTGACCTTTCCACGGTGTGAGATGGGCCACCATCCCCACGAGCGGGGATTCGGCCGCAATGCCGAGCTCGGCGCGCACGGGCCCGGCCGCCGGCGCGGGTCGGAAGCGCTCGAGATCTACCGGGTTGTGCACGGCGACCACGGGTGGGGAACCGTTCAGCGTCGAGCGCAGCTCGGTGGCGACCGCCTCCGAGTTCGTCAGCACGAGCGACGGCAGGTGGCGCGCGGCGCTGCGGAACAGGCGGCCCGTGGGCCCGTCGGGTGGGAAGTCTCGCAGGTGCCACACGACCGGGCGCCGGGCGACGCCGCCTGCGACCCCGGCGATGAGATGGGCCTTGAGGCCGTTGCTGTGCAGCAGGTCCGCCTGCAGACGGCGCGCCAGCGCGGCGAGGCGCAGCGCAGCCGGCACGCCGCGGAGGGCCAGCGCGCCCACGTCCGCGAACCGCTCCGGCAATGCGTAACGGGAGGTTTGCCGCAGCCGGTCGGGGAGGCCAAGCGTGACGGTGGGAATGTCGACACGCTCGAGCGCCGCTCGAAACGGGCCGTCGCCGAACACGGCCACCGTCGGCTCGACGCCAGCCTGGCGCAAGCCCTGCAGCAACAGGAGGAGACTCTGTTCCGCCCCGCCTAAGTCGCGTCCGGGGTTGACGAACAACACCCGCCGTACGGTCTTCACGACCGCCGCGCGACCTCGCCAAGAATGCGCCGGGCCTCCGCGGCCATCCTGTCCCAGGTGAAGCGCTCGAGCACGCGGCGGCGGCCAGCCTCTCCCAGGCGCCGGGCGAGTGCGTCATCCTCGAGCACGGAGACGACCGCCTGAGCCACCGCGGCGACGTCCAGCGGATCGACCAGGATCCCTGTCTCGCCGTCGACCACCGCGTCCACGAGCCCACCGGAGCGTCCGGCCACGACGGGTTTACCGCACGCCGCCGCCTCGAGGCACACGATGCCGAACCCCTCGGCCCCACCCCCGGCGGGAGACTCGCGGGAGACCTGGACCACGACGTCGGCGGAGCGGTACAGCTGGTCGAGCTCCACGTCTCCCACCTCACCTGCGAACACAACGGCATCGTTTACGCCCAGGCTCTGAGCGACGCAAGCCAGATAGTCGCGCTGCCGGCCACTGCCCACAATCACATAACGCGCGTTCGGACACCTGGCCCTGACCACCGGCAGTGCGCGGATCATCGTGTCGTGTCCCTTGTACAGCTCCGTGAGCCGTGCGACGGTGAGGATCGTTGGGACGTGGGGCTCGCTCCCGCTGCCATCCCCGTCTCGTGAGGAGAAACGTGTCGGATCCACGCCGGGGTAGAGCAGCCTCACGCGCTCCTCCGCCACGCCATGCGCGAGGACGGCTGTGCGCGTGAAACGGCTACAGGCGATCACGATCTCGGCGTTGCGCAGCAGGCGACCGACGAGGCGCCGCCGGCGGGGGCCGCGGATCTCGTACGCGTAGGTGAAGGCGACGTACGGGATCCCAAAGATGCGTCGCGCGAGGAGTGCCGCCGGCGCAGTCAGCACGTGGCCGCATACAATGAGATCGGGGCGGGTCGTGATACACGCCCACAGCGTCGCGGCGCACAGATGAAACAGCCACGGGGCCGGCCCAAGCCGAATGCCGTGGAGCCGGCGGACACGGACTCCCGCAGACCGGTCGAACGCGCGATCTCCCGCCCACGCCGGCGCCAAGACGGTGACCTGTGCCTCGGGGAGCCGGCGCGCCAACTCAAACATCCAGATCTGGATGCCGCCACGCCGCGGGGGATAGTCCCACGTAAGGAGCAGCAGCTTCACCGCGCCTTGTGCCTCGCGTCCCCGTCGAAGAACGCGCGTGCCCAAAGCTCGAGGCACAAGAGGGTCCAGACCGACTGTCCATATCGCGCCCCTGGCCGATCACGGGACGAAAGCAGGGTCTCGACGCGCGTGGCGTCGAGCCAACCACGCTCCCGGGCCCGGCGGTCGAGCAGCACGTCGCGCACAAAATCCCGCAGCGATCCCCGAACCCACTGATCGAGCGGCACCTGAAAGGCGTGCTTGCGGCGGCGCAATGTGGCCGCCGGCACTAGGCCTCGCATGGCGCGTTTGAGCAGCGGCTTGGTACCGACGCCCGTCGCCTTGACCGCGAGCGGCAGGCTCGCAAGGAACTCGACCAGCCGATGGTCCAGGAACGGCACCCGCGCCTCGACCGAAGCGGCCATGCTCATCTTGTCCATCTTGGTGAGCACGTCATCCACGAGCCAGGTATCCACGTCGAGCGCCATGAGCCGTTGGAGTACGTCGCCCGGGCGGCGGTCGCCATCCGCGAAGTAAACCGCAAGCCGTGCCTCGGCCACACCTGCTGCCGCGCGGCCCGCGAACGTTGGTCCCACCAGCTCGCGCCGCAAGCCCGGCTCCACGGCACCAATCCAGTGGAGGTGGCGAGCGACGTCGTCTCGCTCGGCGAGGACGTTCT
>WNGK01003264.1_pt1 | contig 17588 bp, 16 predicted proteins | sample 5400601 | NCBI WGS metagenome assembly WNGK01 (sample SAMN13153376, study PRJNA577476) | soil metagenome | isolation source: 60 cm soil or saprolite under Garry oak tree replicate 1 | place: USA:California | collected 2016-06-15
ATCAGTGGCAGCGGCGGTCGGCGCTTCGGCGTGGACCGCGGCAATGGCCGCCTGAAGGGCAAACGGGCCGAAGCTGCGGGACGAGAGAGCTCGCTCGACCAGCGCGATCCCTTCCTTTATCTGTGCCTGGTTCCACTGCGAGCGATCCTGCTCCTCGAGCGGGATCAGCTCCCCGGCCGGCGACGTGCGTGTGGCGCGTCGCGCGTCGTGCAACAGCATGAGCCCCAGCAGGCCGATCGCCTCCGGCTCGGGCAGCAGCTCGACCAGCAGCCGGCCCAGACGGATCGCTTCGGCTGCGAGATCGGGCCTCGTGAAATAGCCCTGATTGAAGACGAGATAGACGACGTGCAGCACGCTCGCCAGGCGCTCGGGGAGATCGTTGCGCTCGGGGACTTCGTAGGGGATCCGCGCAGCGCGGATCTTCGCTTTCGCCCGCACGATGCGCTGTGCCAGCGTCGGGGCAGTGGTGAGAAAGGCGGCCGCGACCTGCTCCGTCGTCAGGTCACAGACCTCGCGCAGTGTCATCGCGACTTGCGCGTCCGGATTCAGGGCGGGGTGGCAGCAGGTGAAGATGAGGCGCAGCCGGTCGTCGGCGACATCGTAATCCTCTGATTCGCTGAGTTCCTGCGGCACATCCACCTCATCCGAGACTTCGCGGCGCCGCTTGCGCAGCCGGTCGATCGCCTTGAATCGGCCCGTCGAAATGAGCCAAGAGCGCGGGTTCGCCGGCGTACCGTCGACCGGCCAGCGCTCGACCGCAGCCGCGAAGGCCTCCTGAAGCGCCTCCTCGGCGAGATCGAAGTCGCCGAGCAGGCGGATCAGCGTGGCGAGAACGCGGCGGGATTCCGCGCGGTAGACCTCTTCTATCCCCAGACCGGCCGCACCTCGATCGATCCCCATTTTGCCGACGGAATCCGCGCCGCCACCTGGATGGCGTCGTTCAGGTCCTTGGCCTCGATCAGGAAGTAGCCGCCCAGCTGCTCCTTCGTTTCGGCAAAGGGGCCGTCGGTGGTCGAAACCTTGCCGTTCCGAACCCTGACAGTGGTGGCGGCGTCGGTGTGCTTCAGCCCATTGCTCCCGATGAGGTGGCCGCTCTTCTTGATGTCTTCGGCGAAGGCCCAGTAGTCCTGCTTCGCTTGCTCGATCTGCTCGCGCGGGACCTTCGCTTCCTGCTTCTCCTCCTGGTAAACCAGGCAAAGGTATTTCATCGCTTCCTCCAGAAGAGTGTGAAATATCGTCTTGACACCAGGTAGTCGTATGGGGAGGCTAGATTTCGACATGCCACGCTATGCGGCTTTTCTCCGGGGCGTCATGCCGATGAACTGCAAAATGCCGGCGCTCAAGGCGGCGTTCGAAGCGGCGGGATTCAGCGACGTGAAGACCGTGCTGGGGAGCGGCAATGTGGTGTTCGACGCGCGTAGCACATCGGAACAGGCGCTACAGCAGCGCGCCGAAGCCGCCATGCAGGAGCACCTCGGCCAGGCGTTTCTGACGATCGTGCGACCGATAGAACAGCTGCGGACGCTGCTGGCGTCCGATCCGTATCAGCGTTTCAAGGTCGACCCGAAGGCAAAACGCATCGTCACGTTCTTGCGCGGCCGGCCGAAGGCGAAGATCGCCTTGCCGGTCGAGATGCACGGCGCTCGCATCCTCGCGATGCAGGACGGCGAAATCTTCAGTGCCTATCTGCCGACCCCCAAGGGTCCCGTCTTCATGAGCCTGATCGAGAAGACGTTCGGCAAGGACCAAACGACGCGTACCTGGGATACGATCGCGAAGGTGGCGCGGTGAGCCCCTCGCTAGGCTTCCTTGAGCCGTTTGATGAGCTGCACCTGACCGGCGTGATAGATCGCGTGACAGGTGATCCCGAGTACGAGACTGAAGCGCTCCGGCGCCGGCATCGCCGGCGTGACGGTGCCCGCTTCGATCGCGGCGACAAGCTCAGCCAGCCTTTGCTGCTCCGACTCGAGCGTGGATTGAACCTTTGACCATGAGATCGGCTTCTGGTCGGTGACGACAAACCAGTCCTCGCCCGGCAAGACGAAAGGCTCCGCGGGCCGACCGGAGATCTGCGACCTGACGCTGCGTACGAAGTAAGCGTGATGCAGCACGAGCTCGGCGATGTTGTGCCGGCCAGCTGCCGGTCTCCAGAACGCGAGCGCAGGGGTCACGTCAGCCAGCGCCGCCTTCATGTCGGGGCCGTGCCATGCGCCGGCGCCGTAGCCTTCGCTCAGGACTCGTGATTCGAGTGCAACTGCGGCCGTGGTGCTCATCGGGGCTCCATTGTTGGGTTGTGAGGATGGTAGATCGGAGCCGGAGGTAATGTCTTGGCAAAAATTGCGGTGGCGTTGCGGCAAGCGCTGCAGCGCCGCAGAGAACGAGGCGAAGCGGGTCGAGCCGTCGGCCGCAGCGTCGCCGCCGGCCAGGGTTGGTCGGTGGCCGATGTCACCTGCACATCCGGCCCTCAAGACCGTTCCTTTGAGGAGCGCCACACGCGCCCCACCATCGCGATCGTGCTCGCCGGCAGCTTTCAGTACCGCTCGCCGCTTGGCCGCGGATTCATGGCGCCAGGCTCGCTGCTGCTGGGTAATGCGGGGCACTGTTACGAGTGCGGTCACCGCCACGGCGAAGGCGACCGCTGCGTCGCGTTCTACTATCAGCCCGACTACTTCGAACGGCTCGCGGCTGATGCCGGCGCGAAGCCGCGGTTTCCGGTTCCGCGGCTCCCTCCGCTGCGATCACTCGCCGCGCTGGTCGCTCGCGCCGGCGCGGGGGCGATCGGGGATACCGCGCCCGCGGTGTCCTGGGAGGAGATTGGCGTGCGGCTGGCGGTCAGCGCCGTGAAGCTCGCGGCGGGACTATCGTGGCACGACGGCGCTGTGCCGCTGAACGCCGAGGGACGCGTGACGCGTGCGGTGCGCGCCATCGATGACCGGCCGGATGGAGACTTGAGCCTCGGTACGTTGGCCGGCGAGAGCGGTCTCAGCCCGTATCACTTTCTGCGCACGTTCGAACGGCTGACGGGCGTCACACCGCACCAGTATGTGTTGCGGGCTCGGCTGCGTGCCGCGGCGACGCGGCTCGCGACCGAAGCGGGCAGAGTCATTGATGTCGCCCTCGAGTCTGGCTTCGGAGACATCTCCAACTTCAATCGGGCGTTCCGAACGGAGTTCGGCGTCAGCCCGCGGGCCTACCGGCAACGCTATGCCGCATGCGCCGCCTCCTACGGGAGTGCTCCCCCCAGCGCGCGATAGACTTGCGCCAACCCCCTGGTCGCCGCCGTGCGCCCGGCGGCCAGCCGATCCTGTGCCTCGAGCATCGTGCGCTCGGCGTCCAATACCTGCAGGAAATCGGTCGCGCCTTCGTCGAACCGCAGGCGCGCCAGCGCTGCGGCTCGCTCGCTCGCACGGGCAGCGGCCGCCAGATAATCGAGAGCTTTACGCGACTTGTTGTATGCGACGACCGTCGTCGCGATTTCCTCGGATGCCTGGAGCTGCGCCTTGCGGTAATACGCCTCCGCTTCCGCTTCCTGGGCTCGCGCGATGTCGACGCCGGCCTTCACCCGGCCCAGGTTGAGTGCGGGCCACGAGATCACCGGACCGATCGCGTAACGCGGCCGGTTGGAATTGCCCAGCGCATCAAACGTATTGCCCACGTACCCCATCCCCCCGCCGATCGTGAGTCGAGGCAGATATGCCGCCTTCGCGGCACCGACAAATGCACCGCCCGCGGCCAACTGACGCTCCGCGCTCCGCACGTCCGGCCGCAGCCGGACTATGACGTCGGCGTTGGGAACCAGGATCGAGTCGGGAAGCGCCACGCCTGACGGGCTTTCGACACTGTCTTGCTCGAGCCCGCTCACCGGCCGGCCCACCAATACAGCGATGCGATGCTCGACGGCGATTATCGACGCCTCGAGCTCCGGGATTCCCGCGAGGGTCGAGTTCAACTGGGCACGGGCGCGTTCGGAGTCGAACTCGTTGCCGCGACCTGCCTCGAGGCGTTGCAGCGTGACGTCGAGCGTGTGCTGCTGATTCTCCGCATTACGGCGCGCGACCTGGAGTCGATCCTGCGCACCGCGCAGATCGAAGTAGGCGACGGCCAGCTCTGCGGTCAGCAACACCTGGAGATCCTGCACGTCCTCCTCGGCAGCGCCGATCAGCGCGGCACGTCCCTGGGTCGATTTGCGGATCCGGCCGAAGACATCGAGCTCCCAGGAGAGCTGCAGGCCGGCGTCCCACACATTCTGGTCGGGGAACGCGCTGCCGACACTGCCGGGAAACCCGACGCTGGAGAGCCGTTGCCGAGTATAGCTCGCGGTGGCTGTGACGGCCGGTGCGAAGTCGAGGGCCGCATCGAGCCGCGCCGCGCGCGCGCCGCGCAGCCGGGCGCGAGCGGCGACGACGTCGTGATTGGACTTCACGACTTCGGCCGCGAGCCGCTCGAGCGTCGTATCGCCCAGCGTCTTCCAGAAGGCGACCGGGGGCGCGAGCTCCCGGTCCTGACCGCGAGCCTGCGCGGCGCCCCCCACGAGGAGGAGGGCGAGGAGCGTGCTCGCCCCAATTCCCGATTTCGGATTCATGCTAGTACCTCCTGGCCGACCGGCTCGTAGGCCGGCGCCGGCTTATGCTCTGCGGCGATGAGTGAGTAGAAGACCGGCACGATGAACAGCGTGAACACCGTGCCTAGTGTCATCCCGGTGACGAGGACCATGCCGATGCTGTTGCGTGCCGCCGATCCAGGACCGGAGGCGAGGACGAGCGGGAAGTGGCCGAACACCGTCGCGGCGGACGTCATCAGCACCGGACGCAAGCGCGTCAGTGTCGCTTCACGCAGCGCCGCCATCTTGGCGAGGCCGCGCTCCTGCAGCGTATTCGCGAATTGGACGATCAGAATTCCGTTTTTCGCTATCAGTCCGACGAGCGTGATCAACCCGACCTGCGAGTAGATGTTGAGCGTCGTCAGATTGAGAAAGCTGAAGATCAGCGCGCCCGAAATCGCGAGCGGGACCGAGCCCAGCAGCACGATCAGCGGATCGCGGAAGCTCCGGAACTGTGCCGCGAGCACGAGATAGATGAGAATCACGGCGAACCCCAGCGTTACGGTCAGGGCGCCGCCTTCACGGCGGATCTGCCGCGACTCACCGGCGTGGTCGATCGTCAGACCCGGCGCGTTGAGGCTCGTGGCCGCGGTTTCCAACACCCGCAACCCTTCTTCCTTGGTCACACCAGCATTCACCGCACCGAACACGCGGACCGAGTTGCGTTGCTGGAACCGCGTCAGGGTGCGTGGGGCGGTCGTCGCCTCGATCCGCGTGAACGTGGACACCGGCACGAGCTGACCCGTCGGCGTCTTGATCTTGAGATCGAGCAGCGGTCCGACGGTCCTCCGGTCGTCCTCCCCGATCTGCGGGATGACCTTGTAACTGCGATCGAAGTAGTTGAACCGGTTCACGTACCCACCACCGAGAGCCGTTCCCAGCTCGCGGCCAACCGTGGCCAGATCGAGCCCCAGGTCGGCGACTTGATCACGGTCGATCACGACGCGCGCCTCGGGCAAATCGATCTTCAGATCGGTATCGACGTACAGGAACTTGCCGCTCTGCCACCCGGCGCCGACCACGGCACCGGCCCTCTGCAGCATCTGCTCCGGCGGCTCGTCGCTCTGCAGCACGAGCTCGACGTCGTAGGAGCCCGGAGTCGGCAACGGCGGGTCGAGCCGCGGGAACACGCGCACGCCCGGGATCTGTGAGACGGCGCCGTAGAGGGCCGGGAATATCTGGGCGGTGGAGCGCTCTCGTTCCTTCCAGTCTTTCGCCACCATGCCGCCGAAGGCGCCCCATGAGGCGGTCAACGACCACATGAACTTCGCCTCGGGGAATGACGTGACCGCTTTGACGACATCGAGCGACGCACGATTGTTCGCGGCGAGTGTCGCGTCGGGCGGCACGTCCATGAACAGGCTGATGTGACTCTGGTCCTCGACGGGCGCGAGCTCCCGCTTGGAATAGTTGTACAGCGGCCACGCCGCGAGCATCACGAGAATCGCGGCCGCGACGATCGCAGGACGCATCTGCAACGCGCCGTCGAGCATCCGCGCGTAGGTGCTACGCACGACCTCGAACCCCCGGTTGACCAGCTGGGTGAGCCTTCCTTCCTTGCCCTGGGGGTGCACGAACTTCGAGCTCATTACCGGCGACAAAGTCACCGCGACGATGCCGGAGACGACGACCGCGGCCGCCAGCGTGATAGCGAACTCGAGGAACAGCGAACCGGTGAGGCCGCCTTGGAATCCGATCGGCGCGTACACCGCGGCGAGCGTGATGGTCATCGCGATGATGGGGCCAACGAGCTCGCGCGCGCCGACAAGGGCCGCCTGCAGGCGTGTCTTTCCAAGGTGGACGTGCCGTTCCACGTTCTCGACGACGACGATCGCGTCATCGACCACCAGTCCGACCGAGAGCACGATCGCCAGAATGGTCAGCAGGTTGAGACTGAACCCGAACGCCATCATGACGGCGCCCGCGCCGATCAGCGACACGGGCATCGCGACTAGCGGGACGAGCGCCGTGCGGATCGAGCCAAGGAACAGGAACACCACGATGCCGACGATGAGGATCGTCTCCATCAGGGTCTTGGTGATCTCTTTGAGCGCGTCCTGCATGAAGACGGTGCCGTCATACGCGACCCGGAGCTGGATGTCGGGCGGCAACGTCGGCGTGATGCGAGCAATCTCGGCGTGCAGGCGATGCGAGACCTCGATCTCGTTGCTGCCGATCGTCGGCCAGACGCCCACGTACACGGCTTCTTCGTCGTTGAACTTCGCGATCATGTCGGGTTCTTCGGCGCCCAGCTCCCCAGTGGCGACATCCGACAGGCGCACGACCGCACCGTCACGATCGGTGACGATCAGGTTTTCGAACTCGGTCGTCGAGCGCAGATCGGTGTTCGCGAGCAGGCTGACCTGTACCAGGTTGCCCTTGGTCTGCCCGACGGCGGCGAGATAGTTGTTCCGCCGCAGCGCCGCGAACACGTCGCCCGGCGACAGGCTGTGCGCCGCGAGCCGGTCTGGATCGATCCAGACGCGCATCGCGATCGGCCGGCCGCCGACGATGTCGGTCCGCTGCACGCCGGCGATCGTCGCAAGCTGCGGCTGCAGGGTGCGCGACAGCCAGTCGGTGATCGCCGGGATGTCACGCTGCTTGGACGAGAAACTCAGGTAGAAGGACGCGTAGGGCCGGTCTGCGCGCTGCACCTCCACTTGCGGTGGCTCGGCCTCCGCCGGAAGCTCGGATCGCACCTGCTGCAGGCGCGCCGTCACCTCGGCCAGGGCCGCGGTGCTGTTCTGATTCAACTTGAGATGGATCGTGACGGTACTGATGCCTGCGCGGCTCGTCGACTCGAGATAGTCGATACCGCTGATCGCCGACACGGCGCGCTCGATCGGCGTCGTGAGAAACCCCCGCACCGCCTCGGCGCTCGCGCCGTAGTAGACGGTATTGATCACGACGGACGAGCTCTGGACGTTGGGGTACTGCTGCACCGGCAGCGAGGCGAGCGCTCGCCAACCAACGAGGACGATCGCGAGATTCACGACCACCGCGAGCACCGGGTGCCGGATGAATAGATCGGTGAACGACTTCATTGCTGCGCCCCTCCTGTCTTCGGTGCATCAACCGCTACCAGAACCCCTTCGCGGAGCTTGAAGGAGCCGGACGCCGCCACCTGCTCACCGGCCGTGAGACCGTCGAGAATCACGATCTCATCGCCGATCATCGGGCCGCTGCGGACCGGCCGCTCGTGCGCGCGCATCTTACCGCTCTCATCGGCGGCGATGACGAACACGTGATCGCCGGAGGGACCGCGGCGCAGCGCGTTTACGGGGACGACGATCGCCGTGACCATCGGCCCGGCCGGGACGAACACACGGACCGATGACCCCGGCGCCGGAGCGCCGCCGATGATGGTCGCACGCACGGTTGTGGTGCGGGTGACCGGATCGACGCGCGCGTCAACCGCCACGATCCGCGCGGCTATGGGCGTCGAGTCCGCCGTCGTCACCACCTGGACTGGTGTACCCGCACGCAGGCCCACGGCGACTTGCTGTGACACCGCGAAGTCCACGTGCACGGCGCCATCGATGCCCTGGAGCGTCGTGAGCTGCGTGCCTTCGTTCAGGTATTGGCCGGGATGTACATCCGAGATGCCGACCCGCGCCCGGAAGGGCGCGCGAATCGTCTTCTTGGCGATGATCGCCTGCGTGCGGGCGATTTGCGCCTGCGCGACGTCACGCTCGGCGCGCGCCCGATCCACTTCCTCCTCGGACACCGCGCCGTGTTGACGCAGCCGCTCCATGCGCGCGAGGCTGGTCACCGCGAGTTGCGACTGTGCTTGCAGCGCCTCGAGTTCGGCCTGCTCGACGGAAACGTCCAGCGCGACCAGGACCGTGCCGGAGTCCACTACGCGCCCGGGCACCAGCGCCACCGCGTGTACGGTGCCGGACAGCTCGGTCCGCAGCGTGATCGACCGCAGCGCGAGCACGGTGCCGATGGACGTCGTCGTGGCGCGGTGCTGCTCCGTACGCGCCACGGCGCTCGTGACCATCTCGATTGGTTCGGGTTGATGCGCGGCGGCGGCGGCGGTAGCACGCGCGGACGCGGTCTTCCACCCAGCCAGCGCGATACCAAGGGCGAGGACGACGGCAAGGAGAATTGCCGACCCACGACCCGTCTCTCCGAGAATGCGACTGCGCATACGCGACAACCTCCTGAAGGAACTGAATGGGATGATTGTGACTCACAGAGATCGTCGGATGACAGCGGTCGATTTCGACAACCCATTGCGATGTCACGGCAGTGTCACCAACGATACGACACCGCAGCCGGTCGATTGCCGGATCGTCGAACAACGTGTTCACAACACGGATTGTTCCGCCGAGTTTGGCCTGTATTCGCGTCTTGACATTGTGTGTTGGGAACAGATTTTGCAGCATGGCCGTTCGGCAGCGTGTGAAACCGCAGAAAGCCGTGAGTCCGGCCGAGCAGGCCGCCGTCGGGGTGCTGATCGCTGCCGATCATCTGCAGCAGTCGTTTGCGGAGATCTGCGAGCGCCACGGTATCACCACGGATCAGTACCGGGTGCTGCGTATCCTGCGCGACGCCCCCCCGACCGGCTACGCGCGCGGCGAAGTCACCTCACGCTGCAGCATGCACCGCTCTCCCGACATGACGCGCATGCTCGACCGCCTCGTGCGGCTGAGACTCGCGAAGCGGCGCCTGGACCCTGACGACCGGCGTTGCTCGGTCGCAACAGTCACGCGGGCGGGGCTCGCGATGCTGGCTCGCATCGATCCCGAGATCGCCGCCGCCGCGCGGCGGCTCACCAGGCCGCTGAGCAGTTCGCAGCTCCATCAGCTCGCTCGCCTCACCGAGACGCTCGCCGGCCCAGACGACTAAGGTCTCCGGAACAATGTGTGTTGTGCACACGTTCTCGGCTCGTCCCGAGACGGAGTTCTGGTCGTGTCCACCAACAGCCCCAGCGAACGGATCATCGATGTCGTCACTTCCTGGCCGGGCATCACGACAGCCCAGGGAAGTCGGGGAGAGCTCTCGTTCCGGTTAGGCCGGCGGGAGATCGGCCATCTGCACGGCGATGCGGCGGCGCATTTCAGTTTCCCGCGTCACGTGTGGGTCGCGCTCTACAAGCAGGGGCGCATCGAGCCGCACCCGATCTTTGTCGATCTGGTGGGACCGGCGGCGCGGCGCATTGAAGCAGCGAGCGACATAGAGGCGGTCATCGATCTGCTCCGGCTCAACTACGAGCGCCTCACGACGCTCGCCGGCGGACGGTCCATCGTAGCTCCAACCTCATCACCATCTTTCGGAGGGTAACATGTCGAGACGCGCGCTGTCCCTTTCACTCACGCTCGCCGCCATCGCGATTGCACCGGCGGCGTTGCATGCGCAGAACCGCAGTCCCCTGGCCGATCGGGTCACCGTGTCGGCCGCATTCGGCGGGTTGTCCGGCGCCGCCAACCTGAACGATGCGGGCACGGCGGACTGGCGCCTCGGCTGGGCAGGCTCGCTCGACGCCAGCTATTGGATCGTGCCCCGCGTCGCGCTCCGGGTCGGTGGCACGTGGGCACAGGACAGCCTGCGGTCCGGCGCGATCGCAGGTCGTGGCAAGTTCAACAAGTTCGCCTATGATGCCGACATCGTCCTGCGCTATCCGCTGACGACGGGCGCGAGTACCGTCACGCCGTACATTCTGGGCGGAGCAGGGGCGATCAGCGTCCATCAGCTCGCTTCGGACAGCACGTGGACGAAGTTCGCCGGTAATTTCGGCGGCGGCATCGAATATCGGTTCGGCCGCTTGGGCGTACGGGCGGAAGGCCGTGACTACGTCTATAAGTTCGACCGGTACGGCTTCGACAAGACCCAGCACGACATCGCCTGGCAGGGCGGCGTCACGGTTTCGTTCTGAGAGGCAATTGAGACGCCGGATGGAAATCAGGGCCTTGTCACTCGATCAATACTTCCGGCAGCTGCGCGCTCTGGGTGCCTGGTGGCGTGTGGGCTCCAGCGCACTCGAGCCGCAGCGGCTGATCGAAGCGGTCGCCACGCATGCCCTCGCGGGCCACGGCGGCGTTGACGTGGACGTGATTGAACATCGCTGACGCTGAAGCTCTGCTCACGAACGCGGTCCCGCGGCAGGCAGGCGACTGGGCCGATCTGGGAGCCGGCGACGGTACGTTCTCTCGAGCGCTCGCGCGGCGCCTCGAAAGCGGGAGCCGCATCTACGCGGTAGACCGGGATCGTGCGGCGATCGCGTCGCTCGAAGGATTGGCATCGGATAGCGTCGCGGTGATTCCCGTGAGCGGGGATTTCACTCGCGATCTCGAGCTGCCAGGGGTTGGCGCTGGGGAGCTCAGCGGGATGCTGTTTGCAAACGCGCTGCATTTCGTCCCGAATCCCGATGTCGTACTCGCGCGTCTGCTGCGCTGGCTGCGCCCCGGCGGACGCGTCGTGATTGTTGAGTACGAAGGTCGTCGCCCGAGCCGCTGGGTGCCGTATCCGATCTCCGCCAAGCAGCTGCGGGCAATTGTGGCAACCCTTGGGCTCTCCAGACCAGCGATCACGGCGACACGTCCCTCTGCGTATGGAGGATCTCTGTACGTCGCCGTCACAGATCGACCAGTCGAGTCGTGACACACCGTTTACCTATGTGGAGAACACGATCTGGATGGAGTCCACTACCACTGGGCTGTACCGAGCCCCAGCTTTGAGGTCATCCGTTGCTTCCTAGCGATTCCCTAAGCTCTCCGGAGATCCGTCATGGCTCGAACCACCACTACTCGCCGCAAGGGCGGCTCCAAGAATGGCGGGCGTACCGCTCGCGCGCCGACCTCGCGCATCCCTGAGCAGCCCACCGTGCCGGCCAGCCGCGAGCGCGACCCGGCGCGGCTCTTCGCGACGAAGAACGATCTGCCCGAATCGATCCGCGTCGAAGTGATTCCGCTCCTCAACCAGCGCCTCGCCGAGTGCATCGACCTGCAGACGCAGTGCAAGCAGGCGCATTGGAACGTGAAGGGCCCGTCGTTCATCGGGCTTCACAAGCTGTTCGACGAGATCAATGAATCGGTCGAGGGCTATGTCGATCTGATCGCGGAGCGGATCGTGCAGCTCGGCGGCATCGCGGAGGGAACGATCGGTGCGGTCGAAGGCCGCTCGACCCTCGTGGACTATCCGCTCACGGTCTCGACCGGGGCGGAGCACGTCGCCGCGTTATCGGATGCCCTGGCGGGTTTTGCCCGGGCGGCGCGCGTCGGGATCGAGGAGATGCAGGAGCTGAAGGACGCGGACAGTGCCGACATGCTGACAGACGTCTCGCGCGGCGTGGATCAGTGGCTCTGGTTCGTGGAAGCGCACCAGCAGGAAAAGGTCTGATCGAGCGACGCCAGTTCATTGCAACGGCAGTCGGCGCGGGCGTTACGCTCGCGGGGCTGCCGTTGCCGCTCGGCTTCGTCGATCCTCCTGCTCCCTTCTCCCCGCTCCCTGCTCCCCGCCAGCTCGCCTGGCACGAGCTCGAGTTCTACGGCTTCCTGCATTTCACCGTCAACACGTTCACCAACCGCGAGTGGGGCGACGGCGACGAGTCGCCGGCCGTCTTCAATCCCACCGACTTCGACGCCGCCCAGATCGTGGAGGCGGCGCGCGACGGCGGGATGAGAGGGCTGATCCTCACCTGCAAACACCACGACGGCTTCTGCCTCTGGCCGTCGCGGTACACCGAGCACTCGGTCAAGAACAGTCCGTTCAAGCGCGACGCGGTCAAAGAGATCTCGGAGGCATGTGCGAGCGCTGGAGTGAGGTTCGGTGTGTATCTCTCGCCGTGGGATCGCAACCACAAGGCGTACGGCAGCCCCGAATACCTGGTCTACTATCGCAATCAGTTGCGCGAGTTGTTGAGCGAGTACGGGCAGATATTCGAGATCTTCTTCGACGGCGCGAATGGTGGCGACGGCTACTACGGCGGCGCGTACGAGCGGCGCGAGATCGACAATCGCACCTACTACGACTGGCCGAACACGTGGCGCCTCGTGCGCGAGCTCCAGCCGAACACCGTGCTCTTCAGCGACGCCGGCCCGGACATCCGCTGGGTCGGTAACGAGCGCGGCATCGCGGGCGAAACCTGTTGGGCGACGTCCAACCGCGACGACTTCGCACCGGGCAACGCCGACGCCGCGCGCCTGAATCGCGGCGACCGGCCGGGGACGCACTGGGTCCCCGCCGAGTGCGATGTCTCGATCCGGCCGGGTTGGTTCTACCACACGCACGAAGACAAGCAGGTCAAGACACCGCGACAGCTGGTGGACCTCCACTACTCGTCGATCGGACGCGGCGCATCGTTCCTGCTCAATCTTCCGCCCGATCGCCGTGGACGGATTCCCGAGAACGACGCGCAATCGCTGCGGGAATTCCGCCAGATCATCGACGCGACGTTTGCGACCAACCTTGCCGTGGGCGCGCGAGTGGGCGCGAGCAATTCACGTGGCGGCGGCCGCGATCGCCGCTTCGTACCGGGAAACGTCCTGGACGGGAGCCGTATCACGTACTGGGCGACGGACGACGACGTGCGAACGCCGAGCCTCACGCTCGAGCTGGCGCGGGAGGTGTCGTTCAACGTGGTGCGGCTGCGCGAGTACTTACCGCTCGGCCAGCGCGTCGAGGCCGTCGCCCTGGACCAGTGGCAGAACGGACAGTGGGTGGAGTTCGGGACGGCCACCAGCATCGGAAACTGCCGCTTGATCAGAGGCCCGCGTATCACGACGTCGCAGGTGCGGCTCCGTGTTACGCAGGCCTCGGTGTGTCCAGCGATCTCGGACGTGGGGCTGTTTGCCGAGCCTACATCGCCATCTGCTGGGCCTCCTTCCGAATCAGCGCATAGCCCAGGCTATTGAAGTTGTAGATCGCCAGCTCGCGAAACATCGGCTTCGCCTTGTCGCCTTGACCCGAACCGTCCAGCGCCATCGCGTAATTGAACTTGATGTACGGATCGAGCAGGTTGCCCTGCGCGAAGTGCGTGGCCGCTTCCGCGTTGTGCCCCTGATACAACGCGATGAACCCCTTCAGCTGGTGCACCGGCTCCATCTTGCGCGGATTCGCATCCGGCGTGACCAGCGCGGTGAGCCGGTTGGTCTCGCGTTGCGCGGTCCTGTAATCCTCTTTCCGAGCCGCGAGCCAGGCGTTGAAGTAGGCGATGTTCTGCTCCTGCGCGCGGCGGAAGCCGGCGCTCCCGACCTGAGCGGCCTGCTGCATCATGAGCGGCGTGCGCTGCTTGAGCGCGGCATCAGCTGAGGGAAAGTCGCGGGTGTCGATCGCGATCAGCGCGACATTCGAGAGTGCGTTGATCTTCACCGTGACGGGATCCGGGATGCCCATCCCGTCCGCCTGCGCGACCAGCTGATTGAGCTCGCTGATTCCGTTCTTCGCATTGCCCGCGTAGACACTGACATACGCGCGGAACGGCGCGAAGAAACCGCGCTCGTTGCCGCGTCCGACCGCCATCGCCGAGTCATAGTCGGCGCGCGCAGCGTCGAAGTCGCCCGCGAAGGAATTCACGTGGCCGCGCTGCTGCAGCATCCCCGCATCGCGTGGATTCAGCTCGTGGCCGCGGGTGTATTCGGCACGTGCCTGGGACAGATTGTTCAAAGCGCGCTGCGCGTCGCCCACGAAGTCGTGCATGGACGGTTCGTTGGGCGCGAGCGCTGCCGCAGCCTGGAAATGCTGCAGCGCCTGATTGAAGTCGCGCGGTTCACCGAACAGGTATGAGGTACCAATGGCGATATGGGCGACCGCGAACTTCGGCGCCAAGGACAGCGCCTTCTCGTACGCCGCGCGGGCCTCGGCGTTCTTGTTCAGTCCCGTCTCGATGTTGCCGAGGGTGAGATAGGCGCGCGGGCTGCCGGGATACTTGGCCACGAGCTGCTGCGCCGTCGTGAGCTGTCCGCTGGCGTCGTTCTCGAGTCCCCGGCGCGCGATCTCGATTTGGAGCTGCTCGGCGTCCGACGCCTTCGCGGCCAGGGCCTCGGCGCGCGCCAGGTTGGTCTTGAATTCGTCGAGCGAGTTGCCGGTGGTCGCGATGTTCAGATAGGCGATGGCGAACGTGGAGTCAGCGGCCACGGCGAGCTTGAAGTGATCGAGTGCTTCGAAGTTGCGCGCCAGATCCAGCTCGCGCTGGCCCTGCAGGAAATGATTGCGGGCGTCGGCGGACGCCGTCGTCACCGGCATGCCCATGATGCTGCTCGTCACCGTGTCGAGCGCTGCCAGATCGCGCGTGGCCGGCGGCGGCGGCGGCGGCGGCGGTGGTGCGGAGCCGCACGAGGACAAAACGAACGCAGCGGCGACGGCGACGAAGGGACGATGGAAGCGTGACATGTCGACTCCCGGTCAGGATATGAGGAGCCTGCGGTCTCGTACGGGCCACCACAAGACAAAGATTTGTCAGTGTGTTGTTCGGAGATCCTCTTCCCTGAAGAGCAGCCCAACAATCCCCCGCGTCGCATCGACTTGCGGCCCCAGGTCCTTGAACGTCGCCGAGCGGCCATCGGCGTCGGCACGCACGGTCGAGTTCTCGAACAGCGGGTAATAGCCGATCGCCATTCGCACCGCGCCGGGCGGCACGGTGCAGCCGCACCGCATCGATCCGGCGAGCCCGGCGTTGACGGTGATCGCCAGCGGCTTGCCCGTTTCATTAGTAATGAGCGGCGCGAAGTAGGCGCCGTGCGTCGGCCGCGCGCTCGCCACGACGCGCACGGTGCCACGGGGCCGGGCGATCCGCGTCGTGTCGCCGAGCGAGACGCCAAGCCGCGAGACGAGCTGCCACGAGAGATCGAGCCGGCGGGCGCGGTCGAGCTTCAGGTTGAACGAGCCACCGGGCAGAATGCGCCGCTCCTCGCCGCCGACCTGCACCGCAACCATATCGGTCAGACGATTCTCGAATACGAGGGTCGGCTGCCGGAAGAAGAGCGCGCCGGCGCCGAGCGCAACAACCGGCAATGCAATCGCCAGAATCACCCATCCCACACGGCGCGGTCGTGCCGACGTGCCACCGTGCCGACGTGCGGTTGGCGCCGTCCTCGCGCCGCTGACCAGCAATTCAGTCGCCGCTTGTGCCGCCGACGCTCGCGAGCGCATCGTGCTCGGCTGTTTGTCGCTCTCGAGCGCCGCGATCACCTCGCCCGCGGATCGGAAGCGATCGCTCGGTTGCTTCTCGAGGCAGCGCAGGATCACGTCGGACAATTCGCGCGGCACGTTCGGATTGACGGTCGAGGCCGCGGGCGGCGGGTCCGCGATGTGCTTGCCGACGACCTGTTGCGATGACTCGCCGTCGAACGGCGGGACGCCCGTCACCATCTGAAAGAGCACGCAGCCGAGCGAGTAGAGATCCGATTGCGGCCCGAGATTGGGATCGCCGAGGGCCTGCTCGGGACTCATGTAGTGGGGCGTGCCGATCACCAGACCGGTCTGCGTCAGCCCCGCGCCCGCCTCGCTGTCGAGCCGGCGCGCGATCCCAAAGTCGACGAGTAGCGGCCGGCCGCGCGCCGTGTCGAGCATGATGTTCTCGGGCTTGATGTCGCGGTGGATCAGCCCGGCTTTGTGCGCGTGATCGAGCGCGTCGAGAATCGGAATGATGATCGCGAGGGCGCGGTCGGGCGGCAGCGCCCCCCCCGAGCGCTTCAGCAGCTCGCCGAGCGACATCCCATCGACGAACGGCATCGCGTAATAGACGAGCCCTTCGCCATCGCCCACGAAATGGATCGGCAGAATGTTGGCGTGCTCGAGCCGGGCGGCGGCGCGGGTCTCGCGCTGGAACCGCTCGATCATGCCCGCGGTCCAGGCGACGTCCGGCCGGAGCACCTTCACCGCGAGCCGGCGTTCTAAGTCCTTATCCCACACCTCATAGACCTCCGCGAAGCCGCCCGAGCCGACCACGCGGCGCACTTCGTATTTCGGACCGAGGGCCTTGGCGAGGCTTGCGAGGGTGTCAGTCATCGGCGCCAACTATGGGATCCCCACCCCTATGTCACCAAAACGGTCCCCATTGTGACCATTCTCACCGAAGTGACTCTTCAATAGTCCCATGTTGTATGCCGGTAAGGTCCCTTCCGAACGCCTAAAAGAGGATCACTAATGAAGGCCCGTCGCCTCCTCATCGCGCCCGTTCTCTTGCTGGTGGTCGCACTCGCTTGCACCGACCGCACACCAACGTCAGTCCCCGCAGCTCCCGCGCCCGACGCAAGTCTGATCGGCGGCCTCCTTGGCGCGACGGGATTGCTCAAGTGCTCCAACCTGCCTTACGCGTCCTCGACCGCGACGATCGGAGCAGCCGGCGGTTCGATCAGCGCGGGTCCGCATTCGCTCGTGATCCCGCCCCGCGCGCTCACCGCGCCGACGGCGATCACGATGACCGCGCCGACTGGGTTGGGCGTAAACGCCGTCAAGTTCCAGCCCGAGGGCCTGCAATTCGCCGTTCCTGCCGTGCTGAGCATGAGCTACGCGAACTGCAGCCTGCTCGGCAAGATCCTGCCGAAGCGGATCGCGTATACGAACGACAACCTCAATATCCTGTCGTACCTCCTGTCGCTCGACAATCTCTTGTCGAAGCGCGTGACGGGTAAAGTCAATCACTTCTCCGCTTACGTGGTCGCGTGGTAGATAGATCGGCAGCCGATCTGCTGCACGACGCGCGCAGCCGCGAACGGGCCGCGTGCATCCCCGAAGCCGTACAGCTCTACGAGGCGGCCATTTCCACTGCCGAACGATCCGGCGAAAAGGCGATTCTCGCCGAGGCGCTGCGGCGGCTCGCCGTCGTGCTGCATCATCGCAACGAGTCGGCCCGGGCGATCGACTTCTGTAACCGCAGCTACAAGGTGGCGTGCGCGCTCGGCAACGACGTCCTCGCCGCTGAAGCCCTGAACACGATGGGTGGGTTAGCGCTGCGCACGGGCGCGGTGGAAGAGGCGCGCGGGTACTTCCTCCAGGCGCTCGAGCGCGGCGGGCAGGCCCGCGAGCTCCTCGCACGCGTCGA
>WNGK01006113.1_pt1 | contig 17569 bp, 10 predicted proteins | sample 5400601 | NCBI WGS metagenome assembly WNGK01 (sample SAMN13153376, study PRJNA577476) | soil metagenome | isolation source: 60 cm soil or saprolite under Garry oak tree replicate 1 | place: USA:California | collected 2016-06-15
GCGGTGCTGCGAGTGCCGACGAATTCCTGGAATCCTGATCGGACCTGGTCGCCCATAGCCTGCCTCCGCCGTGCGCGTCGCTGACCAGGACCACCTGATCGCCGGAAGAGGTTGCAGAGCGGCCAGGAAGCCGCGCCGCGGCGGGACTGCCAGCTATGACGGCCCGGCCGGCACTCCCCGGGCCGGCGACCCGGGAAGCTTGTCAGCGCTATCCGATGAAGAAGTTGTAGAAGAAGCCACTCACGCCTAGAGGCTCAACCTGGTATTGGGACCCGTTGTTGCGGCCCGCGAGGTAGAATTCGGGGAACTCATGGCTCTCCCATTTAATGTGGGTGGAGTCCATGAAGTGCTTCTTCCAGAGGGTTCCGGCGCCGCCGTTGCAGTGATGGATCACGACGTCTATGCGGTTGTTCGCGGCCGCGACGCACTGGCTCAGGTCCGCGTTGAATTGAATCTTCCATATGCCATTCCCTTGGGAAAGGAAGTTGAGGTCGCGGCCGGAGAGAGTCTCGACCACCGGCGCGTCAGTGGATAGATCAGGGGCGCCGACACAGTATATCCCGAAGCTCTCGCACAAGTGCTGGGCCGCGCTGGCGGACAGTGGCGAAGCGAATATCGCGGCCGGTATCCCCAGCGTGGCGACCAGAACCGAAACGGCCCGGATGATCTTCCGACTCATGGCGAATACTCCTATACCTGGAGGTGGGCAGGGGGGCACTGACCCGCGACTGCGGTCGGCGTCATCATGCCGAAGGCCGCCGACGCTGGGCCGGCGGTACCGAGGGCATAACGGACTATCTTCATTTGTATGCACCTTTCATGCCCGGACCAGGAACCCTCGCATTACCGAGGCGCTTGCCAACCAGATGACGGGCCGGTGAGCGCACAGACGAGATTCCGAGGATGAGGCTGGGTCGACGCGGTAGGAACTGTGCGTGAAGAGCATGACTCTGGCCGATCGCATGGCGCTAACACCGCGCTAACATGGCCCAAGGCGGTTAAGGCAGTATGGGCTGCTGGCGTTGCCTGACCAAGCCCTCGGGTCAGGAGGATTGTTGGCGGCTGAAACGGAGTTCTGCCTGCTCGGGCCGCTGCTGGTGCGTCATCGCGGGATCGTGGTGCCCGTCCCGCCGGGCAAGCAGCGTGCGCTGCTAGTCGCATTAGTGCTGAGCGCCGGGCGGCTAGTGACCGTAGACGAGCTCACAGAAGTTCTCTGGGGCGCAAGCCCGCCGCCGTCAGCGCGGGCGGCCCTTCACAATTGCGTGATGAGGCTGCGGAAATCCCTGGCGGACGTCGGCCCTTCGCGGATCACTACCCAGCCGGACGGGTATCTCATCGGTGTCGGGCCCGGCGAGCTGGATGTCGAGCGGTTCGAGTCGTCGCTGACGGCCGGACGCGAAGCCGCCCGCGCCGGCTCGTGGGCGGCCGCGGCCGCTTCGCTGCGGAACGCATTGACGCTGTGGCGCGGTCAGCCGCTGTCTGGCGTGTCGTCCGACGTGCTCGCGCTGCGGGAGGTGCCGCGGCTGGCGGAAATGCGGCTGCAGGCCGTGGAGGCACGCATCGAAGCGGACCTGCATCTGGGATATCACCGCGAGGTGATACCCGAGCTGCGGCAGCTCATCGCCGCGCATCAGCTGCGCGAACGGCTGCATGCGCTGCTGATGATCGCGCTCTACGACGATGGCCAGCAGGCCGAGGCCCTCGCCGCCTACCAGACCGCCCGCCGGACGCTGCTCGACGAGCTCGGCACCGAGCCCGGACAGGCGCTGCGCCAGATGCAGCGGCAGATCCTTCGGGCCGACCCCTCGCTGGAGGTCCAGCCCGCGGTGGCAATAGGCGGCCGTGCCGGACACGCGCGAGAGGGCCCCGGGCACCAGCGCGACCGGGTGGTCCCTCGACACCTGCCAGCAGCGGTGTCCCACTTCGTGGGCCGTGGTCCTGAGCTGACAGCGCTGACGAGCATGCTGGATCAGGCCAGTGACGCCCACGGCACCGTCGTGATCTCCGCGATCGCCGGGACTGCAGGGATCGGAAAGACGGCGCTGGCGGTGCACTGGGCGCATCTGGTGGCTGAGCGGTTCCCGGACGGGCAGCTGTACGTGGATCTGCGCGGCTATGAGCCCGGCCAGCCTATGGCCGCCGCTGCCGCGCTGGCCGGGTTCCTGCGCGCTCTGGGGGTGCCCGGCCAGGACGTCCCGGCCGAGCCAGGTGAACGCGCAGCCCGGTACCGGAGCCTGCTGGCCAGCAAGCGGATGCTGGTGATCCTGGACAACGCCGGATCAGCAGAGCAGGTCCGGCCGTTGCTGCCCGGCACGCCTGCTTGCGTGGTAGTGGTGACCAGCCGTGATTCCCTCGCAGGGCTGGTGGCCAGAGAAGGCGCCTGGCGGCTGGACTTGGATGTGCTGCCTCTGGATGAAGCCGTCAGCTTGCTGCGGGCGCTGATCGGCGGGCGGGTGGACGCTGATCCCAGGGCGGCGGCGGTGCTTGCAGTCCAGTGTGCCCGGCTGCCTCTGGCCCTGCGGGTGGCCGCCGAGCTCGTCATAGCCAGGCCCGCCGCTTCCCTCGCTGACATGACCGATGAACTGGCTGATCAGCAACAGCGGCTGGATCTGCTGGATGCCAGCGGCGACCCGCGGACCGCGCTGCGGGCCGTGTTCTCCTGGTCCTATCGGTACCTGGACGCCCGCGCAGCTCGCGCTTTCCGGCTGCTGGGCTTGCATCACGGTCCCGGTCTCGACACTCATGCGGCTGCCGCGCTTGCCAATACGACGGTTGAGTTGGCAGACCGGCTGCTTCGGGTGCTGGCCTGCGCGCACCTGGTCCAGCCTGTCGGGCCGCGCCGGTATGGCATGCATGACCTGCTGCGCGCCTACGGCCGCGAGCTCGTGGCCGATCAGGACGGCGAGGAAGAGCGGCGGGCGGCTCTGACCCGCTTGTTCGACCACTACCTGCACGCTGCCGCCGCCGCGATGGACACCCTGGCCCCGGCCGAGCGGTATCGTCGGCCGCACATTCCTGTGCCAGCTACCCCCGTGCCGCCGCTGGGCGAACCTGCCGCAGCGCGGAAATGGCTTGATGCCGAACGGGAGAACCTGGCCGCTGCCGCCGGGTACATGACCGACCATGGCTGGCCCAGCCACGCGACCCGCCTGGCCACCATCCTTTACCGCTACTACCTCGTCATCGCCGTGAACTACTCAGACGCCTTGGTCGTGTACACCCACGCGCTGCGGGCGGCCCGGCAAAGCGGCGACCGGGCCGCCCAAGCCGACGCGCTCATGAACCGCAGCACGATTGACGACCGGCAGGGCCGTCATCAGCAGGCGGCCAGCCAGCTCCGGCAGGCCCTGGCCATCTACCGCGAGCTCGGCGACCGGCACGGCCAGGCCCGCGCCCTCGGCAACCTCGGCATCTGCTTGTGGGGCCAAGCCCGGTACCAGTCGTCCGCTGACCATATCCAGCAGGCCCTGGCCCTGGCCCGTGAACTCGGCGACCAGGTCAGCCAGGCCATCCAACTGGGCAATCTCGGTCTCGTGCTGTGCCGGCAAGGCCACTACGAGCAGGCTGCCGACTATCACCGGCAGTCCCTGGCCAGCTGGCGGGAGATCGCTCACGGGCCAGGTGAAGCCCGCGCCCTGGACGGCCTGGGCCGTGTCCTGAGTGCCCAGGGCAGGTGCAGGGAGGCCGCCGAGCGCCATGCGCAGGCGCTGGGCATGTTCCGCGAACTCGGTGACCGGGACGGCGAAGCGGAGGCGCTCAACGACCTCGGTGCCGCCCTGTGTGGCCAGGGCCAGCGCGAACAGGCAGCCGACCGCCACCAGCAGGCGCTGGCCATATTCCGCGAGCTGGGTAACCTCCCCGGCGAGACCGAAGCACTCAACGGTACCGGCGAGGCGCTGAACGCCCTCGGCCAGCCCGGGCAGGCCCGGGTCCAGCATCACGACGCCCTCACCCTTGCCTGCCAGATCGGCACCCGGTACGAGCAGGCCCGCGCCCACGACGGCCTCGCCCGCACCTACCACGGCACCGGCGACCTGGATCAGGCCCGCCGCCACTGGCAGTACGCCCTCACGCTCTACACCGATCTAGACGTCCCAGACGCCGCCAAGATCAGCGCCAAGCTCTCGACCCTGCCGCCATCCCGCTACGTCACCGGCAGCGGCTGAACCGGGTCGCGCCTAACTCGCTGGCTGCGGCGGTCACGACGGCGCGGGCGCCACCGTGCGGAGCGAATGTCACGGCCTCCCGGTGGACACGCGCGGGTCGGCATGATGCGGGGCGAAGCGTCACGGCTCGCAGCACCTCGGGCATGATGATCAGCATCTCAAAGGTGGCGAAGCTGGCGCCCAGGCATCGGCCGGATGCCGCCACCGAAGGGAAGCCGCCCGAAGCCCGGGGTGCCTCCCCGGCGAACCGCTCCGGCCGCGGCTACCTCGTCGTTCCCGACCCCGATCTCGCCGTCATCCAGTTCTACGCCCTGACCGTCTACCCCACATCATCCGCTCCACCTTCGGCATTCAACTCGATCAACGCGTTACCGAGGATCTCCTCGCCAGCGGAGCCGACATGTTCCTCAGCTACTACGCCGTCAAGGAAGGGCCGCGGTGAGAGCCTCTCGCCGGGGTCGGTGACTGCACCGGCCACAGGAACGTCCGCCCAGGGGACGCGCTCGTGCTTGCTTGACGGGGACCGGGCGGCTGTGGTGGGGTTAGCCACGTCAATCGACGGCAGTGGAGGAAGTCGGTGCGAGTCCGACGCGGTCCCGCCACTGTGACCGGGGAGCGGCCCTCACGACAGCCACGACCGCGCACGCGGTGGGAAGGCTGAGGGCAGCATCGATCCGGGAGCCAGGACACTCCGGCCGTTGGGTCCTTCGTGACGGGGCGTGGTCACCCCGAGGAAGGCTTGCCATGGAGATGTCGCCGGCCGGATCGCACCGCCTAGTCGCGGCTCGCACCCGCACCCGCCGCCGCTGATGCGCCGGCGGTCCGGGCTCGCGTCCGGGCTGCTGCTCGGGACCGCTCTCGACGCCGTCGTCGCCGATCCGCGGGCGGTCCATCCGGTAGCAACCGGCTCTGGGCGGGCACCCGCGCCCGGGGGGTCCTGTTCACCGCGGCCTGCGTCGGCCCGGTGGCGGCGGGCGGCTGGGCGCTGCAGCGCCTGGCCCGCGGCGGCCCGCGGCGCGGCCTCTGCCTGACCGCGGCCGCCACCTGGACGGTGCTGGGAGCCGCCAGCCTCGCGAGGGAGGCGGCGGGAATCGCACGAGCGCTGGACGCCGGCGACCTGGCTACCGCGCGCGCACGGCTTCCGGCGCTGTGCGGGCGCGACCCCGACCGGCTCGACGAGCCGGGCATCGCGCGGGCGACCGTCGAGTCGGTGGCCGAGAACACCAGCGACGCGGTGGTGGCGCCGCTGCTGTGGGGAGCGGTCGGCGGGATGCCAGGGCTGCTGGCGTACCGGGCCGTCAACACGCTGGACGCGATGGTCGGGCACCGCAGCCCGCGGTATGAGCGGTTCGGCTGGGCGGCGGCGAAGCTTGACGACGCGGCCAACTGGGTGCCGGCCAGGCTCACGGCGCTGCTCACGGTCGCGCTGGCGCCGATGGCCGGCGGCAGCGCGCGCCGCGCGCTGCGCACCCTGCGCCGGGACGGCGCGGCGCACCCGAGTCCGAACGCGGGCCGCTGCGAGGCCGCGTTCGCCGGGGCGCTCGGCGTCGGTCTCGGCGGCACCAACGTCTACCAGGGGGTCGCCGAGCGGCGCGGGCTGCTCGGCGACGGCCCCGCGCCGGCGGCACCCGACATCGGCCGGGCGGTGAAGCTGTCGCGGCTGGTCACGGTCGCCGCGGCGGCGGCCAGCGCGGCGGCGGCGTGGCTGCTCGACCGCAGACGGCCGGGCACCGCGCGCCGCCCGGCGGCCGTCTGTGGCCACGGGAGGCAACCATGACCGGGCTGCTCGTCGCGGGAGCGACCTCGGACGCCGGCAAGAGCGTGCTCACCGCCGGAATTTGCCGCTGGCTGGCCCGCCGGAGCGTCAAGGTGGCCCCGTTCAAGGCGCAGAACATGTCGCTGAACTCGGCCGTCACCCACGACGGCGGCGAGATCGGGCGGGCGCAGGCGATGCAGGCCGCGGCGGCGGGCGTCGAGCCCGAGGCGGCGATGAACCCCGTGCTGCTCAAGCCGGGGAGCAACGGCCGCACCCAGGTCATGGTGCTCGGCAAGCCGGTCGCCGAGGCGGACGCCCTGTCCTACCGCGACCTCAAGCCGGCCCTGCGGGAAACGGTCCTGGCCTGCCTGGCTGACCTGCGGGGACGGTTCGACGTGGTGGTCTGCGAGGGAGCCGGCAGCCCGGCCGAGATCAACCTGCGCGATGGTGACATCGTGAACATGGGCCTGGCCAGGGCGGCGGGACTGCCGGTCGTCGTCGTCGCCGACATCGACCGGGGCGGCGCGTTCGCCGCCCTGTTCGGCACGCTCGCGCTGCTGAGCCGCGAGGACCAGGCGCTGGTCGCCGGGTTCGTGGTCAACAAGTTCCGCGGCGACCAGCGGCTGCTCGACCCGGGCCTCGCCGCGCTGCGCAGCCTCACCGGGCGGCCCGTGCTCGGCGTGCTGCCGTGGACCCCGGGCCTCTGGCTCGACGCCGAGGACTCGCTCGACCTCGGCGCCTACACCGCGGAGCCGCTCCCGCCCGCGGGCCGCGACGCGCTGCGCGTCGCCGTCGTCCGGCTCCCGCACATCAGCAACTTCACCGACACCGACCCGCTCGCCGCCGAGCCAGGCGTGGCCGTCAGCTTCGTCACCACGCCGGGCGAGGTCGCCGCGGCGGACCTGGTGATCCTGCCCGGCAGCCGGGCCACCGTCGCCGACCTGGCCTGGCTGCGCGAGCGCGGCCTGGCCGCCGCGATCACCGCCCGCGCCGCCGCCGGCCGGCCGGTGATCGGCATCTGCGCCGGGTTCCAGATGCTCGCCCGCGACATCCGCGACGACGTGGAAGCTCGCGCGGGATCCGTCGCCGGCCTGGGATTGCTGCCGGCGGACGTCCGGTTCGGCCGGGAAAAGGTGCTCGGCCGGCGCGCGGAAGACGCAGCGGGCGCAACGACAACCGGTTACGAAATCCACCACGGAGTGGTAACTGCCGTCGCGGGCGACCCGTTTCCCGGCGGCTGCGCGGCCGGTGCCGTCCGCGGCACCACGTGGCACGGGATATTCGACGGCGACGAGTTCCGGCGCGGGCTGCTCCGCCAGGTTGCCGCCGACGCCGGACGCGACTTCGAGCCGGGGCATATCTGCTTCGAGGCGGTGCGCCAGCGCAGGCTCGATGTGCTCGGCGACCTCGTCGCCGAGCACATCGACACCGGCCAGCTTCTGCGGCTCATCCACGACGGCGCTCCCGCCGGGCTGCCGTTCATCCCGCCGGGGGCGCCATGACCCCGCGTCCCGCCGAGCCCGTGATCGTGCTGGCATCGGCGTCCGACACCGACCTGCTGGCCGCCAGGTCCGGCGGCGGGCCGTGGCGCCTGGCCAACCCCGCTCGCACGTCGCCCGAGGACGTCGCGGGCCTGCTGGACGGGGCGTTCTGCGTCGTGGTCCGGCTGCTCGGGGGGCGGCGAAGCTGGGCAGCCGGGCTCGGCGCGGTGCTCGCGGCCGGCCTGCCCGCGGTGGTGCTGAGCGGCGAGGCCGAGGCCGACGCGGACCTGATGGCGCTGTCCACGGTCCCGGCCGGCGTAGCCACGCAGGCGCTGGCCTACCTGCGCGAAGGCGGGCCAGGCAACCTCGCCCAGCTCGCCAGGTTCCTGTCCGACGCGATCCTGCTGACCGGGCACGGGTTCGACCCGCCCGCGGTGCTCCCCGCGCACGGCGTGCACGGCAGCCGCGACCGCCGCCCGGACCGGCCGACGGTCGGGATCGTGTTCTACCGTGCGCACGCGGTCTCCGGCAACACCGCGTTCGTGGACGCCCTCGCCGACGCGGTGCAGGCGCACGGCGCCAACGCGCGGCCCGTGTTCTGCTCGTCGCTGCGGTCGGCGGGGGCGGAGGTGTACGGCCTGCTCGCCGGGGTGGACGCGCTGATCGTGACCGTGCTCGCGGCCGGGGGAACCGTGGCCAGCGACGCGGCCGCGGGCGGGGACGACGACGCCTGGGACGTCGCCGCGCTGGCCGAGTTGGACGTCCCCGTGCTCCAGGCGCTGTGCCTGACCTCGTCGCGTGCGGCCTGGGCGGCCTCCAGCGCGGCGCTCACCCCGATGGACGCCGCGATGCAGGTCGCCGTGCCCGAGTTCGACGGGCGGCTGATCACGGTCCCGTTCTCGTTCAAGGAGGCGGGCGAGGACGGCGTGCCGGCGTACGCCGCCGATCCCGAGCGGGCGGCCCGGGTGGCCGGGATCGCGGTCGCGCACGCTCGGCTGCGCCACCGGCCCGCCGCCGACCGGCGGCTGGCGATCATGCTGTCGGCATACCCGACCAAGCACGCGCGGGTGGGCAACGCGGTCGGCCTGGACACCCCGGCGTCCGCGGTCTCGCTGCTCCGCTGCCTGCGCGAGGCCGGGTACGACCTGGGCGCCGGGTTCCCCGAGGACGGGGACGAGCTGATCCACGCGCTGATCGCGGCCGGCGGCCACGACACCGAGTGGCTCACCGAGGCGCAGCTCGCCGCGGCTCCGATGCGGGTGCCGCGCGCCGAGTACGAGCGCTGGTTCGCGGCGCTGCCCGCGGCGCTGCGGGCGTCGGTGACCGGGCACTGGGGGGAGCCGCCCGGCACGCTGTACACCGACGGCGACGACATCGTGCTGGCCGGGCTGCGGTTCGGCAACGTGGTGCTGATGATCCAGCCGCCGCGTGGTTTCGGGGAGAACCCGGTCGCGATCTACCACGACCCTGACCTGCCGCCGTCGCACCACTACCTGGCGGCGTACCGGTGGCTGGCGCGCTCGTTCGGCGCGGACGCGCTGGTGCACCTGGGCAAGCACGGCACCTGCGAGTGGCTGCCCGGCAAGGGCCTTGGCCTGTCGGCGGAGTGCGCGCCGGACGCGGTGCTCGGCGACCTGCCGCTGATCTACCCGTTCATCGTCAACGACCCCGGCGAGGGGACGCAGGCCAAACGGCGCACGCACGCGACCGTGGTCGACCACCTGATCCCGCCGATGGCCCGCGCCGACACCTACGGCGACCTGGCCAGGCTGGAACAGCTCCTGGACGAGCACGCGACGGTCAGCGCGCTTGACCCGGCGAAGCTGCCGGCCGTGCGGGCCCAGATCTGGGAACTGATCCGCGCCGCGCAGCTCCACCACGACCTGGAGATCGACGCCGTCCCGGCCGCCGAGGAGTTCGACAACTTCGTGCTGCACGTGGACGGGTACCTGTGCGAGATCAAGGACGCGGTCATCCGCGACGGCCTGCACGTGCTCGGCAGCGCGCCGTCCGGGGAGCAGCTCGTCACCACGGTGCAGGCCGTCCTGCGCGCGACCCAGGTCTGGGGCGGCCGCGCCGCGCTGCCCGGCCTGCGCGCGGCTCTGGCCGCCTGGGCGGGCCTGGACGAGAAGGAACTCCTGGCCGACGCCGGGCGCGTGGTGGATGTGCCGGTGGCGCTGTCCGCCGCGGCGGACAGCGCCACCGCGACCCGCGCGGGTGCTCGCACCGGCGCCGACGCGCTCGACCTGCTGGAACTGGCCGCGTCGAGGCTGGTCTCCGGCCTCGACGCGGCTGACTGGCAGCCCGCCCGGGTCCCGCCGATCGTCAAGGAGGTACTCGGCGACTCGCCGCGCGACGTGGCCGCCGTGCTGGAGTTCGCCGCGACCGAGGTCGTGCCGCGGCTGGCCCGGACGACCGACGAGCTGACCAACGTGCTCCGCGCGCTCGACGGCCGCTACGTGCCGGCCGGCCCGTCGGGCTCCCCCACCCGCGGCCTGGTCAACGTCCTGCCGACCGGGCGGAACTTCTACTCCGTCGACCCGAAGGCGATCCCGTCCCGCAACGCCTGGGCGGTCGGAGCGGCGCTCGCCACCTCGCTGCTCGCCCGGCACGTCGCCGACACCGGCGGCTATCCCCGCTCGGTCGGCCTGACCGTGTGGGGCACGTCGGCGATGCGGACCCAGGGCGACGACATCGCCGAGGTACTCGCGCTGATCGGCTGCCGGCCCGTCTGGGACGACGCGTCGCGGCGGGTCACCGGGTTCGAGGTCGTGCCGCTCGCCGACCTGGGCCGGCCGCGGATCGACGTCACGGTCCGGATCTCCGGGTTCTTCCGCGACGCGTTCCCGCACGTGATCGCGCTGCTCGACGACGCGATCCGGGCGGTCGCTGACCTGGCCGAGCCGGCCGGGGACAACTACGTGCGCGCGCACGCCGAGGCGGACACGCGCTCGCACGGCGACCGGCGGCGGGCGACCGCCCGCATCTTCGGCTCCAAGCCCGGCGCGTACGGCGCGGGCCTGCTGCCGCTGATCGACGCGCGGAACTGGCGCACCGACGCCGACCTGGCCGAGGTCTACGCGGTGTGGGGCGGGTACGCGTACGGCCGCGGGCTGGACGGGCGGCAGGCGCGCGCCGACATGGAGGCGAGCTTCCGCCGGATCACGGTCGCGGCGAAGAACACCGACACCCGCGAGCACGACATCGCCGACTCAGACGACTACTTCCAGTTCCACGGCGGCATGGTCGCCATGGTGCGGCACCTGACCGGCGAGTCCCCCGCCGCCTACGTCGGCGACTCGGCGCTGCCCGACCTGGTGCGCACCCGCACGCTCGCGGAGGAGACCAGGCGGGTGTTCCGCGCCCGCGTGGTCAACCCGCGCTGGATCTCCGCGATGAGCAGGCACGGCTACAAGGGCGCCTTCGAGCTGGCGGCGACCGTGGACTACCTGTTCGGCTACGACGCGACGGCCGGCGTGGTGGAGGACTGGATGTACGAGCAACTGGCAGCCTCGTACGTGTTCGACCAGGAGGTCAGCGACTTCATGCGGCGGTCCAACCCGTGGGCGCTGCGCGGCGTCGCCGAGCGACTGCTCGAAGCCGCCGAGCGCGGCCTGTGGGCGCGGCCGGACGCGCGGACGCTGGACCGGCTGCGGGCCGCCTACCTGGAGCTGGAAGGCGAACTGGAGGACAACGCACCGTGACGAGGACCGGACTCCCGCTGTGCCATTTTGCGCGCCTCCGGCACGACCAAGCGCAAGCGCCCGCGAGGGAGGCAATATGACACTGCCGTTCAGCGCCATCGTCGGCATGGACGAGCTGCGGCTGGCGCTCGTGCTCAACGCCGTCTCGCCGGCCATCGGCGGCGTGCTCGTGCGCGGGGAGAAGGGGACGGCCAAGTCCACGATGGTCCGCGCGCTCGCCGCGGTCCTGCCGGACGTCGAGGTGGTCGCCGGCTGCCGGTTCTCCTGCGACCCCGCATCCCCCGACCCGCACTGCCCGGACGGCCCGCACGAGCCGGGCGCGGGGACTCAGGCCAGGCCAGCCAGGCTGGTCGAGCTGCCGGTCGGGGCCAGCGAGGACCGGCTGGTCGGCGCGCTCGACATCGAGCGGGCGCTCACCGAGGGGGTCAAGGCCTACGAGCCGGGCCTGCTGGCCGCGGCGCACCGGGGCGTGCTCTACGTCGACGAGGTTAACCTGCTCCACGACCACCTGGTGGACCTGCTGCTCGACGCTGCCGCGCTGGGCACCTGCTACGTGGAGCGCGAGGGCGTGTCGGTGCGGCACGCCGCCAGGTTCCTGCTGGTCGGGACCATGAACCCGGAAGAGGGCGAGCTGCGGCCGCAGCTACTCGACCGGTTCGGGCTGACCGTGCAGGCCGCCGCGCCCAGGGACCTGGGCGAGCGGGCCGAGGTGGTGCGGCGGCGGATGGGCTGCGACGCCGACCCGGCCGGCTTCGCCGGGCGCTGGCGGGCGGCCGAGGACGAGCTGGCGCGGCGGATCCGAGCCGCCAGGGAGCTGCTGCCGCGGGTGGTCCTGGCGGACGCGGTGCTGCGCCAGGTCGCGTCGGTGTGCGCGGCGTTCGAGGTGGACGGACTGCGGGCGGACCTGGTGACGGCCCGCGCCGCGGTCGCGCACGCCGCGTGGCAGGGACGGGTCCAGGTGACCGCCGACGACGTGCGGACGGCGGCCATGCTCGCGCTGCCGCACCGGCGCAGGCGGCAGCCGTTCGACGCGCCCGACCTGGACGAGGACCAGCTCGAGGAGGCGCTGGCCGACGGGGCGGCCGGCGGGGCGGCCGGCGGGGCGGCCGACACGGCCAGCCAGACCGACACGGCCAGCCAGGCCGGCCCCGCCGGCCCCGGGGACGGCGACCGGCCCGAGCGCGGGCCGGACGACCGCGGGCCGGACGACCGCGGGCCGGGCGGCGGCACCCCCGCGCCGGGCGAACCACCCCCAGCCGCCTCGCACGCTGGCGAGCCGCGCGAGGCAAGCGGCCACGACGACGGTGCGGATGACCGCGCCGTCACACGGCGGGCACCGGCCGAGGCCGCGGCCCCCGGAGCCGTGTTCCGCGTCCGGAGGCTGGAAATCCCCGGGGTCGGTGCCGGCGCGGCCGGACGACGGTCGCGGGCCAGGACCGACGCGGGACGGGTGACCGGGGCGCTGGTGCCGCGCGGGCGCCTGGCGAGACTGCACCTGGCCGCGACCGTCGCCGCGGCGGCGCCGCATCAGGTCGCGCGCGGGCGCCGAGCCCCCGAGCCGCTCCGGGTGCGCCGCGCTGACCTGCGCGAGGCGCGGCTGGAGGGCCGGGAGAGCAACCTGGTGCTGTTCGTGGTCGACGCGAGCGGGTCGATGGCGGCGCGGGCCAGGATGGGCGCCGTCAAGGGCGCGGTGCTGTCGCTGCTGCTCGACGCCTACCAGCGCAGGGACAAGGTCGGCATGATCACCTTCCGCGGGTCGGCGGCGAAGCTGCTGCTGCCGCCCACGTCGTCGGTCGAGGCCGCGGCGAGCCGGCTGGCGGCGCTGCCGACCGGCGGGCGGACGCCGCTGGCGGCCGGCCTGCTGCGGGCGCACGAGGTGCTGCGCACCGAGCGGCTGCGCGACCCCCGGCGCCGGCCGCTGCTCGTCCTGGTCACCGACGGCCGGGCGACAGGAGCTCCGCCCGGGCAGGCCGTTCGGCCAGGCGCGGCCGTCTCGCCGGTGGCCGCCGCGCACCGGGCGGCCGCCCTGCTGGCGGCGGCCGGGGTCGCCAGCGTGGTCGTGGACTGCGAGTCTGGCCCGGTCCGGCTGGACCTGGCTGCCGCCATCGCGCAAACGCTGGCCGGCCCGGTGCTGCGGCTCGACGAACTCGCCGCCGGCCCGCTGGCCGACTCGGTCCGCGCACTCAGGGAGGTCGCGTAGTGCCGCAGGGAAAGCCGTCCGTCGTCCCCGACGACGGGCTCACCACCAGGCAGCGACGGCAGCGGGCGCTGGTCGTCGTGCACACCGGGGAGATGAAGGGCAAGTCCACGGCCGCGTTCGGGCTCGCGCTGCGGGCCTGGAACCAGGGCTGGCCCATCGCGGTGTACCAGTTCGTCAAGAGCGCGAAGTGGAAGACCGGCGAGGAGACCGCGCTGCGCACGCTCGGCCGCGTGCACGCCGAAACCGGCGAGGGCGGGCCGGTCACCTGGCACAAGATGGGCGAGGGCTGGTCATGGATCGCCCGGCCTGGCACCGCAGACGACCACGCCGCGAACGCCGCGGAGGGCTGGCAGCAGGTCAAGCGGGACCTCGCCGCACAGGCCCATCGCTTCTACGTGCTCGACGAGTTCACCTACCCGATCAAGTGGGGCTGGGTCGATGTGGCGGACGTGGTCGCGACCCTGCGGGACCGGCCCGGCCAGCAGCACGTGGTCATCACCGGCCGCGACGCCGACCCGCGCCTGGTCGAGGCCGCCGACCTGGTGACCCAGATGACCAAGATCAAGCACCCGATGGACGCGGGCCAGAAGGGCCAGAAGGGCATCGAGTGGTAACCGTTCCGCGCCTGGTGATCGCCGCGCCCGCGTCCGGCCACGGCAAGACCACCGTGGCCACCGGGCTGATGGCCGCGCTCGCGGCCCGCGGCCTGGCGGTGTCCGGGCACAAGGTCGGCCCCGACTACATCGACCCCGGCTACCATGCGCTGGCGACCGGGCGTCCTGGCCGCAACCTCGACCCCGTGCTGTGCGGCGAGGAGCTGATCGGGCCGCTGTTCGCGCACGGCGCGGCGGGTGCCGGCATCGCGGTGGTAGAGGGCGTGATGGGCCTGTTCGACGGGCGCGGGTCGGGGCCGGCCGGCTCCACCGCGCACGTCGCGGGCCTGCTCGGCGCGCCGGTGGTGCTGGTCGTGGACGCCTCGGCGCAGGGCCGGTCGGTCGCCGCGCTGGTCTCTGGTTTCGCCGGCTACGACCCGGGAGTAAAGCTGCGCGGGGTGATCCTGAACCGGGTCGGTTCGGCCCGCCACGAGGAGATCCTGCGGGACGCCCTGGCCGGGATCGGCATTCCGGTCCTTGGCGTGCTGGGCCGTGACGACGCCGTCGCCGCGCCGTCGCGGCACCTCGGGCTGGTCCCGGCGGCGGAGCGGGAGGGTCCCGCCCGGCAGGCCGTCGCGCGGCTGGCCACGCTGGTCGCCAAGTCCGTGGACCTGGACGCCGTGGTCGCCCTGGCGGCTTCGGCGCGCCCGCTGGCGACGGCGCCCTGGTCGCCGCGCGACGCGGTGCTCTCAGCCGACCCGGCCGCTCTCGCCACTCCCGCCGCTCCCTTGGCCCCCGCCGCCACCAGCCCGGCCGCCCCGCCCGCGCCGGGCGCCCCCGGCATGACCACGAATTCGCGGACCGGCCGCCCGCCGGTCGTGGCCCTCGCCGGCGGCGCGGCGTTCAGTTTCTGCTACGCGGAGACCGCCGAACTGCTCACCGCGGCCGGCGCCGAGGTGGTCACCGTCGACCCGCTGCGCGACGAGGCACTTCCGGCCGGCACCGCCGCGCTCGTGCTCGGCGGCGGGTTCCCCGAGCTGCACGCCGGCGAACTGTCCGCCAATGCCGGGCTCCGCGCGGGCGTCGCGCGGCTGGCGCGCTCCGGCGCGCCGGTGGCCGCCGAGTGCGCCGGCCTGCTGTACCTGACCCGGGAGCTGGACGGCATGCCCATGTGCGCGGTGATCGACGCCTCGGCCGAGATGACCGGCACGCTTACGCTCGGCTACCGTGACGCGACCGCGGCCGCCGAGTCGGTTCTCGTCGCGGCCGGCACGCCCGTCCGCGGTCACGAGTTCCACCGCACGACGGTGTCACCCGCGCACTCCCCAACCCCGGCCTGGACGTTCGCCGGGCGCCGCGAAGGCTTCGTGCACCACGGGGTGCACGCTTCGTACCTGCACCTGCACTGGGCGGGTTATCCCGAGCCCGCCAGGCGGCTGGTCACCGCGGCGTCGGCCTGGGCGGGATCATGAGCGCGCCGCGAGCGGAAGACGCCGCGACGCTGGTCGGGGTCGGGGTCGGGCCGGGTGACCCGGAGCTGGTCACGGTCAAGGCGGTCCGGGTGCTGAGCGAGGCCGACGTGGTGCTGGTCCCGGTCACCGACACCGGCGAGCGGGGCCGGGCCGAGGCCACGGTGCTCGCGCACGTCCGCCACGACCGGGTCCGCCGGGTCGTGTTCGCCCTGGAAGCGGGCGCGGAGCGGGCCAGCAGGGAGGCGGCCTGGGACGGCGCGGCGGACACGGTCGCGGCCGCGTTCGGTTCCGGCGCGAGGGTCGTCGCGTTCGCCACGATCGGGGATCCCAACGTGTACTCGACGTTCACCTACCTCGCGGCGACCGTCAGGGAGCGGGTGCCCGGCCTGACCGTCGCCACGGTCCCCGGCATCACCGCGATGCAGGACCTCGCCGCCCGCAGCGGAACCGTGCTGTGCGAGGGCCGGGAGACGCTCGCGCTGCTGCCGCTGACCGCCGGCCTGGAATGCTTCACGACGGCGCTGGCGACGTTCGACACGGTGGTCGGGTACAAGAGCGGCCGGCACCTGCCGGAGGTCATCGCCGCGGTCCGCGACGCCGGCCGTCTCGGCGAGGCCGTGCACGGCGCCGCGCTCGGGCTGCCCGGCGAGGACATCCGGCCCGCCGCCGACGTCACCGGGCCGGCCCCGTACCTGTCGACACTGCTCGTCCCCGGGCGCCGGGCGTACCGCGGAGGCAAGCTGTGACGGGACCCAAGGTCTGGTTCGTGGGCGCGGGCCCGGGTGCCGCCGACCTGCTGACCCTGCGCGCGGCGGCGGTCATCGCGACCGCCGACGTCGTGGTCTGGGCCGCCAGCCTGGTCCATCCCGACGTGCTCGGGCACGCCAGGCCGGACGCCGAGCTCGTCGACTCGGCGAAACTGCCGCTGGAAGGCCAGCGCGCGCTCTACCAGCGCGCGCTGGCGCAGCGCCTGGTCGTGGCCAGGATCCACTCCGGCGACCCGGCCCTGTGGGGCGCCGTGCAGGAGCAGCGCGAGCTGTGCGACGAACTCGGCCTGCCGCACGAGACCGTTCCCGGCGTGAGCGCCTACTCGGCCGCCGCCGCCATCATCGGCCGGGAACTCACCGTCCCCGAGGTCGCCCAGTCGGTGATCCTCACCCGGCTGGGCGGCGGCAAGACCCCGATGCCGCCCGGCGAGGAGGTCGCCGACCTGGCCCGCCACGGTACGACGATGGCGGTGTTCCTGTCGGCGGCTCGGTCCGGGCAGCTCCAGGCCGAGCTGCTGGCCGGCGGCTACCCGCCCGACACCCCGGTTGTGGTCGCCTACCAGGCGACCTGGCCGGACGAGCTCGTGGTCGAGTGCACGGTCGGCACGCTGGCCGGCACGGTCCGGGCGCGCAAGCTGTGGAAGCACACCCTGTTCCTGGTCGGCCCGGCGCTCGCGGCGCGGGGCACCCGGTCGCACCTGTACCATCCTGGCCACTTCCACGGCTACCGACGCGCCGAGCGCGGCGCGCGCGGCGTGCTGCGGGACGCGGACGGCGCGGCGACCCGAGGGAGCGGCTCATGACCGGCCAGCCAACCCCGGACGAGCCGGTACTGCGCGAACCCGACCTGCCGCGCACGGCCAAGGTCCGGCCCCGCGCGCTGCGCACCGGCTGGACCACCGGCACCTGCGCGTCGGCCGCCGCGAAGGCGGCGGCGGCGGCCCTGCGCGACCAGGCGCCGCAGGCCAGCGTGGAGGTCGCGCTGCCGAGCGGCCGGCGGGTCGGGTTCGCCGTCGAGTCGTGTGCCTGCGACCCGCGGCAGGCGACCGCGGTCGTGGTCAAGGACGCCGGCGACGACCCCGACGTCACCCACGGCGCGCACCTCACGGCGACCGTGAGGTGGCGCGAGGAACCCGGCGTGGTGCTCGAGGCCGGCGAAGGCGTCGGCATCGTCACCAAGCCGGGGCTGGGCATCGACGTGGGCGAGCCCGCGATCACCGCCACTCCGCGGGCGATGATCGTCCAGGCCGTGGGCGAGGTCGCCGACCTGGCCGCGCGCGGCATGCGGGTGGTCATCTCCGTGCCGGGCGGCGAGCGGATGGCGCGCAAGACCACCAACGCCAGGCTCGGCATACTCGGCGGCATCTCGATCCTCGGCACGACCGGCATCGTGCGACCGTTCTCCACCGCGTCCTGGCGCGCCAGCGTGG
>WNGK01016883.1_pt1 | contig 17565 bp, 15 predicted proteins | sample 5400601 | NCBI WGS metagenome assembly WNGK01 (sample SAMN13153376, study PRJNA577476) | soil metagenome | isolation source: 60 cm soil or saprolite under Garry oak tree replicate 1 | place: USA:California | collected 2016-06-15
TCGAGGAGGTGGACGGGGAGCAGAATGGATTTTTCTTTCGACGCGAAGGTGGGGACCGTCAGCACGCCGATTAAGGGGTTCGTGGATGTAACGGATAAGGACGTAACAGTGGATGCAGATCTGGGGTGGCTGGAAAAACTGATTCCCGCAAAGCAGACACAAGCAGCAATTGAGGGACGGGTCATGGGATTGCTGACTTAGAAGCAGCTATTCCTGGCACAACGAGGAGGTTCAGTGGTATCGGGCGGCGACCTGATCACCAACCTCAAGCACACGGTCGAAACGTCGGAACTCACCAAAAGGATCGAGGTGGTGGGAAAGGAAAGTGAGCCCCTGAAGCTTTGGGAAGCCTATCAGAGAATCTCGACCCGCAGCGTCTATGTCCGAGGGAAAATCCACAATGGCAATGGGACGCTCCGCTTATCCAGGGCGGATTACTCCCGGAATGTCGGCAAGTGTCAGCCGATCTTGATGCAAATGGTTACGCCGCATCCAAAGCCGCTTTGCTCTCCCTGGCCCGCAATCTGTCTGCTGAGCTGATTTCGCGAGGCATTCGTTTGAATGCTGTCAGTCCGGGACCGATTGCAACCCCTCTCTATAGCAAACTCGGGCTCTCTGCAGCCGATCTGAAAGCAACTTCAGCGGCACTTCAGAATCAAATTCCAGCCAAACATTTCGGCAAGCCGGCCGAGATCGCCAGTGCGGTCCTCTTCCTGGCTTCAGATGAATCGGCCTTCACCGTGGGAAGCGAACTCATCGTAGATGGAGGCCTGAGTCTCTAACTCATCCACACACCTTTAGTCCCGAGGACCTTTGCCGTGAAAGCAGCTAGAATCCATCATTTCGGGCCGCCGGACGTAATCGTTCTCGATGATGTGCCTCGGCCCACGCCCGATCCGGATCAAGTGTTGATAAGTGTCATCGCGGCTGGAGTCGGTCCATGGGATGCACACATTCGCGAACAGAAGAGTGTCGTCAATATCCAGCTCGACGACCTGAAGCGAGACACAACGCGCTGGCAGGAGCGGAATAATCCAGGGCGCATCCAATTGCGCCCTCAAAGTTCCGACGGACCATCTTAAGTTATTGATTAGATTGGTTGCGGGGGCTGGATTTGAACCAGCGACCTTTGGGTTATGAGGGGAAAATCACCGCCTAAGCCATACATAATGAACCAACTTACCCCAAGAAATATGCCTGTTTTCGCGTTCTGATTCTGTCCGTTTTGGGTCGTTTTGTTTCCAATTCACGGACAGAAAGCGGACAAACCTGCGTTCGGATTATCCTGAATACAGCAATCCAAAAGGGACCGAACATGACCGAGGCAAACTCCGCCGTCGAAACGCGGAAGCGCGGCGGAACAGGCAATTTCTTCATCATTGACCAGAGGCTTTGGAAGGCTGTTTGCGATGCGGGGGATATCAACGCCGCCGCCGCATGGCTGCTGTTGGCGCAAGGGACGGGCGCGAACCAACGCACAACCGCCTGGTCTGTAGATGCGATCATGCGCTATCTGGGCATGGGCTATAACCGTGGGAAAGAGGCAATCGACAAACTGATTGCCCTGGGATTTATTCGGTACAGCGAAAAGCACACGCAACGAAAACCACGCTATGACCTGCTCACGTTCGCCGAATGGGATGCACTCAAACAGAAGCCCCGCAAAGGACAAAACGCACCAGCCGATCAGGACTCCGATTCCAGCCTGATTTGGCTTCCCAACGAGCTTGTGACCGGAACAGGTAAAAGCGAGAAATCGCCCATTCACAAGCTCCGGGCCGCTGGTGATCCTTGGGCGCTTCGCCTCTGCGTTGACCTGTACCACGCCCAAAACCTGAGAGATGATGGCGGAATCAGCCGGGAATTCCTCTGGCAGGAATTCAGCGCGGAAAAGATTGGGGAGCGGGGGCCGTACAGGATCGTGGGATTCAGTCCGGGGATGAGGTCTCACAATTGGGCTGGCCCATTTGTAACGCACAAGGCCCGTCCGAAACCACGCCCGGAAATGACAGAGTGGAAACCTGGCTGGGAGTCCTTGACCATCTTGGAGCAAACAGGGCTATTGAATTTCGTTCCGCATCTGCTGGAGAACGAAACGACGGCTGCGGAAGTGCTCCATGCGGTCGGGACCGGCGGGCAAACGGAGCACCCGCTAGAGACAGAAATTGGCAATGAAGCACAGCGCGCCGCAGCCCTCATGTGCCAGCCGTGGCAACTAACGAAAGCCGAGGGATTGATCCTCTGCCCTATTCGGAAGGAGTACCCAAAGGCGCTGATTGTGGGCATTGCGCGTCTGCGGTACAGGCCACACACGAAACGAACGTCCGCCTGGGCTAGCAATCTTCAATACGATGGCCCTGCATGGGTTGAGCAGTATAGGCGGATTGCTGCTGAATATGGCACACAAGAGGCCGCATACGCTTAGAATCCGAAGAGACATCAAAGGGGTTCAACGGAGGTCAAGGAGGCATCAAGGGAGTCAAGGTCTCTGTAAGTACAAAGTCACCCCCAACCCCCTCAAGGGGGCTTGCGCAGAGACAAGCTCTGCGCCGTGTGTCTTCCTTCGGGTTTGCCTGACATTGTCTGAAGTCGAAAAAGCCGTCCACAATACAGCTAACGATGCTGCATCCAAGCCTCTATTTTCCCGACTATCCGGGACGCCAGAGCGTTCCTGAGCGGAGTGCCGATCCGCGCAGAAGTACCGCAAAATCAGCGAGCCCGGAGGTCACGCGCCGGGACTTTCAGCGCACCGTGCTCCCGTCCGGCTGTGTCCTGTTCACGCTGTACCCGCCCCGCCAATAGCATTCCCGCCGTGGGGCGGAGTCCTGAATTTACAATCAGACCGAACATGCCCATTCCTGTCAGGCCCGCCGCGAACGCAACCGAACGCGCGTCCGAACGGGGCCTGCGTTCTTATGCGTTCGCCCGGTTCACAGTGGGCAACCGGCCCAAAGCCGGAAACAGTTTCGTTCCCGCTGGCCCGCAGAGTGCGCGCCGATCCGCCGCTTTGCCCACCAGCCGATACGCTTACTCCCGGAGTCTCTAGCCATGCCGAAGTCAAAGAAGCCGAGCCAACAGCCCAAAATGCCGTTCCCTGCCGCCGCTGAATCGCTGCATCAAGAGGGGAATTGGTTCTGGATTCCGCTTAGGAAGGAATGGCGGGACATTACAACAAAGCCCGAAGAGGTGGTTCGGCAGAAATTCATTCGCACGCTGGTGGACAAGGGATACGCCCTAGAGCAGATGGATCAGGAGCGCCGGACACAGCACGGCCACAAAAGCCCGCGCGCCGATATCGTGGTTTGGGAATCCGCCGCCGATAAGCAGGCGAACCGCAGTCCCGTGATGGTTGTGGAGTGCAAGACAGACACAATTCAGATTCAGGAACGGGACTACTATCAGGGCGAGTCCTACACGCGCGCGGTGGGCTGTGCGTTTTTCGTCGCTACCAACTTCCGCCATACAGTCCCGTTCAAGCTCGTGCCGGGCCTGCCTGGCGAATTCGTTGCGGTGAGTGAAATCCCGAAGGCTACGGATTGGGGCAATGCCAAGCGCCTGAAAGAAATCTTGGACTCGCTGCGGACGTTCAACCGCAAAGAGTTTCAGGACCTGCTTTTTGATTGTCATTGCATTCTGCGGGACGTTCACAAGATGGACCCTGGGCGGGCCTTCGATACCATTTCCAAAATCCTGTTCATCAAGATGTACGTTGAACGGTCGGGCCTGCAAGGCACATTCACGACGGAGTTTTTGGACCTGAGAAAGAAGGCTTCGCTCAAGAATGAGAGCGCAGTACACGACAGCCTCTTTGAGTCCACGAAGGACTACTACAGCGCGGATGAACTGTTTGCGGAAACCGACAAGCTAGACATTTCAGAAGAGACGTTCCGCCGGATCGTAAAAAAGCTGGAGCGGTTCGACCTGTCCAAAACAGGTGACGATATCAAGGGCCTTGCCTTTGAAAAATTCCTTGGAACTACGTTCCGGGGAGAGCTGGGGCAATACTTCACCCCGCGCCCGATTGTTGATTTCATGGTTGCTCAACCCCAAAGAGGGCCAACTGATATGCGACCCGGCATCGGGTTCCGGCGGTTTCTTGATCCGGGCTTTCGAGCATGTACGCACGCAGATTACGGCGGACATTCAGGCACAGAAGGACGCGGAGCGGGCGCGCATCGAGGCTCTGAACCTGCCGGAAGAGGAAGAGGACCGCCAAATTGCAGAGGCATTCAAAGAGCTAAACCGCCAACTGCTCCCAAGTAATGAGGAGAACAAGCCCATCGAGACCCGCGTTGGTAGCCTGGCCTGGAAATGCATCTACGGAACGGATGCCGAACCGCGAGCCGCGCGTACCGCGAAAATGAACATGATTATGCACGGTGACGGGCACGGGGGCATTCACTACCATGACGGCCTGCTCGACATAAACGGCATTTTCACCGGGCGGTTCGATCTGGTGTTCACGAATCCACCGTTCGGCGCGAACGTGGGTTCCGATCAGAAGGTTGGCGGAAGCGATGAAACGCGCGTGAGAACCGATTCTACCTACATTGCCGAATGCAAAAAGAAGTATGCGGATGAATGGGAAAGCTGGGAAGAGGCTCACAACCGTCTGGTGCAAGCCACAACAGAGAAAGCGCCCATCCTGAACCTGTACGAAATCGGCAAGGGCAAAAAGAACCGGCCCACGGAGCTTGTCTTTGTTGAGCGGTGCTTGAACCTGTTGAAACCGGGCGGGCGCATGGGCATTGTTCTTCCCGATGGCAACCTGAACAATCCTTCGCTGTCGTGGTTGCGCCGTTGGGCAGAGGGCCGCGCAAAGCTGTTAGCCGTGGTGAGCCTGCCGGAAGAGACGTTCACATCCAGCAAAGCAACGGTAAAGGCGTCTCTGGTATTCATGCGGAGATTCACTGAGCAGGAAAGCGTCGCATGGGAAGCCGCATGGACACAGGCGCATTCCGAACTCGAAGCCCAGTTCGACAAAAAGCGAAAGGCGCTGCATTCGGAATACGCGCCGCGCATTGTGAGCGGAGACAGCGACAAAGCAGCCAAACTCCTGGCCCAACTGAAACCGCTTGGAGTCACGCGCACTTTGCCGGCCTGGGAGCATGGCGAAGCGCCTGCATATCCGCGCGGTATCGGGCCAACCATGCAGGGCAAGCCCGCATGGGCTGAGAAGGTATCGGAAAAGAACCGCAAGGCCGCAGCCGGACTCAAGAAACAGGCATTCGCTGCGATTGCAACAGCGCAGAAGGCCAGCGATGCGCTGTTGTCCGAACTCCGGGCCAAATACCGCGCCCTGGATGAAGCGCAGAATGCGGCGCTATGGGCGCGCGTTCGTGAACTGTTCGACTATCCCGTGTTTGTTGCCGCTCCAAAGGGAGTTGGCATTTCATCCACGGGCCAAACCGGGGATCAAGTGCAAAATGACTTACCGAACGTGCTTGCGGCCTTCCGGCAATTTGAACAGTGGGTAGATGCGGGAATGAGCGCAGATGCAATCCCGGAGTTCGCCGCATGATCGAGATTTTCAGATGGCGAATGCTCGACAGGTGGGATGCGTTCACGGTTCCGCATCTTCACATCTCCCCTCATTTATCGCAGAAGAAGATTAGCGACCTGCTAAAGCCTCGCGTAGAACGAGTGGACCGCAAGGAGTGGTCGTTCGATCAGCTACAGCCAATCACTGTCCATTTCGGCGGGGATATTTCCCGTCGTTCAGTGAAAGAAGGCAAGAGCTACAGCATGGACCTTTTTTGGGTGCGGCCCGGAGATGTCGTCCTTTCCAAAATCGACTTGAAAAACGGGGCTGTGGGCGTCTTGCCCGATTCGTGGGAAAACGTTGTTGTCACTTCGCATTTCAAGGTCTACACCCCGGACTTAGAGCAGATTGATCCTCGTTACCTGAAATACCTGCTCCGCACAGACGATTTCAAAGCATGGCTTTGGGCGAACCGTTCCGGTACTGACGGGAGAACGGAAATCCCACTTGAGGTTTTCGAGGGGTTAGAAATTCCGCTACCCTCCAAGGCCCAACAATCTGAGCTATGCGATTCTTACGAGGCCGCGCTGAACGAAGGGGCAAGTAAGGAACGGGAAGCCGACGCCATTGATCGAGCGGGCTGGCAGGCGTTTGAATCCGCGTTGGGCGTTGCGCCTCCGCCGCCGCTCTCGGATCGGCCTGTGTTCATCGCACAGTTCACGAACCTTGATCGTTGGAGCCATGAAGGAATCCTGGATGCAATTGGCCGCGCTAATGCTCCTGACTGGAGCGGTGCAATTCCTGAAAAGAGGCTTGGAGAATTGATTGCCGATCTATCGAACGGTTGGAGTCCCAAATGTCTCAATCGCGCCGCCAAGCCGGAAGAATGGGGCGTGCTGAAAGTAGGTGCGGTTTCGTTTGGTGAATTCAATCAGGCCGAAAACAAGGCGCTTCCATCACATTTGAAACCCAAAAGCGGATTGGAAGTACAAAAGGGTAACGTGCTTATAGGCAGGGCCAACGTTATGCGGCTGGTGGGAGCTTGCGCCATCGTTCGAGAGACGCGCCCGCGCCTCATGCTTTGCGACAAAATCTTCCGCGTGATCTTCCGCCCTGGGGCTGAAATTCCCCGTACCTGAAGGGCCTGACGGCTTGGAAACACAAAGGGCTTTGATTGCTTCGCTCAAGACGGCACGGGATACTGCAACCGCACTCCGCACCGAGGCCGCAAGTCTCCGCACATCGGCATGGGAGGTGTTTGAATCCGCCCTGTTTGAAGCTCCTGAGCTTGCGGCGGTGTAGCGGCGGAAATCAGGGCACCGATGCCGCATTGACGGGCGAAGCGGTTTCCGTCTGTGCGGGGCTGTGTTTCGCGTGATGCGCGCGGCGCTTCTTTTGAGGAATGGGCTGCGGCGGGGCGACAGGGGCGCTTACAGCCGCTGGTGCAGGCGCGGGCGGGGGAACGGGCCGGGAAGAGAACAGGCCCACCAGAATGAGCATTAGAACGCCGCCCGCAAGGAACGCCAGCACAACCGCTCTACCGCTAGCGCCGCTGCGCTGTTGCGTTCCGGTTGGCGCTTGCGAGGTTGCGTCTGGGCTTACCGGGCGCGGCGCTGAACCGGAATAGTCCCGGCTGTAGAGTCCGGTTCCGGGGATAGAGGCCGATGTGTAGGACCGTCCCTTCGCATCCTTGCCGACGCGAAAGCCGCGTACCCCCACGGAATACCCAACGCCGGACTTTGAGAAGTTCAGCTTGAGCGGTCCGAGTTTGAGACTGCGGCGAAATCCCCATCCCATGACCCGCGATGTTAGCTCTTAGCACTAGACAATGGCTGTGACGGCGAGAACAGCGCCGCGCCGTGATAACCCATTTGCAAAGTACGAGCGCGGACTTTCTTATCCCACACGTTCCCCGCCTTCACAGAACAAGCGTTTACGCGCCGAAATTTGCCCGTGGGGGCCGTTCCGGGGGCCAATGGAGATGTGAGGCTCACAGACAAGAGAATGGCCGCTCTAAAGCCAAGAGAGGGCCGCTATTCGGTGCTCGCGGAGGGCGGTCTTTATTTGGAGGTTTGGCCGAGCGGAGCCAAAAGCTGGCGTCTACGTTTCATGCAGAACCGCCGCCGTCAACGCATCAACCTGGGGCGCTTCCCCGAGGTGAATCTGTCCGCCGCGCGCGCGGAACGGGACCGCCTGACGCAAGCCCTACGCGCGGGCCGCTCACCAGCCGATGAACGCCGCAAGCAAGCGCGGGAGGCGCTGCGCGGCCTTACGGTGAAGGAGTTTGGAGAGCGGTATGTGTTCGAGGTTGTGGAACGGGCGCGCAAGGATGCCGCGCCGATCCGCCGCTATCTTGAGCGCGACGTATACCCGGCCATCGGCGCAATGCCGGTTTCGGCGGTTCAGGCGGAGCACGTCCGGGAGATAGTCTTTGCCATCCGCAACGCGGGTTATGGGCAAGCTGCGGTTGCGGTGCGTAACCTGCTCAAGCGCATCTGGGATTATGCCTTGATCTGTGGATTGGCTGAAACCAGCCCTGTACACAGAACGCCGGTTAAATACATTGCCGTTGCGAAGGCCCGCAGCCGCGCATTGAGCGAGGCGGAAATCCGGCTGTTTCTGAACCGGCTGGATGCAGCGCCGCTGCGGAGCGAACTGAAATCCGCGCTGCGCTTGATCTTGCTCACACTCACGCGAAAGTCGGAAGTTCGCCTGGCCCGCTGGGAGCACATCAACCTGGAGCGGGCGGAGTGGGAAATTCCGCCGGAACACTCCAAGACGGGGGCGGGGCAGATTGTGTATCTATCACGGCAAGCCGTCCGCATTCTGGAGCGGTTGCGCCCAACCGTCCGCCGCGTCGGATACATCTTCCCCGCCGTGGGGAGTGATGGAAACACGCCCATCGGACAGAGCACGTTGAACCGCGCCTTAGACGGCGTTCAGCGCGGCATGGCGCATTTCACCGTCCATGATCTGCGGCGGACAGGAGCAACGCGCCTGAGCGAGATGGGCTATCAGCCGGATTGGATTGAGAAGGCGCTGAACCATAAGCTGCGCGGCGTGCGCGGCATCTACAACCGCGCCGAATACGCACAGCAACGCCGGGACATGCTCCAAGCCTGGGCGGATGCGTTGGACGGCCTCCAAGCTGCGGTTCAGGCCGCATAGGGCGCGCTACGGGTGACGCGCCACCGCTCCGCACGTCCAGCGACCGAAACGCCGCGCCTCAGTTCCGATTCCGCCTTGTGAAGGCGTAAACCCACCCCAACACGGGGAAATCTCAATTCCGGATGCGGAACTGGCGGAACTGAACAGGGGTCTCAGCCGCACCAGACCGATCGGGTCCTTCCCCGACGTGACGCGCTACGGGTGACGCGCCACCCCGCCCCCGCCCTAGCGCCAGAGTTTCTTGCCGTCATTTCCATTTCCCCATTCTGTTGTTACATTTTTCGCCTATGTCCCTGTCAGCACGGCAGGTTAGGCGAAAACGGGAGGTGGAAATTGCGGAAATCGCTCCGCCGGAACTACGAAACTTGCCCGGTTTTTCGATTCCGCTGCGTTGTGAGCTTAGACAAGCCCGGAACTGCTGAACCGGGGGGCCTTGGGAAGCCTGAGCGTAGGATAGGCTACCCAACGCGCCCCGTAGAACCCGCGATTGACGCGGGTTTTAGAGCGGCTGTACGGGAACTGTCCGTGAGGATTCGGGGGAGAATGCGTCAGGAACTCCAATTTCTGTTGCGAGCCGCTCGGGAGGTTCCCGCCCATGAACTGCCGGGCCTCCTGGGGGAAATCGAGGAAATTCGGTATACCGCCCTGGCCCGCCTTCATTCGCCCGACCATTCCCCCTCCACCGAGCCGGATCAACTGCTTTCCATCTCCGAAGCCGCCAGCCGCCTGAACGTGAGCCAAGACTACCTTTACCGGCATGGCAAGGAACTCGCGTTCACCCGCCGCATGGGGCGCAAGCTCCTGTTTTCCAGTTCGGGAATCGAAAAGCACATCCGACAGCAAGACGGCTTGACGGCACGACGGCATAGGCTTACTCTGGGGTCGCTGTAATTCTGGCGGAACAGAGGAAGCCAATGAAGCGTGAGGAAAGGAAGCCCGGCCCGGATACGGTGAAAACGACCATCCGGGTTCGGCGCGATCTATGGAACGCCGTCATGCACCGGAGCATCGACGAAAACCGCAGCTTGCAAGCCCTCGTAGAGCTTGCCTTAGAGGAATACCTGAAGCGCGGGGAGGGCCGGAAATGACTACCAGAACAAGGGGAGATGGCCGGATATTCACTCGGACGGGAAGCGCGCTTCTTTGGTGCGCCTACTATCTGCGCGGGAAAGAGTACCGGGAGAGCACCGGGACGGAAGACCCGGATAAGGCCGCAAAGTACCTTAAGCGGAGGCTCAAGGAAGTCGGGGCCGATCAAATCGGCAAGGCTACGTTTGTTGGGCCGCAACAGGAACGCATGAAGGTTTCAAAGCTCCTGGAGGCATTGGAAGAGGATTACAAGCTGCGCGGCAAGGACAGCCCCCAATTCAGAGCGCATCTGAAACACGTCAGTGGCTACTTCGGGGCATGGCGGGCGGTTGAGGTTTCGGCGGAAGCGGTAGACAAATACATCTCCGAACGGCAAGAGGCCGGAAGCGCCTCTGCAACCATCAACCGCAGCACACAACTATTGGCTCAGGCGTTCAAACTGGCAGTGGACAGAAAGCATCTCTCAACCGCGCCGCAGATTCGTCACCTATCCGAAAAGGGCAACGCCCGGCAGGGCTTCTTTGCGGATGCCGATTTCCACGCCGTCCGAGACAAACTCCCTGAGTATCTGCGGGACTTTGTTCAGTTCGGATACCTCACGGGATGGCGCAAAGGTGAGATTGCTTCGTTGCGCTGGTCTGACGTGGAAGGGGATGTAGTTCGGCTGAGGGGAGAGAACGCGAAGAACGGTGAAGGCCGCAGCGTGACCCTGAGCGGCGATCTGGCGGACCTCATAGAACGTCGCAAAGCGGCCAGACAGGTTGAGACGAAAACGGGAGTGCTCCTATCCGCGTATGTGTTCCACCAGAAGGGCGAGCCGGTAGGAGATTTTCGGAAGGCATGGGCAACGGCCTGTGTTGCGGCGGGCATGGGGCAGTTTGTATGTGACCGCTGCAACCAGCCGATTGACGGACATACCTGCGAAGCGTGCAAGCGTGAGGCCCGGTATGCCGGGCGCATCTTCCACGATTTCCGGCGGACGGCTGTGAGGAACATGGTACGGGCGGGAGTCCCTGAGCGCGTAGCAATGACGATTAGCGGTCACAAAACGCGGTCCATCTTTGACCGTTACAACATCGTGAACGAGGCCGATCTGAGAGAAGCCATGCAGCGCACCCAAAGCTACCTGCGGGAAGGCGGACAGCCAGCGAACCGCGCCGCCGTGGTTCAGATGCGTGCCGCTCAGAACTAGGGCTTTTCGCCAGAACACGGACAGTTCACGGACATTCAAGCCAAAATCAAAAAGGCCGCTCACGGGCGGCCTTTTCTAACTTCCTCATAATCAGAGGTTTAATTGGTTGCGGGGGCTGGATTTGAACCAGCGACCTTTGGGTTATGAGCCCAACGAGCTACCGGGCTGCTCCACCCCGCATTTACAGTTTAGCAACCACAACTGCCGGGGTCAACACGGCCACGACCCTTTCCAAGGGCATTCGCATCCGATCACCCGCCGATGCCAAAAAACTAACCCGGGTGCCGACTGGCTCGCGTTTGGGAATCTTGCGCTAGCGAATGAGAGGCGAAGGACGAGACTGGCGAATAGCCTCTTTTCGCCCCTTGGCGGATTCCATCGCGCGCGGAGTGGCCTGTCCGGCATTCGCGACTTTCATTCTGGATTGTTCGTAACCAGGGTGACTGGCCCGCGAAGCCCCGAAGGCAACGGTTCAAGACCCTGCATATCCTGTGGAACGAATTCCACCCCATAGCGATCGTGGAGGAGCCGGTATGTGGGAAGAGACTCTCCGGCAAGTTCGTTGATGGAAGTGTTGCCCACTTCGATGCGGATATCGTTCCTTCCGGGCTTCAAATAAGGGGCAATCTCGAGGCGGAAGGGCGGATGCCATACATACCCAGCAAGCTGATCGTTGACGAAGACCTCGGCCGCTTCGTGCACAGGGCTGTCCAAATAAGCGCGCATATTGAAATGGGGTAACGGATTGGGTGTTGGAACCGGATTGCTATCCCCAAAATCCAGCTGGACGGAGGTTCCGGGTCGCAAGTCGCCGTCGCAAAGCTGAATCGTCTTTCGGTAAGTGGCCAGGCTGGAGTAGTTGCGCAGCTTCGGGTTCTCGGTCCACGAGATGAGGTCTGCCATCTCGATCGATTCAGTTTTAGACCCGAAAGTGACCAGCCAATCGTGTGAAATGTCGATTCGCTTGTGAGAGGTCTGGGTTTCTTGAGGCGCTGGGGCGAGCCTGTCGCTGGAGAAGAACACGATGTGCGACTCGTATGGTTGCAGATCGAGCCGGATTTTTCTGGGATCGGACACCCCGGTCACTTTTCCAGTGAATGGGTCCCAAAGCTCGGCGTGTTCCGCTGCTGAGCGGAAGCTAGCATCGACGCTGCGCGGCCGATTGCTCGTGTTCGCGACAAAGTACAAATCGCCGGATTCAAGATGACGGTGGATGAAACCGACGTCGGGCGTCCGCGGAGCAGCCTCGAAGTCGGGATGCAGCCACGATGCAAGCGAAGCCCCGAGCATGCTTTCGCCCGCCACCAAGCGTGCTGACGCAATGTTTTCATGGAAGAGCGCCCGTGAGAGTCCCTGGATCCGCGTAGAGATTGCCGCAGCATCGCGATGTCCGGGTGCGGTGGATGGCTCGCGGCGCGTTGCGATCACGATGCCGCCGTGTCGCGCGAAATCAAGGATCTCCTCGTAGCTCTGGAGGGGAATGCGGTCGACACCGGGGAGAATGAGGACCTTGTAAGGAATTCCAACTGTGTCGATCGCATCTGCGTCGATGAAATCGAAGTTGAATCCGGCATCGAGGATTTGCGGGATCACTTCGGCTCCGAGGAACCGATGCATGGATTCATCGATCGTGATGTTGGAGCCTGTCTCATCGAAGCCGCCGATAGACGTGGGCGGACGATTTTGCTGGATGCGCGCTTTGAACGAGGCCCACACATCGTCATTAGGCAAGAGCACTGCGACATCGTTCGCCGGCCTGCCCTGTCGCAACGCGTAGCTTACGCGTTGCAGATATCCCGCTAGATCGGGCATCACGAGGAACCATGGGTTGTGTGCGTTCAGGGCTCCGGCTGCGTACATTCGCCAGCCGGGCTCGCCTGTGGATTCAGGCGAGTAGGGCCATCCATGACCGACGAGTTGATTTATGCCTTGCAGGAAGTGCAGGTCCGCCTCCGCCTTCACGTCCAGGGGTGTTGCGCGGAATGCGGGCGAGTGAAGCCATGTCCATGTTTCTGACGAGATGACGGTGTGGTTGAACAAGTGTCCGGCCGACGCTGCCCATCGCGTGTCAGAAAACTCGCGCCACATACTAATCGTGGCCTTGCCTTCGCCCTCCGGCAGGTCTTCAAACCGGTTGCTCGATAGCGTGACTGGTGGGAAGCCGTATGTCTGCGAGCGAAGCAGCGTGCGATGTTCATGCGCCCACGCCTGCATGGGCTGAAGGAAGCGCTCGTTCGCGAGCTCGGTCAGCGTCTGACCCCAGTCGTGGCGAACGCCCGCTGTCTCCAGTCCGATGTCGCCCACGAGCGCAGGGAGAAGCGGAACAAGGTCGTAGCCACGGCGGCGCTGAAATTCGGCGAGCAGATCCGGCGTCCAGTCGGAGCCGTAGTCTTCAAGGCTGTCGCTGAAAACCGCATAAGGCGGATGGTCGCCAAAGGCGGACAGCAGCCGGTCTCCCACCGCGTGAAGGTGGTTCTGAATGGCCGCGGTGTCATAGTGGTCGAGCACAAAACCAGCGGCGCCCTGCGCGGGGCGCTTCACCATCATGCCGGTGCGGCTCGAGATGAAGAACAGGAGTGTGCGGTCAGTGCCGGTGTTTTCAGGCAGATTGAGGCGCGGACCGGAATGTGAGGGCAGGAGTTTCGCCTGGTTCAGGTCAAGGTGTGTGCCCTTGCCGGGCGCAACGAAAACTGCAATGACCTGCTCGCCCGATTCAAGGGCTGGAGCAGCAATGGACGATGCATCAACAGGGGCTTCAGCCGTTTCGACGCGCAGCTCTCCCGCCGCTTGCGTAACCGGGATGTGAGGGCCTCCGAATGGCCATCCGCTTCCCAGCGTGATGTCAACCCGCAGCCCAAGCCGGCGCGCTTCTTCGGCGGCAAAGCGGCGGCGCGCTTCTTCGGCGGCAAAGCGGATATTGGCGATGTGTTCGTCGGAGAGAAACGAATAGTTGTGAAAGCCGGTTGCGGGATCATCGAGTGCAAGCGGATAGAGGGTGGCGATCTCGACTCCGCCGATTCCCGCTGCCTTCATCTGCTCAAGTTCGCGCTGCAATTCGGGCTTGGTAGCGGATGGGCCAAACCACCACCAGCGCATCATGATTCGGCAGTCATCGGGCGGATGCGTAAATCCGGCGTGCAGGTCCGCCATCATTTTGGTAGTTCGATTTGTGATGGAAGCCGGCCCGGCGGCACCTGCTTGCGCGTACAGTCTGCTCGCCGCCACGAATAGGACCGAAAGGGCCAGAACAACCCGGGTTGAAGGCATCTAAACCTCTTGACTTGCTATTTTCATCGGGCAAGTCGCATTCGACAAATTCGCGACACCATCAATCTCTCTTTAGAGGACACCCCTCATCGAATCCCAGCTGCTAGATTGAGCTGTATGTCGGGCATTATTCCATTCATTCGTCTTCGACTGCGCAATCCCGTCTACCTGCTCGCGCTGGCGGCGGGCCTCGTTGCGTTCGTCGTGCAATCGGGGGAACTGGGTTCCGCTGACACACAGCACAGGCTTCAGTCCACTCACTCCTTCTGGACGTCGGAGCCTCCTGTCTTCCCCAACGAGTATCCGGAATTCGGAATTCGCGGGCACGATGGCAGCCTTCAAAGCTGGTACGGCATCGGCCAATCGCTGTTGATGCTGCCCTTTGACATCGCTGGAACATACCTTGAGCGTCTGCCCGTCTTTAGGGATTACAACGGCAACGATCCCAGTGTCCGCAACATCTTTGTGAGTTACTGCGTCAACATCCTTCTGAACGTCCTTACTGCGCTGGTCTGCTTCCGTTTTCTTCGTCTACTGAGCTTCTCCACCCGAGAAGCATCGGCGGGAGTCCTGGCGCTGCTTCTGCTCTCCACTCATCTCCATTACACGCAGAACATGATGGAGAACAACTACATTTGCCTGCTCACTCTATGCGGATTCGCTTATCAGTTTGATTGGTTCTGCACGGGTCGCGTGAGCTCTCTCTTCATCGGTTCGTGCGCATTTGGGCTCAATCTTCTGACTCGCCTGACGACCGGAATCGACCTGCTGGCGGGAGTACTTCTGATCCTGCTCACCCTGTACCTTGAAGGCGCGCGCGGGCGGGCGTTCTGGAGTCGTATCAAGAACTACATGTTCGTAGCGTTCCCCGTGTATTTGCTCTTCGGCCTGCTGGATCGTCTCTACCAATACCATCGGTTCGGATCGATCTTCAATACCTACATAACTGTCGTTGCGCACGAGGCCAGACAGCGTAACCCTTTGTTGCCTGCGGCCTATCCCTTTGAGACTCCGTTCCACGTGGGATTCTTCGGCGCTCTGTTCTCCAAGGAGAAATCTGTATTCTGGTTCGACCCGCTGCTGATCCTGATGGTGCTTCTCTCAGTGGTGGCATGGCGGCTATTCAGCCCGGCCGTGCGGGCGTACGTTCTCGCTTCGGCCACCATGCTGCTTGCCTACATCTTCTTCTACGCACGCTACACCGTGTGGAGCGGCGATTCCGCCTGGGGAGACCGTTACGTCTCGACTGCCGCGGAACTGGCTTCGCTTTTGGCGGTACCCTTGCTGCTCAAGCACTTTGACCTGATAAGCCGCCCAGTCCGAGTTGTGGGAGTCGTGCTCATCGTCGCGAGTGCTGCAATTCAGTTGGCTTCAGTCGCTTTCTGGCTTTCGCTAGAGATCTACCAGAGGGTGTTCCTCGGCCCCCGGATTGTGATCGGGTTGCGGTTCGAAAACATCGTGGCGTTCGCGCTCGGCAAGATGGATGCCTGGGGGTTGACGAACAGTTCCATGATGAGCGACTCATGGGATTACGTGCACATGACGTGCTGGAACTTTCTGCCGTTCCTGCTGCGTCGTGTCGGAGTAGCCCCTGCTTGGGTGTTTCATCTCGCTCTTGGCATTTGGCTGACAGGCGTAGCCCTACTCGTATGGGTGCTTATGCGGCTGCGCCAGGTTCTGGCACAAACCGGCTGATCGGGTTGAAGCGACCGAGGGCTCTCATTCAAGCATCACAGCGCGCGGTTCACTGATCTGCTTTGTGGACTTCGTATTGGAAATATGCATACTGCTAGACAGGGAGTCCACGTGAGTACCTTCGATCCATCGCTATCGAACAACGACCTTTCTCCGACAGGGCCCAACGAGAGAACGTGGGGAACCTATAACTACATTGCACTTTGGTTTTCCATGTCCATGGAGATCACCACGTATCAACTCGCGTCTTCGTTGATTGCGAAGGGGATGGACTGGAAGCAGGCGCTGGTCACAGTGTTGATTGGTAACCTCATTGTGCTGGTTCCCATGTTGCTGAATGCGCATGCGGGAACGAAGTACGGCATTCCGTTCCCCGTGTTCATTCGGGCCCCGTTCGGCGTGCGCGGAGCAAACATTCCGGCGATTCTCCGCGCCGTTGTGGCGTGCGGGTGGTTCGGAATCCAATCATGGATTGGGGGAACGGCAATCCATTCCATGCTGGGGGTGATCTGGCCGGCAACTGTGACCATGGATGGAGTGCGCTGGGCCTGTTTCCTGAGCTTCTGGCTTCTGAACATGGTTATTGTCTGGCGCGGAGTAGAGTCAATACGGCATCTGCAGGCGTTCGGAGCCCCATTCATGTTTGTGATGGCCGCTGCACTGCTGATCTGGGTTCGGATCAAGGCGGGAAGCTGGGGTTCAATGCTCTCGACGCCTAGTCAGTTCCATTCCACGCGGGAGTTTCTCGGCGTGTTCTTTCCCTCCCTCACTGCGATGGTAGGCTATTGGGCGACCCTGGCGCTCAATATTCCAGATTTCACGCGCTACTCCAAATCGCAGAATGCGCAGGTGGTGGGCCAGGCGCTCGGGCTGCCCATCGCCATGACGTTGTACACATTTGTCGGCATATCGGTGACTTCAGCCTCGGCTGTGCTCTTTGGAAAGCCCATCTGGAATCCGATTCTGCTTATCGGAGCATTTCACCAGCCGGTCGTTGCGTTTCTGGCGCTCATCGCTATTCTCATTGCCACATTGAATGTGAACCTCGGGGCAAACGTGGTATCGCCATCAAACGATTTTTCCAATCTCTACCCGCGTCTGATCAGCTTCCGCACTGGCGGCCTGATTACCGGATTTCTGGGACTGGCAATGTGTCCGTGGAAGCTGCTTGCAACCCCCGACAGTTACATTTTCGGATGGCTGATCGGTTACTCCGCACTTCTTGGTCCAGTGGCTGGCGTAATGGTGTGCGATTACTTTCTGATTCGTGGAACGGAACTGGACGTAAACTCGCTCTACCACCGCGAAGGCATGTATTACTACTCGAAGGGCGTGAATCCCCGGGCGATTGTGGCATTAGTCGCCGGTGTCGGAATTGCTTTGTTAGGAACTGTGGTTCAGCAATTCCATTTCCTCTACGATTATGCGTGGTTCATTGGATTCTTTGTGGCTGGGACCGTGTACCTGATTTTGATGAAGGTAGCCGCTCCCGTCGCAGTACCAGCGGATTCGCTGACCGCGGCGGGCGGTGATTAGATCCTAACGAACCTGCGGAAATCCCAGATCGACATTGCTTGATCCGGGATCGGGCCACCGGCTCGTGACCACCTTGGAGCGCGTGTAGAACTGCACTCCCTCCGGTCCGTACATGTGGAGGTCGCCAAAAAGGGAA
>WNGK01005930.1_pt1 | contig 17564 bp, 20 predicted proteins | sample 5400601 | NCBI WGS metagenome assembly WNGK01 (sample SAMN13153376, study PRJNA577476) | soil metagenome | isolation source: 60 cm soil or saprolite under Garry oak tree replicate 1 | place: USA:California | collected 2016-06-15
GCAGGAGTCGCATGGCAGTAAGCAGGCCTGCCTGCGCGGGAGAGTGGGTGAGCACGAGCACTAGCAATGGCAGGGCCAGTGTAGATATGTTTGTGCCAAGTACAGAGATGGTCTGGCCGCTCCAGAGCAGGAGAAAGTCTCGATTGCGCCATAATGGACGCGGCGGCCGATCTTCACTGCGCTCGTAGGGAGTTTGTGTATGATGCATGTGGAGTGTTTTCCTTCCTTCCGGTGAAATCTTTTCCAGTAAAAGGGGATTTCGGCAGGACAGAAGGAGGCGAGCGCGCACGGACAAGAGCACCAGCATCTACTGGCGCCTTGAACTGTCTATAGTACGAGGTAGTGCCAGACGGCTCTAACCAGAAGATGCTAAAGAGTTATGAGTCAGAAGAGCGCGTACATGAGCTTTCCTTGTTCGAGAGAACTGAAAGAATACAGGTTCTGGTGTAGTGTGACACAAGAGGGGGGGGATGTCAATCCGCTCGATTCATTTCAGTTGCGCTAGTCGTCAAAAAGGCTCACTCCCTGCAATGCTTGCACGGCCTCTTCTCTAGAGAAAATATATTTTTGGTCCATATAAATAGTAGATGAGATAATATAAATACTTGACAAAGCAACATACCTGATGTATACTTGGTACGGTGAGGAAAAGCAGATGGTAACTCCTCAGGTGCCTGAGGAGTTACTAATCAAGGAACAGGAATGGATGCACTTTTACTGCTGGCAGCGAAAGTGGCAGCATCAGCATGTATTGGCATGCTCATCGGACTGGAACGTGCATGGGCACATAAAGAAGCCGGTGTGAGAAGTTTCGCCATCGCCACGCTGCTTGGTACGCTCTCCTGGTTGGTCGCCCCGACGTTAGCGTATGTGCAAGTCGGGATAGTGCTGGTGATAGTGATTCTGGTCAATGTGTATGCCGTGTGGAACGAGCGGTCCATGGAGATCACGACCTCCCTCGCCCTGGCAGCAGCGAATGTGCTGGGGATAGTGATTGGGATGGGGAATTTTTTTCTTGCATTCGCCAGCGCACTCATAATCACCGCACTGCTTGCCTGGAAAACAGAGTTAATCACATTTAGCAGCAAATTGACGGTGGCCGAGATTCGTAGCACAATACTCTTCGGTTTTATTACGGGGGTCGTCTATCCGCTGCTTCCTGACAGGTTTATCGATCCCTGGCAAGTGCTGAATCCACGCTCGATCTGGCTTACCATCGTGATCGTGTCGAGTTTAAGCTTTGTCAACTATATACTGCTGCGGCAATTTGGCACACGTGGAATACGCTATAGCGCGGTTCTGGGTGGATTAGTGAATAGTGCGGCGACGGTGGCACTCCTGGGACAAGAGGCGCGAGATGACACAAGTACTCTCGCCGCAGCGCCAACGAATGTAGTACTCTCCGATCTGGCAATGATTCTACGCAACTGGGCACTGGTCGTCATCTTCTCTTTTCCGCAAGGCATTCAGGCAAGCGTCAACACTGTGATAGTATTGGTGCCGATGATGCTGGCAGCCGCAATTGTGGCACTCATTGCCATCCTGGGTTCCAGGGGGTCAAAGCAGGAAGGTCCCCAACAGCTTGAACAAGAAGCTCCGCAGAAGCGCCGGCTCGAGTCTCCTCTTGAGTTGCGTTCAGTGCTTGGTTTTGGCATGCTGTTTCTCTGTTTAACCGCGATAAGCGAGGTGGCAAAACGCTTATTTGGGACCATTGGTTTCCTGGTCGTGGTGGTAGTAGGCGCGTTAGCCAGCGCAGCATCTTCCTCTGTGCTGGTAGGCCAGCAGCTAAGTAGGGGGCATCTTGCAGGCTCATCGGCTGCTATGGCGATGTTCCTGGCTACACTGGTGGGGTTACTGGAGAATATTGTCATCTTCTGGTTAGTCACTCGTATGCCTGCTCCAAGTCTGCGCCTCCTGCTGCTTACTACACCAATTGTTCTCGCTGGCATCCTGGCAGTCGTATTAGTAACAATTTTCGGCTGATAATCCCTTGACAAGATTATCGCAAGCCTGGGGCGCACGAAGTACCAGTTGAGCTTATCCACCTGATGGTTGTTATCTGGAGTCGCCTGCATGGCTTAATTACGCTTGAAATCTTTGGGCATCTCCATATGGAGAGCGATCCCAGGGCGTTCTACCGCTTCGAGGTGCTGACGCTGCTGCGACAGATGGGGTTGTCTCTTGAGCAATGAGTATGTCGTTCCTGCCGGGGATGGCAAGATTGCCGGGAGTTATGTCATTCTGCCGCAAAGCAAACAGTGCTGCCGCCTGATCGTCAAAATGCTCGTGCGCTACCCTCGCAGGGGCTTCCGGTCGCTCATGCGCCTTGTTTTGCCCTGAGGAGATCTCTTGATGATGCGCAAACAGTTGTTGACCCTCAAGCAGCTTGCAGAAAGTCAAACGGTATTGGAAAAAACGAACCAACATACCTTCTCAACAGAAAGAGCCGATAATGGCAATAGTGAAAGAATGACACGATGTGACAAAACGAGAAAGGGAAAGCAAATATGGCAACCACGTTGACGAACGAGCACCCTTCTGACCTGGCCCGCTGGCTGAAGTTCGCCAGAAGCCTTCTGAGAACAGAGCTCGACACAGGTCGGCATCAAAGCCCTGATCTGGTCGTTCCCGCTGGCCTTCCTCCTGCACGATCTGGAGGAGATCATCACCATGGAAAGATTTGCCCATGAAACCCATGAGAGCATGCCATCGTTCCTACGCGACCTTGCAGAGATCAAGATGCCCCAGGTCGTGCTGGGCGTGGCAATAGAGTTCATGCTGATTACGTTTTCATTGAACCATCGATTTCTCCTTGCCTCAGCATATCGCTCGCCCCACCAGTACAAGCAACGCGTCCAGATCAAACGGTTTCTTCAGGATGCTGTAGATTCCCATGTAAGCAGCTTGCTGGAGCGCTTTCTCATCTCCACTGAGGGCAATGATTGAGCGCAAGGGGATCAAGCCTTAGTGCAAAGTCCCTGGCATTTTGACAGAGATCTGCATGTTTCCCGCTCCTCTCCAGGTTCAATCTTTTCACTCATTGCTGTAAGAAATCCGTCTCTCGACATCTAACGCAGCGTGATCTATAGGGAAGAAAACTCTCGCGAGCTGCTCCGAGACTTGCCAGAGCCGCTCGGCGGTCTTCTCATTGCGTGCTCTGCGAGGAATCCTGGCAACTGCGGGCATTCCCGTAAGTTCCGCAAAGCCGCCAGGGCCGTAGTAGCCGCCACCAACAGCGAGCGGGCTGGTCGCCGCATACAGCGTGGGAAGAGCGCCTTGCGCGATTTCTTGCCAAAAACCGGGGATCATTCTCGTTATCTGCATCCCCAATCGTTCCATCAGGGTGGTGGAGCCTCTGCCAAGTGTCGGTCCGGTTGTTTGTAGATTGGTCAGCGTTGCTCCAGGATGGGAGGCGTTACTGCGTATTCCCCAGCCATAGCGCAGGCTTCGGCGGTTCAGTTCAATCGCGAACAGCAGGGTCGCTAGTTTGGACTGCCCATAGGCGAACTGTGGGCGGTAGCCACGTTCACTTTGCAGATCGTCAAAATTGATGGAGCCAAGGCGATTCGTCAAACTGCTCAGAGTCACCACCCGCGAAGAGCTTGCCTTGCGCAGCAGCGGGAGCAGTTTGCCAGTGAGCGCGAAATGTCCGAGGTAGTTGGTGCCCAATTGGAGCTCGAACCCATCGGCGGTGGTATGGCGGACTGGCGGCGTCATGATGCCTGCGTTGTTAATCAAGATATGAATTGGTCGTCCAGAGGTAAGCATGCTTTCGGAAAACGCTTCGACTGATGCGAGACTGGCGAGATCGAGATGTTCTGCGACAACCCTGGCATCAGGAAATTGGGCACGAATTTCCTGTGCAGCTTTATTTCCTTTGTCCAGGTTGCGAACGGCAAGGATGACCTCCGCCCCTGCAGCAACCAGCCTTTGGCTGACTCCGAAGCCGATGCCACTGTTTGCGCCAGTGACGACAGCAAGCATTCCGGTCTGATCGGGAACGTCAATATCTTTGTGCGTGGCCAGAGGTGCTCCTTGGCTCGGTCGTTGGGTTGTGGTTCTCATATGTGCTCCTCTCCTAATTACTAACTAGTTGGTAACTTACTATGATCAATACTACCATACTGTATAGAGTTTGTCAACTGACTGGTCAGTAAAATATAATAGGAATATGAAACGAGACATCCAAGAAACAAAAAAACGGCTGCTTGCGGCCGCAACGAAGGAATTTGCCCAGCGAGGCATCGCTGGGGCACGTGTTGACCGGATCGCTGACCTTGCTGGATGCAGTAAGGCACTGATCTACGACTATTTCGGCAATAAAGATCAACTCTTTGATGCCGTCTATGATGCCCTCGTGGTCGCTTTCGTGCAAGAGGTTCCCATTGATGCCTCTGATCTGTCTAGCTATGCAGGTCGCCTTTTCGACCAGTACCAGGCATGTCCAGAGATTCTGAGATTAGCTATTTGGGACATTCTTGAACGCGGTGGTATTGGAACGCAGCACGAAGCGATTCAATCCGCTAATCAGCACAAGATCGCTGCTATTGAACAGGCCCAGCGTGACGGTCGCGTGTCAGATCTCTGGAGTCCGGCTGAGCTCCTTACGCTCATTGTGGGGATGAGTACGATATGGTTCTTCGCGACCCCAGAAGTCACCAAACTGAGCGCCGCTGAGATCAGTGCTCAGCGACGCACGATCATCGAGGCGATACAGCTGCTCGTTGATGGCTCCAAGAGCATGGGAAGAGAGCCGTGAGAGGCTTTTACCTCTTCTTCTCCGAGCTCGAGCGTTCGGCTGGGAGGAGTCGAAAAAAACGAAGATTTTTGATACACCTCATCCACAACATCAAGATGCCAATTCTGTGGCCCTGGATCAATTTACAAATAATGAGAGCAGGTGGGCTGGTCTGGAGCGGCTTGGGAAGGTGGAGGGATTCGTCTTGTAAAAAATGACCTCAATCGCCCAGTGGAACGTGGTTCCGGTGCTCACCTCGATGTGTCAGATAGGTGGTTGGATTGAGGCCGGAAAAGGCCCGGAAGTCGTGGATACAATGGGCCTGGTCGAAATACCCGCAGGTTAAAGCGATCTCCGCCCATTCGATATGCTGTCCCTTTTCGATCAGGCGCAGCACCTCTTGAAAGCGCCGGACGCGGCAAAACAGCTTTGGCGTCAGCCCAACTTCTTCGCTGAACACCTGAATGAATCGCTTCGGACTGAGGCCAATGTGCTCAGTCACGTCTGAGATCGTGCGCAAATGTGGCACGTAACGGAACTCCTTCAGCGCGAAAGCGACGGCAGGATGCCGAGCCAGGGGCTGGGCGGCACGCGCCAGAAGGGACCGTTCGAGAACACGGAACCTGGTCTCCGGTGTGCTGGCTTCGCGCAACTGATCGCGCAGGTCGCTGGCTGTGGCTCCCCATAGTGTCTCCAGGGAGACGATCTCATCATGCAACTCACCGGCGGGCACCGTGAGAAAGGGGAACGCTCCGCCCGGTTTGAAGTGGACGCCTATAATCGACGCCAGGCAGGTCGTATCGATGACGATGAATTCCGAATGCGCACCACTGATCAGGCCGCCGCGAAAGCTCTGGAACTGGTCGTGATGCTGCCGGTCGTACACGCGAAGAGTGTCTTCACGCAGGTTGATGACCAACTCCATCGAGCCATCCGGAAGACGGCGTTCCCTGGCGTGCTGCTGATACTGGCCTTCGTACAGCCAGAACATATGCACGAAGGCCGAGAGCGGCGCCTGGGGAATGTAGGTGCGATGAACTGTCAACGCCGACCTCCAATGCTGGCTTTCGTGACGACTCCCCACGGCTCAAGCCGCAGGGTTTTAAGGCGCGGTTTGATAAGACCTTTGGTCTTGAGACATCACAATGGCTGCAAGTTCGAAGTCTCCATCACGGCACTTCGGACTTCGATCATCGTACCAAACAAAACAGGGATTGTCAAACAAATGTTCAATATGGGGTTTTCTGACGCTTGCGCGTTCTACTGAAACTCCTTACTGTCAACGAACAAGCCATGATAAATGAGACTCGTGAGACTTGCAACCACCGCGCCGGTTTCTTCTAAAGGGATCTCCGCGCGCCTGGCTCACTTCCCTTCTCTGGTTCAGGGATTGATGGCTGCATGCACAAACTCTGTAATCTGTTGGGCGAAAACCTCTGGTTGGTCCACCGGGACAAAGGCGCGCGAATGGAGAAGAAACTCCAGGGTCGCATCAGGAAAAGCCTGTTGGAGACGGCGGGCAAGGCGGGAAGAGAAGAAGGGATCATCGCTTCCCCACACAAGCAGCACAGGATGGTGGAAGCCGGAGAAGGTGCGAGCAGCTTCCAGAGTGTAGCGATTGGAGACAGCCCGCAAGAAGCGCGTTATTTCGCCGCGGACTTCAGGAAGATGGAGCAGGGAATGGAAGAAGGCGTCGAGTTCCGCCTGGCCTGGGCGACGATGAGAAAGGGCCGCAACAAACAGGCGCTGGGCGGAACGGGCGCGGAGCACCCATGCCAGGAAATTGACAAACTGGATGCCGAAGACACGTGCTCCATAATGGAAGGGACTGACCAGAGGCGGGAAAAATTGTTCAAAGGCATCGCAATTGGTGAGGACGAGACGGGTGATGCGTTCTGGATGGTGAGCAATCACCAGTTGACAAATAGCACCCCCTGTATCATTGCCGATCAAGGTCACGTCGTGGAGATCGAGTGCCTCCAGAAAATCAGCCACGAGTTGAGCCACTCCTGGAGGACTCAGATCCGCATCTGGCTGCATAGGGTGTGAATGGGCACCCAGAGGAAGATCCGGAGCAATGCAGCGAAATTGTCCAGAGAGACGAGGGATCACACGGCTCCACAGCAGGCTGTTCGCCAGTAAGCCATGCAGAAAGACAAGTGTTGGCCCGGTTCCCTGGTCGCAATAGTGTACACTTCCTTGAGGAAGTGAGACCTCCTGGAAAGCGTCAAGCGGAGCAACAGTAGCCATAAACACCTCCTGATGAGCGGTTAAACAGAACTTGAATTCATATTCAATTTTATCATATAGAGAGACAATTGTCAAGGTCTTGTCTAAGGATTTTCAGGATGGATGGGTGGCGTACCAGTTGATAGAACCACGCTATAGCAGCGCGAACCGTAAACTGGGGGAGTAAGTTCTATGGTTCGTGGCCCAGGTGCGAGCTCCGGGCTGGATGAGCAGCCTGGGGCTCAATAGCGTTTGAAGATGCGCTCGTAATGTTCCGCGACCAGGGGAGCTGGGAAGAAGCGCAGCAGGCTGATGGAGACGAGGGCGAACGCGACCCAGTCAAAGCCAGCATCGATCGGTACGCCCAGCACGGTTCCGACGAGAGGCAGGGCGGTGCTCAATAAGGTTTCGTTGATGGCGTCAGGAAAGAGCAGCACCAGCAGCAGGGCAGCAATGGAGCCGAAAAAGAGTGCCTTGCGCCACAGTGGAATGCGTGGATCGGCAACCAACACACCGATGAATTTGAATGTTTTTCCCCCGTGAAGGAAAATGTCTCTGCGTCTAGGACGCGCGAGTAAACGCGGAGCTGTTCGCCGCTCTGTTGGCGCGGGAGTTTGTTGTTGCATCATCGATAAATTCCTTCTATGTAATGGGCGGCTAGTTGAACACCCTATACTGTAATACGTAGGAGGAGAGGTAAAGGTTTTGTAAGGTACCGACGATTGCTAGTTCACTGCATCCCCTAAGATTGACCTGGGAACTACAATCTCTTACAATACGTGACAATTATATAACATTGAACGTGCAGTTTGAGCAGGAGGACCGATGAAGATTCGTAAAGCCGTGCTGCCGCTGGCAGGTCTTGCTACACGCATGCTTCCGGCCAGCAAAGTTATACCGAAGATGATGCTGCCCCTCGTCGATAAGCCGACGCTGCAATATATTGTGGAGGAGGCGGTTGCAATAGGGGTGGAAGAAATAATCTTTGTTACGAACCCTGATAATCATAGTATTGAAGATCACTTTGCTGCGTCTCCCGAGTTAGAGGCGCTGCTGGAGAGGAAAGGGAAGAAGAAGGAACTGGAGGAACTTCGCCGGATACAGGCGATGGCGACTTACAAAGCGGTAAAGCAGGCTGAGCCGCGCGGCCTGGGTCACGCTGTACTTTGTGCAAAGGAACTGGTGGGGAACGAGCCGTTCATTGTGATGCTGGGTGATAACCTGGTTGCGCCGGAGACGCCCTGCTTGCCGCGCATGATTGAGATATACGAGCGTTATGGTGGGTCTGTGCTTTCGCTGGTGCCTGTGCCGCCTGAAGTTGTACCGGCGTATGGGATTGCAGCCGTGGAAACCCTGGGGCCAGATACGGTCAGGGTGACGGGCCTGGTTGAGAAACCCTCGCTGGAGGAGGCGCCCTCGAACCTGGCGGTAGATGGTCGTTATGTCATCACGCCGGATATCTTTGCCCTGTTAGAGGACACTCCTCCCGGCAGGGGTGGGGAGATTCAACTGACCGACGCGCTGGCGCGGCAGGCTCAGGCCGGTCATTGCTTCGGCCTGAAGTTTACCGGTGTGCGCTACGATACGGGTACGCCGCTGGGGCTGTTGACCACGTCTATCGCTTACGGATTGAAGCGGCCTGATATTGCTCCCGAGCTGCGAGAGTTCATGCGGGAGGCGCTGGGTGAGGAATCATAGGCGAGGCCCCACCCGAGCGCCATACATGTCGGTCCCTCGATAAATCGGGGACCTACGGCCCTTCACGTGACGACTACGGAGCGACCTTTGCGGTCGCTCCTACACGAACGGTTTAAGCTGCTGGTACGAGAATATCGCCGTCCGCGCCGCAGGAGGTGAAGTGCAATCCATCCGCTTGTTGCGTGAGGCCTGCGCAGGTATAGGTCCTGGGTGGGGTTGGGACGGCGTCTGGTCCCCCGTTCTGGACGGTGTCCGAGATGGCGCATTTGCCATTGTCCTCGGTACTCCTGAAGGTGCGAGTTAATACTGTATCGACGCCCATCTTGCTAAAGACGAGGGTGGCGGGGCGGCAAGCGTGGGACACGCGCCAGAAACAGTCTTCCGCCTGCCTGGCTGCGGCCGGATTGACCGGCCCATTCGCCCGGGCCTGCACCGTCCCGCACTGTTGAGCCAGTGGCAGTGGTACGACGATATTGCCCTCAGCGCCGCAGTTTAAGAAGTGCAATCCATCCGCCTGTCGCGCCAGGCCGGTGCAAGTGTAGGTCTGGCCTGCCTGTGTTGGGTTAGGGGCGATGTAGTGCTGTGTCACGTCCGAGATGGAGCACTTGCCGTTATTGTTGACTGTCGTGAAGGTATGTATGACCCCGGCGTCGATGCCGCTCTGCTGGAAGGTAAGGGAGGCGGCACTGCACTGTTGGAACGCCTGCCAGAAGCAGTTCTCTGCCTGCCTTACGCTTGCTTCGCTCTCTATAAAATGCGCATTGAGGGTATGGACCTCGCCGCAGTTCTGTCCCTGGGCGGGAGTTCTGCCCGCGAAGGCTACGCCAACTCCAACGATCAAAAGTGCCAGAATCAATACGGCGCCGATGGCGAGGAGCCGGTGTCGTAAGAGGTATAGCTGCGCTCTCTGGAACATAATATTTGTCTCCCAATAATGGTTCTTTCATGCGTATAGAAAGGCGAGGAAACTCTGCGCCTTCGAGGCGATAAGCGTTTCTTGATTACTATCTATCAGCTTAGACGTTGCCTGTAGTAAAAAGTTCCTCGGGTTGGCAAACCTCTTTCGGTAGTTGCCTATAAAGGCATTTTCTACTAGAATAGCTGAGTAGAGTGAAAGAGGCTCGTATCGTATCGTATTGTATGCCTGGTTGGTTGATGTGACTACCTTCGAGTTTTATTTAAAAGAGGTGAATTATGGCAGAAACACTTCCCATCGCAGCAACACCGCAGTCGATCGCGCCCAAATGGAAGATCTGGCATACCCTTGGTATTATCGCGATTATAGCTGCAGTTGTGCTGGTTTTATTGCTGATACCACTTGCATACCGGCTATGGTCGTGGTTAGGCACCATGTTCCTTCTGACCGGCAGCGGTCTCGTCACGAGCCATGGCGTAACTGGCTACTGGCGAGGGCTGCTGATCGACCAGCGCAACAGGATCAGCCTCTCCCGGCTGCAGGCATCTCTCTGGACGCTTATCACCTCTTCCTCATATGCCTCGGCGGCCCTGTTTAATATCCGTTTTGGGCAAAGCGACCCGCTGATGATCGCTATCCCCGCGGGCATATGGGTCTTGATGGGAATCAGTGCTACCTCGCTTGTGGGTACGCCGCTCATCCAGAACTACAAGCAGAATCAGGATCCCAATGAAGAGGAAACTACGAAAACACTGACCCAATTGTCAGCTCAGCACGTGGATACGAGTCAGGTTGATACCGCTGGTCGACTGCTGGTCAACAAAAGCCCGGCGGATGCTAAATGGACCGACCTGTTTCGTGGGGAGGAAGTAGGCAATGCCGCCCAGATCGACCTGGGCAAGACGCAGTTGTTCTACTTCACGAACATCTTAGTATTTGTCTACACTATCACTCTTGGCTCTCTGTTTGCCCACCAGCCAGCTGTCATCAGCAGCTTTCCCGATTTGAATCAAGGTATCTTAACGTTATTGGGTATAAGCAATGGAGCTTACCTTACGAACAAAGCTGTACCGCATAGTACGAGTTAAGATAGCGAGCCGATTACCACTAATCGACGACCTTGATTGAGTAGGCGCTGGTTTCATACTACGACACTGGTACAAGTACGTCACCGTCCTTGCCACAGGCGGAGAAGTGCAGCCCATCTGGCTTTTGTACCAGACCTGTACAGGTATAGGTTCCGGCTGGCGAGGGTGGATTGGGCACCATGCGCTGTTGCTTCGCGTCTGATATCGAGCACGCGCCGTTCTCATCGTGGATGGTGAAGGTGCGTATGAGCGCTGTATCAGCGCTACTCGTGATGAAGACCAGCGTGGCAGAGCGGCAGTGTTGAAATGCCTGCCAGAAACAGTTTTCCGCTCGCGCTGCACCTGTGTCACTCGGGGGCACCTCAAGGTGCGCGAGACCCTGCACGACACCGCACTGGGTCACCTGTGCCTGCAGCTGAGATTGGGTCGAAGGCGTGCTGCTCTGATGAGAACCGCTGGAGCCGCAGGCAGCTAATCCCACGCCTGCCAGGGCCATCATGAGCCCAATGCTGAACACAGCAACAGCTGTACACCTCCTATGTGGAAGTCTCCAATGATAGGGGATTCTTAACATCCTGGCCCTCCCCGCATGATTCGTTGCTATCTTATCGTCGTGAGAAATGGTATTACTGTGTAGACGCAGACGGGCTTCTGAGAGTTCCATGCCAGGCGATGATCAAAACTGTCCTTCGCATGTGTTCGGTGGCTCCGCTCTCCGCTAAGAGGCTGTGTAAAGTGGTTTGAGACCCCTTAACAAGGGTGCCGAGCAAAAACGAGATCTATCCTGTCAATTCGCTCTCTCAGTGAAGCGACGTTCCCTTTCCATATCGCCTCTCAAAAGCAGGCGACCGCTTCTAGAAGCGGTCGCCTGCCTGCTGACCTGGTCAGCCGTGTGCATTCCATCATAGAGAGGATTACACCGGAATGCTAGCCAACCGGGCACGGATTGGTAGCGAAGATCTGCCGGAAGTTGTTGAAGCGTATGTTCGTCGATCCTCCACCACCAAATGTCAGGTAGACCAGCGGCAAGAGTGGCCCATACTGGTTGTTCTTCCCAAAGTCCGTGGTCGATCCCGGAATGGCACCGCCCAGCTGCCAGGCGCATGTCGTGATCCCCAGCGAGGCAGAGGTAGTACTATAGTATGGGTAGAAGACAGCAGGCGCATGATTGTCGTCAGTCGTCGGTATCAAGGTGCAACCGCTGCCATCGGTGAGGCGGTGGCAAACAGTGGGATCCTCGATGCGCGGTAGGTCCGCCTCAAAAGCCGATCTACTGTAGTTCTGATCGTAGGCTGCTCCGGTCAGCGGGCTGGAGAACTGGATCGGCGTTGGATGCAGCGGGTTGCCATCGGGCCAGAGGTTCTGATAGGGCACCCCGTCAAAACCGCCGTTGGTGAAGGTGCATCCTGTCACTCTGACAAGCGTAGATGAACCCTTGTTGAAGCAGCCTACGTCTTCGCCATCGGCCTTCTCCAGGTCGCCTGGGGGATAAAGGGAGGGGGGGAGACCTTCCTGCCCTAAGCAGCTGCCTCCAAAGGTGTTAACAGCAGTGCAGTAGTCGAAGTGACCGATCTCGTCGGAGAAGGCGATGTTATAGGAATGTGCCGCCCAGATCACGCGAGTTGCCTCTGACGAGGTAGAGTACATGGGATGGAAATCGTAGGGAAGAACGTTGCAACTAGCCCCAGTTGGAGCATACTGTATCTGGCCGAACCCGTTAGCCGCGCTGGCGGTCATCGACCCACTCTGGCCGGTCGTCAGGTCGTTGAGGACGATATGCAGACCGTTATCGGTGTCGTGCATGGTGACTGCTATATTGTCCCCAGAGTTCATCAATAGGTCCTTCGTTGGATCGGCAGTGAAGGTGGCCAGGGTTGAATGGAATGGATCGGCTGGAGCCTGTGGAACGCCACTCTTGGTGATGAGGGCGAAGTTGATGTACTCCAGACCGCCGAGGAGTTGACTTGCACAGGTCGCATTCAACGTCGTCCCCGCGACGGGATCCTCGGCCAGGCTGTCGATAGTGATCGCCGCGCACCACTGTCTGGCAGTGCAGCTAGTGCCGGTTACAAACTCGGGTGATACCCAACCGGGAGGATAGAATTGCATCTCCATGAAAGCAGTTCCCGGGTGGTTGGGGCTGACGGCCGGGTCGACGATGTTGCTATCGCTATCGGGTGTGCAGGTGCTGACCTGCTCGGGATAGGATTGCGTATCGCACGCTCGCCTCGGCCTTTGCGGCATGGGCATGGGGGGTGGCGCCACGTAACTCAATGGCAGCCAGAATCCCGGCAATGATCGTCAGCAGGGCGATCACATAGACGAGGATACTCATCTTTGAGCGTGCTAAAGTCATACCGTTGTCCTCACTTTCAAATAAATTAGATGCGTCTATCTAAGGCGCGGGAATTTGATTTGCCGTGCCCTGTAAGGCAGAAAGAGACCTATACTACGATGGTAGAAGAAATGCATCATTTTGGGAATGGAGAGAGGGTTGAGGTTCAGTTAAGAAACGGTTAAGCTTTGTACTGTTGGCGGCAACATCTTCTCTTGATGGAGGAAAATTGTTTCTGGCAAGCATTTCGAACCTGTCGCCCTACAACACTCGTCTTCATCACGAATAGCCTTCACGCGGCCTTTATGCACTCCTTCTAATGTTGCCTTCATTAAATCTGCTCGAACCATAAATACCGCTCAAAACCGTATAAGAGGCTGTGTGCAAAGGCTCAGGAGCTATTGTGAGCCAGGTGCCTGAGCATGATCCGCATCATGATGAGCCAAATGTGACGGCAATACTTCCCATTACACCGCACTAAAAGATGATCAGCCCGAACAGTGAAGACGAGCGAAATGCGGCGAGAAGCGACAGCAACGTTATCAAGGAAGCAGGGAACAGCGTTAGCCAAAGGTGAAAAAATCTGCTATAGTACGTCAGGAATTATTCCGCTATTACCATCGCACGAAAGAAGTAGATAGAAATATATGTCGCCTTTGCGCGACAGCGGAGAACATTGATGTTACAGGTTGTTGTCCAACTTCATTTTTACAACATGGTGTTGGTGCTGGCAGCGGGCCTGATAGCCGGTGTGTGGGGGCTGGTGCTCTTTTTCCGGGAGAGGCGCAGCTCCAGCGCGGACGTAAAGAAAGATGCGGACCCGGCGAGTTCGCCCAGGGAAGCCGCCCGTTCAGGTGGAGAGGGAAATAAAGATCGGGCAGTGGATCTTCCCCGGAGGACGTTGAACAAGCCATGGCGTATCTCGCTGATCGTTACTGCTATCCTGGGCGCATTGCAGGCGCTACTGGGTATTACGCTGGTGCTGCTGGGCCAGAGAGCGCCAGGGGGGAATCTTTATTACCTGCACTACGTCTATGGTGGCATTGTGGCGCTGGCTATCCCCGTTGCCATCAGTTACGCCACGGGCAACAAGAACCTGCGCCGGGACATACTGATCTACAGTATTGCGGCGCTGATCCTGGCGGCTGCCGGTGCTCGTGCCACGATGACCGGGCTTGGACTGCCATAGTAGGTAGGAGGATCAATGCGAGCCAAGTTTATCCACGTTGCCGATACACACCTGGGATACGAGCAATACGGTGTGCGCGAGCGCTTTAACGACTTCAGCCGCGCGTTCTGGGCTATTATAGATGACGCGGTGGAGCGGCGCGTGAACTTTGTGGTGATCGCGGGCGACCTGTTTAATAAACGCGCGATCGACGCGCAGACGCTCATTCACGCCATCGAGGGCTTGAGGAAGCTCAAGGAGGCGGGTATTGCAGCAATTGCGATCGAGGGAAACCACGACCGCAGCTATTACCGGGATGGCACGTCGTGGCTGCAGTTTTTGTGTTACCAGGGGTATCTCACGCTTCTTGCCCCGTTGATGCGCGATGGTTCGCCCGTGCTCAGCCTCTGGCAGCAGGACAGGATGCTGGGCTCGCACGTCGATCTCCTCGACGGGCGCCTGCGGGTCTATGGCTTACCCTGGCAGGGCGCGGCCACGCTACGCAGTATTGAAGGCCTGGCTCGCGTAATGGAGGCTGTTCGCGCCTCGGAGGATGCGGCGGGCGTCGAGTATCGTCTCTTGCTGATGCATACAGGTGTTGAAGGCATTGTCCCGCGCATACAGGGTTTGCCGTCGATGGCGCAGTTTCAGCCGCTGCGCAAATGCGTGGATTACCTGGCGCTGGGCCACGTACACAAGCCTTACGAGTTTGATGGATGGATGTATAATCCCGGCTCGACGGAGACGTGGGGAGCGGAGGAGGCGGCATGGGAACGCGGCTACTATTTTGTCGAGATCGATACAAATGCTGCTGGGAAAAGCGACGAGTGGCAGGATGGGCAACGGCATCGCGCTGTCCACCTGGTCAATAAACGCCGGCCGTTCGTACGCTATGAACTGCGCGTGGATGGCCTGGGCGAGCCGAATGCCCTGTATGAGCGGCTGGAGGACTATTGCCGGCGCGAAGCGCATAAACACGAGGAGGCTGATCTGCGGCCGGTGGTGCAGGTTCACCTGGTAGGAACGCTGGGGTTTGATGCCGGGTCGCTCGACTCGGCATATATGGAGGAGCTGATAGGCAAGTATTTCCGGCCGCTGCACGCGCGTGTCGACAACAATACTAATGACCAGGATTATGTCTCGGAGGGAGACGATATCGATGGCCGCGACCGCTCAACGTGGCACGAACTGGAACGCCGTATTTTCGAGGAACTGCTCAGCCGCGATAGCCGCTACCTGCCCGCGAAGGAGCACTGGAGCGTGGTGCTGGCCGAGTTGAAGCAGATGGCGCTGCAGAAAGAGGATCCGGAAGGGATCGCGCAATATTTGCGCGATAAGCGAGCTAATCTGTTAGGCTAATGATCGAACATAGTGGGTCATTAGCAGGCAAGAGGAGATCATGCAAGGGCAAGCGAAGCCTCTTACTGTCATCGCGTTGCGTCCAGAACGCTTTTTGACAACCGGGTACTTTCCTACAGAATAGTCATGAGCCATCAATAGGTATCGCTCCCAGTTGCTGCAACATGCCCAGGTCGTCGCGGTTGCCCCAGTGTTCTACCACCTGGCCATTGGCGAAACGGGCGATGTCAATGATGGTGATTGTCATCGGCCTGCCGGTCGGAGCGATGCCCATGAATGCACCGTGGTGCGTGCCGCGACCTGTCATGCGGAACACTACTTTGTCTCCTTCGGCGACGAGGTCCTCGATGGTGAGATGGAAGTCGGGGAAGGCATTGAGGAAACCCTTGATGCGCTGTTTCTGGCCCTCGCGGTCGAGAGGCGGAGCGGAGCCCGCCATGTACCTGGCGTAGCTGGGGGCCATCAGTTCGTCGATGATAGCGACATTTCCCTTGTTCCAGGCTTCTTCGATGTAGCGGCGGATGGTGGCTTTGTTTTCTTCTGTTGACATAAGAAAAGGCTCCTTATTACGATGATTAAGCTGCCAGGGCGGGACTTGTCCCGCCCTGGTGCCTTATTTAAGAAAGTCCATGGCTGCGCGCGTCAACACTTCGACGGCGATGGGCATGGAGTCTTCGTCGACGTTGAAACGTGGATGATGGTGGGGATAGCTGGCTCCCTTCTCTTCATTGCGCGCGCCGACGATGAAGTAGCAGCCGGGGGCAGCCTTGAGGAAGTAGGCCATGTCATCGCTGCCTGTGGTCATGACCTCTTCGCTACTATCTACATTTCCCTCGCCAACTGAGGCGGCCGCGGCTTCGTGTACCAGTTCGGTCATCGAGGCATCGTTGACGCACGGAAGGCAGCCATCGAAGCCCTGCACATCGCAACTGCCGCCCATGGCGCTGGCGATGCCATTAGTGATCTCACTGATGCGGCGCAGCAGTCTCGCGCGATCTTCCTCGCTGAAAGCTCGCATAGTGCCCTGCAGTTCAACGGATTCGGGGATAATGTTAAAGGCAGTGCCCGCGCGGATGGTGCCAATGGTGATGACGGCGGGACTGAATGGGGAGGTCTCGCGGCTGATGAGCGTTTGCAGCGCCGTGATGATGTATGCAGAGATGACGATGGGGTCGACCGCGCCGTGCGGCATGGCAGCGTGGCCGCCCTTGCCCTTCACGTTCAACACGAATCTGTCGGCGCTGGCAAAGACGGTACCGGCACGTACGCCGACGCGGCCGATAGGATAGTTGCTGATGAGGTGCAGGCCGATCACGCCATCGACGCCCTGCATGGCTCCTTCTTTTACCATGGGCTCGGCACCGCCGATGACCTCTTCGGCAGGCTGGAAGATAAATTTCACGCTGCCAGCCAATTCTTCCCGGCGCTTGCTTAAAATATCGGCCACGGAGAGCAGGATGGAGGTATGTCCATCGTGTCCACAGGCGTGCATTTTGCCATCGATGGTGGAGCGATAGTCTATCTCGTTCAGTTCGTGAATGGGCAGCGCATCCATATCGGCACGAATGGCGATGGTTTTCGCTCCTTCTTTGCTTGCGCCGCCGCGCAGCAGGCCGACAACGCCTGTCTTTGCGACACCTGTCTGCACCTCCAGTCCCAGGCTGCGCAGGCGCTGGGCCACGATGCCGGAGGTGCGTACCTCCTCAAAGGCGAGTTCAGGGTGCTCGTGCAGGTCGCGGCGCAGCGCGACCATGCCGGGAACGAGTTCATCGATGTCGGACTTCAGTTGGTCAATCTGTGACATGTCGTCTCCTGTTTGTTGAGAAGAAATAGGAACGTAAAAATCGGTAGATTCGATACTATCCTACCATAGAGCCAGCCCCCCTTGTCGAATCGTCGTAACTGCTATATGCTATGCAGCATGCTTGTGTGGTCAGAGAATTGATGTTTCTGCTGTCTGACTGCGCAAATTATAGACAACGAGGAGACGGAAAAGTAACGATGCTCAAACAAGAGATTACAGCGGGACCGAG